>Ga0265797_10001024_pt1 | contig 50281 bp, 41 predicted proteins | sample P2T30metagenome_FD_192433 | JGI IMG/M metagenome (GOLD analysis project Ga0265797, IMG submission 192433) | Plant litter microbial communities from East Loma Ridge, Irvine, California - P2 T30 | ecosystem: Environmental > Terrestrial > Plant litter > Unclassified | place: USA: California...
TTGCGCAGCGCGTCGGCGCAGTCGCGCACGAGGGCCGGGCCGGCGTAAATCAGGCCGCTGTACAGTTGCACCAGCTGGGCGCCCGCGGCGATCTTCGCCTGCGCATCGACGCCGCGCATGATGCCGCCCACGCCGATGATCGGCAGCGCGTCGCCCAGTTCCGCCTTGAGCAGCCGGATGATGTTGTTCGACAGCTCGAACACGGGCGCGCCGGACAGCCCGCCCGTCTCGGCACCATGCTGCATGCCTTCGACGGCAGTGCGCGACAAGGTGGTGTTGGTGGCGATGACACCGTCGATGCGGTGGCGCACCAGCGCGTCCGCGATGTTCTTGACCTGCTCACTGTCCATGTCCGGTGCGATCTTCAGCGCCAGCGGCACGTAGCGCTTGTGCCGGTCGGCCAGGCGTCCCTGCGCGTCCTTCAGCTGCGCCAGCAGACCGTCCAGCTCCGAGCCGCCCTGCAACTGGCGCAGGTTCTTCGTGTTGGGCGACGAGATATTCACCGTCACATAGCTGGCGTACGGGTAGACTTTTTCCAGGCAGTGCAGGTAGTCGTCTGCCGCGCGTTCGATCGGCGTATCGGCGTTCTTGCCGATGTTCAGCCCAAGCACACCGGCCTTGCTTTGATAGAAGCGCGACGACTGGACGTTGGCGACAAACGCATCCACGCCGCCGTTGTTGAAGCCCATGCGGTTGATGATGCCGTGCGCGGCGGGCAGGCGGAACATGCGCGGCAGCGGATTGCCGGGCTGCGCGCGCGGCGTGACGGTACCGATCTCGATCGAACCGAAGCCCAGGTCGGCCAGCGCGTCGATGTAGGCGCCGTCCTTGTCCAGGCCCGCGGCCAGGCCGACGGGGTTCTTGAACAGCACGCCCATGACGGTGCGCGGGTCCGGCTTCGGCGGCTGCACGACGGCGCGCAGCAGGCCGAGTTTCGACAGGCGTTTCAGGTTGTTGAGGGTGAAGTGGTGGGCGCTTTCGGCGTCCATCGAGAACAGCGCGGGACGCAGCAGGGAATACAGGAATTTATCGGACATGACGGGATCTGCAGGTGAATTCCCGCCATTTTACCTTGCGCCCGGCGGGGCTCAGGCCTCCAGCACGCTCCACACGCCCTTGCGCCGCGCCTCCAGTGGCTGGAAGCGGATCTTGTAGCTCATCTTCGGGCTTTCCTCGATCCAGTAGCCCAGGTAGACGTACGGCAGCCCCAGTTCGCGCGCCTGGGCGATCTGCCACATGACGTTGTACGTGCCGAACGACGCGCCCGGCACGTCCGGGTCGAAGAAGGTGTAGACGGACGACAGCCCGTCCGACAGCACGTCGATGATGCTGACCATGCGCAGCGTGCCGTCCGGCTCGCGGAATTCCACCAGCCGGGTATTGACGCGGCTTTGCAGCAGGAACTGCGCATACTGGTCGCGGCTGTCCTGGTCCATGCCGCCGCCGGCGTGGCGCGTGCTTTGATAGCGCAGGTACAGCGCGTAGTGTTCGTCCGAGAACGACAACGTGGCCACGCCGGTCAGCAGGTTCTCGTGCCGCGCCCACGCCCGGCGCTGGCCGCGCGACGGCGTGAACGCATCGGCAACGACGCGCACGGGAATGCAGGCCTGGCAGCCGTCGCAGTAAGGGCGATACGTGAAAATGCCGCTGCGCCGGAAGCCGTTGCGCACCAGTTCCGAATACACGTCCGCATTGATCAGGTGCGACGGCGTCGCCACCTGCGAACGGGCCTGCCGCGAGTCCAGGTAGCTGCAAGGGTAGGGCGCCGTCGTGTAGAACTGGAGGGCCGCGAAGGGGAGGTCGTTTAGCTGCGTCATGCAGAACCTGTGATCAGCGTGCGTTGGGGTGCGTGTTGGTAAAACGTCGGCGTCGGCGCAGTCACGCCGCGGTGCCGGTGAAACATATCATAGCGCGTTCCGTTACAACCATGTGCGCGGCGGCTAACGGAGCGCTAGCCGGCGGCGACGAAGGGCGGGACAACCCGCCAGTTGCGGATGCGCGGTTGGGCGATGGCCTCGCGCAGATGCGCCAAAAACTCGCTGCGGGGAATCGGCGCCGCGCCCAGCGACGCCAGGTGCCCCGTCTCCTGCTGGCAGTCGACCATGGCCACGCCATGCAGCCTGAGAAAATGGACAAGGTAGGCCAGCGCCACCTTGGACGCATCCGTCACGCGCGCGAACATCGATTCGCCATAGAACATGCGCCCGATCGAGACGCCGTAGGCGCCGCCGACCAGTTCGCCGTCGAGCCACACTTCGGACGAGTGGGCGAAACCCAGCTCGTGCAGGCCCGTATAGCCCTTGACGATCTCTTCCGAAATCCACGTGCCGGGACCGTCGCGGCGCGGCGCCGCGCAGGCGCGCATGACCTGTTCGAACGCGCTGTCGAAACGCACCTGCCAGCGCCCGTCGGTCCGGCTGCTGCGTTCGACCTTCTTGAGTGTTTTCTTCAGGCTGTCGGAAATCTTGAAGTCGGCCGTCATCAGGACCATGCGTGGATCGGTGCTCCACCACAGAATGGGCTGGCCTTCGGAAAACCACGGGAAGATGCCGTTGCGGTATGCCATCAGCAGCCGTTGCGGCGACAGGTCGGCGCCGGCCGCCAGCAGCCCCGGCGCCTCGGTGGTCAGCGCCTCGGAGACGTCGGGAAACGGCGTGTGCGCGCCGAGCCAGGGGATCATGGTGCGCCGGTGGCGCGCATCGGGCGCGTGATGTCCTGGGTATGGAAGCCGTAGGCACGGTCGCCCCGGGCGCGCATGCGCGCCCGGTCGGCAAAGAAGAACGCCAGCGTCTCGCGAATCGTCGGGAACGCCAGGTCGTCCCACGGGATTTCGCTTTCCGTAAACATCCGCACGTCCAGGCTTTCCTCGCCCGGTGCGAAGTCCAGGTCGCGCAAGGTTGCCAGGTAGAACATATGCACCTGGTGGACGTGGGCTACGTTGATCAGGGCAAACAGCGGGCCCAGCTCGATATTCGCGCCGGCTTCTTCCTCCGTTTCGCGCTGGGCGGCCGCGGCGGTTGTTTCGTCGTTCTCCATGAAGCCGGCCGGCAGCGTCCAGTAGCCGTAGCGGGGCTCGATGGCGCGCTTGCACAGCAGGACGCGCAGCTCGCCATCGCGCTCCCACACAGGGATCGAACCGATCACCATCTTCGGGTTCTGGTAGTGGATCGTGGCGCAGTGAGGACACACATAGCGGGGGCGGTTATCGCCGGGCGGCACCATCAGCTCGACCGGGTGAGCGCATTCGGAACAGAATTTCATAACATTCGTGAAGTTGGGTGGGCCTCGCCGCCGCCCGGGGCCGGCGGATGGCGCGGCCCCGGGCGGCGGCGAGGCCCGGTTGTCTGATGCTTACTTTACACCGATTGCCGTCCGCCGCGTACTGGCGCATGACGGGCTGGAGTACCGGCTGACGAATAAATCAGCCCTATCGTACGGCAGACAAGGATTGGCATTGCCTAATCGCCCGGCTTGCCCTATAATACGTTCATCAGACGCGGGGTGGAGCAGTCTGGCAGCTCGTCGGGCTCATAACCCGAAGGTCACAGGTTCAAATCCTGTCCCCGCAACCAAATTCCGGAAGCCGTCACATGCGCAAGCAGTGACGGCTTTTTTACGTTCTGCGTTCAGTCTTGCAGCTTCAGCGTTACACTTGATAACTATTCAGCGACGTCTTTAGCAAGATTTGTCCGGTTAGAATACCGACGGATAAAACATAAGGCGACAAACGATGACCGCTGATTTTCCTGTCGTGCGTGGACGTTCCCTGGCGCTTGGACTGGTCATTATCCCGCATTTATTATTAGCTGCCCTCCTGCTGCGCCAGACGGTCTTGCGGGAAAAAGCCGGTGCCGGCGAGCGTGTCGAGATCGTATTTATCATGCCGGCCATTGCGCCGAAATCGAAGCCGACCGTCAGGCCAATTACCGAGCCAGAATTACTGATACCGCAGGCGAAACCGGTCATCGCGAAACAGCCTCGGGTGGTCAAAGACACCGTGCGCACAAAACCATCTCCCGCCGTTGAAGTCGCGCAAGCGCAACCCCCAGCCGAAAATAAAACCGAAACGACCGTCATCGATACGGCGGCACTGATCGGCATGGCCGGCAAAATCGACCGTGAGGTGCGTCCGCCGGGCGAAAACCTGTTATCCGCCCCCGAAGGAAAATCGCTGCGTAAAAAGCTGGACGATGCGTTCGCCGCCGCGCATCTGGCCGTGCCGCTGAAATGGTACGAAGCGGCTCGCGTCGAATTGTTCAGCGCCCCGAACGATCCGGCAAAGATCTACCAGGTGAAAACTGCCATTGGCACGTATTGCCTGTTTTATCCGGACAAGAACAAACCGGGCGGCGACTCCGGCGCCGCCGGGTTCGGTCAGCCCAGGATTGGTAACTGTCCGACACGCTTTTGAGGTTTCGCGCGCCAGGACTTGGCCAGATCGCGCTAAGTGTTAGCGCGATCTTTGCGATCTGACGCGAAATTGCCAACGTCAGGCCCGGTGCAGCGCCGTGCGCAGCCAGACCAGCATGTCGTCCCGCATGCCCCGGCCCACCTGCAGGACAGGTTCCGTTTCCACGGCGGTACGAAACCGGGCAATCACATCCGGCTTGTCGCCCACCATATCGTGGAATAACGCCATCCACTGTCCAGCCAGCACTTTCGCTTCCACGGAGCTTGCGTCGGGATCGCGTTCCATTTGCCGGCTGACAGACTCGATCAGCGGTGGCCATTCCATTCCCCGGCACATCTGGTGACGTCGCATCCGCTCCAGCTCCTCCGGTAACAGATATCGGGCATAGGCAGCCGATTTAATGGCACCGATCACGCCGACAATATAGTCGCGGATTGCAGGCGTAATGCCGGTACTCTGCTGCAATTCCGGCTCATTCTCATGCATGATATTCAGTCGTGCCATCACCGATGGGTCACCAGAGGTATCGCGGTCGAGCATGTGCAGCCAGCGCTCACCTAGCGCTTTTGCCGCCGGATGATCGGGCGGTGTGCCCGCTGCGAGCAATTGCGCCACTTCTTCCACCAGCGTGCGCCACTCCGCCTTGATTTTATCGTCGTGGTACAGCGCCAGATTCGCCAATTCATCCTGCGTAAAATATTTCTCGTACATGGTCATATGCTCCAGTGTGGTCAGCCAGGAAGCCAGGTCCGGTGTTGCCCCCGTCGCCAATTGCCGTTGCATGCGCAGTAACTGCTCGCGCATGCGCGCCGCTTCGCTGATCTGCCGCTCGAGGGCGGCCAGCTGGCGGGCGATGATGGAAAGAGAGGAAATGCCGGAACCGGCCAGCAATGTTCCGATGTCGGCCAGCGACATGCCGAACGAACGCAGCGCCTGGATCCGATGCAGGCGGGTGACGTCGTCGCGGTTGTAGAGCCGGTAGCCGGTGTCGGAACGAGCTGATGGCGAGAGCAGGCCGATGCTGTCGTAGTGGTGCAGGGTGCGGACCGTCAGGCCCGCGTGTCGCGCAAGTTGTCCTATCTTCAGCATGGTCGCTCCCGTCATCTGGTGCCATCCTGAAGCCTGACGTTGCGTCAGGGTCAAGCTATTCTTCAGGCGCGAGGCTGGCCCACAGATGAGCCGCCGCCATCGTACGATGCGGTCGATACTGTTGCAATAACTGCTCGGCGCGGGCGATGTCGGGACGGGTTTCGCCGCCCAGCAGGCGCTGCAGTGCGGCGCGGACGGCCACGTCGCCATGCAGCGAGCAGTCGGCGTATCCATAGCCGCGCAGCAGGCCGTAGTTGACGGTCCAAGGGCCGATGCCCTTGACCGCCAGCAGGCGCTGGCCGATGCGTTCGATGCTGTTGTCGGGGCCGGGCGTCAAGTCCAGTTCGCCGCTGGCGACAAGCCCGGCAAAGCGCAGCAGCGTTTCCGCTTTCGCGCGCGAAAACTTGCGGCTGGTGAGGTCCTCCACCGCAAGACGTGCCGCGTCGGCCGCTTCGGGGTAGCACCAGAGGCCGCTGCTGTGCTGCCGGCCGGCCTGCAGGATGAACGTGCGGCGCAGCGCGATGGCGAACGACAGATTGATCTGCTGGCCGATGATCGCCCACGTCAGCGCTTCGAAGACGGTGGCGGACTGCACGATGCGCAGGCCGGGCCGACGCCGTGCCAGCGGGCCCATCACCGGATCGGTGCGGACGGCGTCGAGAAACGGCTCGGGGTCGATGCGCAGGCCCAGGATATTCAGCAGCGCGGCGTGGATGTGCTGGCGCAGCGACGGCGTCAGCTCGCCGTCAGCGTCGGCACTGCAGCTGATTGGTCCGGGCCGGCCGGACAGTGGCGCGCTCAGCACGACGGGGACGCCGTCCAGCATGACGCCTTTGCGGATCAGCGCAGGCGTTACCTGCTCGGCCACGCTTTCCAGATCGCGGCTGTGAAAATGCAGCACGTCCTCGACCCGGTAGCCGGGCGGCAGGACGACGTCGAACGACTCCGTCATGCCGGCGCCTTGGCGGAGCGGCTCCAGGCGGGTCGATAGCCGGTGACGAGAACCGTGCCGGCGATGACGATGGCGGCGCCGGCCAGCGTCATCCAGCCCACCACTTCGTGCAGGAACAGCGTGCCCCATAGGATGCCGAACAGCGGGGCGAGGAACGTCACCGTCAGCGCGGAAGTGGGGCCGACGTCGCGCACAAGCCCGTAGTACAGCAGGTACGCCACACCACTGCACAACACGCCCAGCGCAATGGCCGCGCCGAGGATTCCGGCGGAGGGCATGGCCGGTTGCGGGAACATCAGCAGCGAAGGCAACGTCAGCACCGCACCGGCCCACATGCTGCCGTGTGCGTTGGAAAACGGCTCGACGGCCGGCGCGGATTTGGCATAGACCGTCGCGATGCCGTAATTGAACGGCGCCAGCAGCGCCGCGGCGATGGCGAGCAGGGCGCCGTCCTGCGTGCTGAGCCGGTCGGTACCGACCAGAAGCGCAACGCCGGCCGTCCCCAGCACCAGTCCCAGCAGCACGCGCGGCGTCACCATCTGCCGCTGCCAGACGGCCGCGATCAGCGCTGCCCACATCGGTGCGGTGGCGTTCAATACGGACAGCAGCGAGGCCGACAGCGTCTTCGCCGCGTACGCAAACAGCACGAACGGAATCGCGGCATTGAACAGGCCAAGGATGGCGTAATGCCTCCAGTAGCGGCGCAAATCGAGCGATTTCTTCAGCATCAACGCGATGGCGGCAAGAAACAGCGCGGCAAACACGACGCGCAACTCGATCAGCCAGCCAGGCCCCAGCACGGGCGCGGCAATTCGCATGAACAGGAACGAACCGCCCCAGATGGCGGCAAGCAGGAACAGGCGGAGCAGGTTGGCAGTGGACATAATTTTTTTTATTTGCTGAGCTAGTGTCCACCTTGGGGTCACACCCCGACAAGACACGAGCTGAACTACGAATAAGGATGGGTTCGTGTCCACCTTGGGGGAGCAGACCCCACAGCGGACACGAACCCGGCATTATTACAGTCGAGGCCGCGCCACCTCTCGGCGCCTAGCACTGAGGTGGCACACGAACTCGGTCATACGAAGTGCTGATGGGCTCGTGTCCTGTCGGGGTGTGACCCCAAGGTGGACACAAGGTCATCAGTGCACTATTGTCGCTTGCTGGTGTTGTGGGCGCCAGCCGGTTCTTGCTTTGGAATTCAGGCTTGCATCGTGATGGCGCAGGCGGACGTGCCTGGTGCTTCCAGTGCGGCGGCGTGGTTGACCTGCAGTTCACGCGGGACGCCGTTCTTGACTGCCGTCATTTCGGCGAGGATGGAGATGGCGATCTCGGACGGGGTTTTGCTGCCGATGTACAGTCCGACCGGCCCATGCAGACGGTCCAGCTGGGCTGGCGTCAGGTCGAACTGCAGCAGCCGCTCGCGCCGTTTCGCGTTGTTGGCGCGCGAGCCGATGGCGCCGACATAAAACGCGTCCGACTTCAGCGCTTCCATCAGCGCCAGGTCGTCCAGCTTTGGGTCGTGCGTCAGCGCGATGACGGCGCTGCGCGTGTCCAGGCGCATTTCCTGCACGAGGTCGTCCGGCATCGCGTGCACCAGGCGCACCTCCGGCAGCGTCCAGCCGCTGCGGTACTCTTCGCGCGGATCGCAGACGGTGACGTGGTAATCCATCGCGCTGGCGATCTGCGCGACAAAGCGCGACAGCTGCCCGGCGCCGATGATCAGCAGGCGCCAGCGCGGGCCGTGCTGGGTGACGAGTTCGTCCTCGCTTAACGTCAGCACGCTGCCGGCAGCGGCCTTGCCCAGCGTGACGTCACCGGTGCGCAGGTCGACGCGGCGCTCCACCAGCTGATGCTGTTCCAGTCTTGCGAGCAGTTCGTCGATCCGGCTGTCGGGTCCGAGGGGCTCGATGGCCAGCTCGATCGTACCGCCGCAGGGCAGGCCGAAGCGGTGCGCCTCGTCGGCGGTGATGCCGTAGCTGACGATTTCCGGCAGCGCGCGCGTGATGCCTTCGTTGCGCACGCGCTCGATCAAATCGTCTTCGATGCAGCCGCCGGAGACGGAGCCGACAACCCGGCCATCGTCGCAGATGGCGAGCGTGGCGCCGATGGGGCGGGGGCTGGAGCCCCATGTCTTGATGACGGTAACGAGTTCGCAGCGGTGTCCCGCCGCGATCCAGGCCGCGCTGGTCTTGAGTACTTCGAGGTCGATGCTGTCCATGGAGCAGACTATACTATGGCGCCCGCGAACACGCCGGCACCCCTCGCGCGGCTATTTGCGCCGGCCGCAGATCAGCTTGAAGGCGCCGTCGTAGCGGCTGCCCGGCTCGACGGTTTCCGCGTCGAACGCCTCGAATTTGTAGCTGCCCACGATCTCGCCCTTGGCCATCGCCTCCGGATAAAACAACTGCGCCTGCAAGGTGACGGTATGGGCGTCGCAGTCGTACAGCTGCTGCGCCCGCACAGAAAGGTACAGCTTGCCGTCCGGCGCCGATTGCGGCTTGCGGAACGATTCCAGCGTCCATGCCTTGCGGCCGCCATCGACCTTGCGGATCGATGCCTTGTCGACGTACAGCGTGCCGTCCTTGTCCGTGCGGACTTTCGTCCACGGTGCGGCCTGCGCCGGCAGCGTCAGGCTGCACAGCAGCAAAGGCAGGAGGGCGGCGCGCACGTTCACGGCACCAGCGGCTTGCGCGCGGACTGCTTGGTGCGGATGGCGGCGATCGTCTTGTCGATGGCCGTCGTGCGCTGCGCGATATTCGGATGGATGGCCATGTAGCCGTTCAGCACGGTGGCCGGATACTGGGCGGCCAGCCGCAGCCAGAACGTCTTGTAGCGCTCGATCGGGAAACCGGCGCGCGCCAGCATGTACAGCGCCAGCGTGTCGGCGGACACTTCCATGCTGGCGGGGAACGGCCGGATGCCGGACGTGCCGATCAGCAGCGACAGGTCGGGCCGCACGGACGTCAGGTTGTCGATCATGCTGCCGATCGTTGCCGTGCTGCGCAACTTGCCGGGATGGCCCAGCACGTTGTGGGCGATGTCCTTGGCCAGCACGTAGGCGATGGATTCGTCGTCCCGCGCGAAGTTGATCATGCCGCGGGTGACGGCCACGCGCACGCCGTCGGCATACGAGTTGACGTTGTCCGCATTGCCCAGGTCGACGCGGATGGCGCATGCGCGCGTGACGGGCACCTTCAGCACCTGGTTGGTGCCGGCGCGCGCGATCGTCATCGACAGTTGCGCCCGCTTCGAGACGAGCGGGCCGAACACGGCCGCCGCGCCCGTTTCGGCGCCGCGTCCCGTGGGCAGCGGTTTGCTGTCGGCGGCGATCAGCTCGTCGCCCTTGCGCAGGCCGGCGCGGGCGGCGCCGCTGCCGGCGAGCACGCCGGACACCTGCAGCGTATCGCCATAGCCCAGCACCGCCTCGGCGGCGTCGGCGTATTCGCCGGGGTACGACCATTTGTTCTTGGCGGTAAAGCCCAGCAGGCTGCGCGCCTGAGTACGGCACAGCTCGGCGTTATTGATCAGCAGCGGGGCGGCGACGCGATACAGGCGGTCCTGCAACGTCACCATCGAACGCACGGCGTCGCGTGCGGCGATCATGCGTGGCGTGACCAGCGGGGTTTCCGGTTCGGGACCTGTCTCGACGACAGGCGGCAGCGAAGGAGGGGCCGTTGTGGCACAGGCCGAAAGCAGCAGAGCCACCGTCAATGCGGCCAGACCCGACCGCGTGGTTGATGTGATGCGTGGGATGACGGCTCCTGCCATGTATCCTTCCTTCATATTATTTTTAGTGTTTGCCGGTGCTGCCGAAGCCGCCTTCGCCTCGTGCGCTGTCTCCGAATTCCTCCACCACGTTGAAGCCCACCTGCAGGACGGGCACGACGATCAGCTGGGCCAGACGTTCCATCGGGTTCAGCGTAAAGCTTTGCTGGCCCCGGTTCCATGTCGACACCATCAGCTGACCCTGGTAGTCGGAATCGATCAAGCCTACCAGATTCCCCAGAACAATGCCGTTCTTGTGACCCATGCCGCTGCGGGGCAGGATCATGGCCGCATAGCCGGGGTCGCCGATATGGATTGCCAGTCCCGTCGGCACCAGTACCGTCTGGCCCGGCTCGATGGTGATGGGCGCGTCCAGGCAGGCACGCAGGTCGAGGCCGGCGCTGCCGGGGGTTGCGTAGGCCGGCATCTGGTCTTTCATGCGCGGGTCGAGGATCTTGACGTCGATGGATTTCATTTATTGGAACAGCGAGTGTTTGTTAATGCGTTTGGAAATTTCGGAAATCAGCTGACGGGCCAGGCTCAGCTTATCCGCGCGAGGCAGGATCGTGTGACCGTGCTCGTCGAACAGGATAATCGTGTTGTCGTCCGCGCCGAACGTCTGGTGGCCGATATTACCGACCAACAGCGGGATGCCCTTGCGTTCGCGCTTGGCGGCGCCGAATTCGACCAGGTTTTCCGATTCGGCGGCAAAGCCGACACAGTACGGATGGCCCGCCAGGGTCGTGCGCGCGGCAATCGTGGCCAGGATGTCCGGATTTTCCTCGAACTGCAGGACCGGCACGCCCGACTCCGTCTTCTTGACCTTCTGCGTGCTGGGATTGGCGACGCGCCAGTCGGCCACGGCGGCCACGGCGATAAAGACGTGCTGGCCGTCGATGGTGCGGTTGACGGCATCCATCATCTGCTGCGCGCTCTGCACGTCGATGCGGGTGACGCCGAACGGCGTCGCCAGCGCGGTCGGGCCGGAAATCAGCGTGACTTCGGCGCCGGCTTCGCGGGCCGCGCGCGCCACGGCATAGCCCATCTTGCCGGACGACAGGTTGGTAATGCCGCGCACGGGGTCGATCGCTTCGAACGTGGGGCCGGCCGTGACCAGGATGCGCTTGCCGGCCATGATCTTCGGCTGGAACGCGGCGACGATTTCCGCCAGCAGCTGCTCCGGCTCCAGCATGCGGCCCATGCCCGTCTCGCCGCACGCCTGCTCGCCGGCGGCGGGGCCGACGAGGCAGATGCCGTCCTCGCGCAGCTGGCTGGCGTTGCGCTGGGTGGCCGGGTTGGTCCACATCTCGACGTTCATTGCCGGCGCCACCAGCAGCGGCACATGGCGGGGGCGCGCCAGGCACATCGTCGATAGCAGGTCGTCGCAGACGCCGTGCGCCAGCTTGACCATGAAATCGGCGGAGCAGGGCGCGATGACGATGGCATCGGCGTCGCGCGTGACGTCGATATGCGCCATATTGTTGCCCACGCGCGGGTCCCACTGGCTCGAATACACGGGCTTGCCGGACAGCGCCTGCATCGTCACGGCAGTGATGAAATGCAGCGCGGCATCCGTCATGACGACCTGTACCGAGGCGCCCTGTTTCGTCAGCGCCCGGCACAGCTCGGCCGCCTTGTAGCAGGCGACGCCACCGGACAGGCCGAGGACGATCTTTTTACCCGTCAGTTCCATATGCCGCTCCAGGGAGGTTATTTGCTCATTTATTTATTTACGCGGCGCAGTTCGTCCAATATGAACAATGCGGCGCCGATGCAGATGGCGCTGTCGGCCACGTTAAAGGCGGGGAAGTGGCCCAGGCCGCGCCAGTGGAAATCGAGGAAGTCGATCACGTGGCCGTACAGCAAACGGTCGATGACGTTGCCGACGGCGCCGCCCAGGATCAGCGCCAGCGCCCAGCAGAACATGCGCTGGCCGGCGTGCTTGCGCAGCAGGTAGACGATGTACAGCGCCGCGCCGATGCCGATCGCCGTGAAGAAATAGCGCTGCCAGCCCGACTCGTTCGACAGGAAGCTGAACGCCGCGCCCTTGTTATACGCCAGCACGAGGTTGAAGAAGCTCGTGATGACCTTTTCCTCGCCATAGTGGAACAGCTTGGTGATGGTGATCTTCGTCAGCTGGTCGATCAGGATGATCAACGCCGCAATGCCCAGCCATGGAACGAGGCTGCCGGAAGGTTTGCTGGAAAATGTTTTTTTGCTTTTGGCCATGGGACGTCGGGAGAAGAGTTTTGAAAAAACCGGTGTCAGACACCGGTTTCTTAGAAACCGGTGTCTGACACCGGTTTCTCGGCAATGCCGCCTGCTTACGCGTACTTGCGGGGTTCGCCGGTGCCGAACAGGTTGCTGTAGCAGCGGCCGCACAAGGTCGGGTGGTCGGCGTGGCTGCCCACGTCGGCGCGGTAGTGCCAGCAGCGCTCGCACTTGGCGTCGTTCGACGCGGCCACGTTGACGGCTTCGTCCGCTTCAGAGGCCACTTCGACGGCTTTCGCCAGCGACGTGATGAAGACGAACTTCAGGTCGTCGTCCAGGCTGGCCAACAGCTTGTACTTGTCGCCCGATGCCTTGATCTCCAGCTCGGCCTGCAGCGACGAGCCGATGGCGCCGGAAGCGCGCAGGTCTTCCAGGCGCTTCGTGACGTCGGCGCGCACGGCGAGGATGACGGCATACTTGGCCAGCAGCGCTTCGCTGTCGGCAATGGCCGGCAGCTGCCACCACGTCTGCGTGTAGATCGTCTCGTCGGATGCCGCGTACGTCTCGGCGCCGGCAAAGTTCGCCCACGCTTCCTCGGCCGTGAACGTCAGCACCGGCGCCAGCATGCGCAGCAGGCTTTGCGTGATGTGCCACAGCGCCGTCTGCGCCGAGCGGCGCGCCTTCGAATCGACGGCCGTCGTGTACAGGCGGTCCTTCAGGATGTCCAGGTAGAAGCCGCCCAGGTCTTCCGAGCAGTAGTTCTGCAGCTTCGAGACGACCGGATGGAACTCGTAGTTCTCGTAATGCTGTTCCACCGACGCCTGCAGCACGGCCAGGTTGGCCAGCGCGTAGCGATCGGACTCCAGCAGCTCGTCGATGGCGACGGCGTTCGTCTTCGGATCGAAGTCGGACGTGTTCGCCAGCAGGAAGCGCAGCGTGTTGCGCAGGCGGCGGTACGATTCCGTCACGCGCTTCAGGATCTCTTCCGAGATCGACAACTCGCCCGTGTAGTCGGTCGAAGCGATCCACAGGCGCAGGATGTCGGCGCCCAGCGAGTTCGAGATCTTGTCCGGTGCCAGCGTGTTGCCCAGCGACTTCGACATCTTCTTGCCTTCGCCGTCGACGGTGAAGCCGTGCGTCAGGAGAGCTTTGTACGGCGGACGGCCGTTCAGCATCGACGACGTCAGCAGCGACGAGTGGAACCAGCCGCGGTGCTGGTCCGAGCCTTCCAGGTACAGGTCGGCCGGGAACGCGGACTGTTCCTTATGCGAGCCGCGCAGCACCGTCTGGTGCGTCGTGCCCGAGTCGAACCAGACGTCCAGCGTGTCCTTGTTCTTCACGTACATCGCGGCGTCGTCGCCCAGCAGTTCGGCCGGTTCCAGTGCCAGCCAGGCGTCGATGCCGCCAGCTTCGATGCGCTTGGCCACCTGTTCCAGCAGCTCCGGCGTGCGTGGGTGCAGTTCGCCCGTTTCCTTGTGGACGAAGAACGCCATCGGCACGCCCCACTGGCGCTGGCGCGACAGCGTCCAGTCCGGCCGGTTGGCGATCATGCCGTGCAGGCGCGCCTGGCCCCAGTCCGGGAAGAACTTGGTGGCGGCAATGCCTTCCAGCGCCGTTTCGCGCAGGGTCGGGCCGCCGTCGATCGGCTGCAGGTCCATGCCGGCAAACCACTGCGACGTGGCGCGGTAGACGATCGGCGTCTTGTGGCGCCAGCAGTGCATGTAGCTGTGGTCGAACATTTTCAGTTCGAACAGCGCATCGGCTTCGCGCAGCGCTTCGCAGATCGGCTTCGACGCTTCCCAGATCGTCATGCCGCCGAACAGCGGCAAGGTCGACACGTATTTGCCGTCGCCCATCACCGGCGTCAGGATATCGTCGTCCTTCATGCCATGCTGACGGCAGGAGACGAAGTCTTCCAGGCCGTAGGCGGGCGCCGAGTGGACGATGCCGGTACCGCTGTCGGTCGTCACGTAGTCGGCCAGGTAGACGGGCGAATAACGGTCGTAGAACGCGTCGCGTGCGTGCAGCGGGTGCTTGAAGCGGATGTTTTCCAGCTTCGCGCCCGTCGTCGTGGCGATGACGGTGCCTTCCAGCTTGTAACGCTGCAGGCAGGCTTCGACCAGGTCGGCGGCCAGGATCAGCATGTCGCCGCCGCGGTTGGTCTGCACCAGCGCGTACGTCACTTCCGGGTGCACGTTCAGCGCCTGGTTCGACGGGATCGTCCATGGCGTCGTCGTCCAGATGACGACAAAACCGCGTTCGCCCGGCAGCTTGTCCAGGCCGAAGGCTGCCGCCAGTTCGTCATGTTCGGCAAACGGGAAGCCGACGTCGATGGCCGGGTCTCGCTTGTCCTGGTATTCCACTTCGGCTTCGGCCAGCGCGGAACCGCAGTCGAAGCACCAGTTGACGGGCTTCAGGCCGCGGTAGACGTAGCCCTTTTCCAGCAGCTTGCCCAGCGCGCGCAGTTCGTCCGCTTCATTACCGTGAGCCATCGTCATGTACGGATTGTCCCACTCGCCCAGCACGCCCAGGCGGATGAAGCCGGCGCGCTGCTTGTCGATCTGTTCCAGCGCATAGGCGCGGGCTTTCGTCAGCACTTCGGCCGTCGGCAGGTTCTTGCCGTACAGTTTTTCGATCTGGATCTCGATCGGCATGCCGTGGCAGTCCCAGCCCGGCACGTACGGCGCATCGAAGCCGGCCAGCGTGCGCGACTTGACGACGATGTCCTTCAGGATCTTGTTGACGGCGTGGCCCAGGTGGATGTCGCCGTTCGCATACGGCGGACCATCATGCAGGATGAACTTCGGCCGGCCGGCGGCAGCCTTGCGGATGCGCTGGTAGATTTTCTTGTCCTGCCATTGTTTCACCCAGTTCGGTTCGCGCTTGGCGAGGTCGCCGCGCATGGGGAATGGCGTTTCGGTCATGTTGACCGGATATTTGCTGACTGACTTAGCCTGGGCCTTGTTTGCTTTGTTTTCGGACATGTGGAAGTCTTCTCTGGTACGTGTATTGGTGAGTGACGGGGCAGCAGGGGGCTTGCGCCACTCAAATTCGGTCGGTGGCCGTGATGGCGCCGCTGCGCTCTTCCACGTGGGTGCCGCGCGCGGCGAAGTAGGCGCGCGCTTCGTCCGCGTCGCGGTCGATGGCGGCCGTCAATGTCGGCAAGTCGATGAATTTTTCCTCGTCGCGGATCTTGCGCAGGAATTCGACCTTGACCTGCTTGCCGTAGCAGTGGCCGGAAAAGTCGAAAATATGCACTTCCAGCAGCACGCGGCCGGCGTCCTCGACGGTGGGGCGCACGCCCAGGCTGGCCACGGCCGGCAGCGGCCCGTCGGCCAGGCCGTGCACCTGGACGATGAAGATGCCGCCCAGCGCGGGGCGGTGCGGCACGCGCAGGTTCAAGGTCGGATAGCCGATCGTACGGCCCAGCTTGGCGCCATGGATCACGTGGCCGGAAATTGAATACGGGTGGCCCAGCAGTTGCTCCGCCTGGGCGAAATCGCCCTGCGACAGCGCCGTGCGCACGGCGGAGGACGAGATGCGGATATCGCCGTTCATGACTGTCGGCAGCGCTTCCACGTGGAAGCCGTGGCGGCGGCCCGCTTCCATCAGCATGGCGACATTGCCGGCGCGGCGAGCGCCGTAGCAGAAGTCGTCGCCGACCATCAGCCATTTCACGTGCAGGCCTTCCACCAGCACGCGCTCCGTGAAGTCCTGCGGGGACAGCGAGGCGAAGGAGTCGCTGAAATGCTCGACGATGACGCGGTCGATGCCGTTGGCCTCCAGCGAGCCCAGCTTGTCGCGCAGGTTGGCGATGCGCGGCGGCGCCTTCGACATGTCGCCCGCCTTGTGCGCAAAGAATTCGCGCGGATGGGGCTCGAACGTCATCACGGCCGCTTCCAGACCCAGCGTCCCGGCGGCGGCGCGCACGCGGGCCAGCAGCGCCTGATGGCCGCGATGGACACCGTCGAAATTGCCGATGGTGAGAGCGCAAGGCGCACGCGCCGCTGCGTTGGGTAGTCCGCGAAATACCTTCATGAGGGTGTCGAGCTCGAATCCTGTTGCCTGAACCAGCGATTATACGGATTGTTTGACCAATTCACATATGGAAATGCCGCAGCGCACCAGCGACGATGTTGTTGTTCAGGCAAAAATGAAAAAAGCGCCACCTGCGGGGCAGGGGCGCTTTCGGCGTTACCGGTTGCCCGGCAGCGATTACATCGGGTGGTTGATGTACAGCGTCCAGTAGCGGGCCAGTTCGGCTTCGCCGGCGGTGCCCTTGACGTTCTTCAGCGCGGCCAGAGCCTGTGGCTTCTTGCCGGCATTGAACAGGCCGATACCGTAGTGCAGCTTCTGCTCTTCCGGACGACGTGGCGTACCGATCTTCATGGCTTGTTCCATTAGCGCGATGCCCTTGTCGGCCTTGCCGCCGGACGTCAGTGCGTAGCCCATGTTGAACAGGCCGTCGGAATCCTTTTCCTTGATCAGGTTGGCTTCCTGCGTGGCCTGGTTGGCCGTGTTGTCGGCCAGCGTCTTGTTCGCCAGATCCTTCAGGCGCTGGTGACGCGCGGCGTCCGTGCCGGTGCCCAGTGCGCCCTTCTTGTAGCCCTGATCGATGATCTTGATGGCTTCAGGCGCGTTGCCGGCCTGCAGTGCCAGCTGGGCCATTTCCATGAACTCGGATGGCTTGGTCAACTGGCCCAGGGCCAGTTTCAGGCGCATGACGTCCAGGTTCAAGGTCGACGAGAAGCCTGGCTTGCCCTGCACGCGGTTCAGCAGGTCGGCCCAGTAGGATGCCTTCGGATAGGAGCCGGCCAGCTTTTCCAGCGTCTGGACGTAGCCCGCCTTGTCGTTCTGCTTCAGCTGGATATTGGCCAGCATCTGCAGGTTTTCTTCGCTTTGCTTGCCCTGCAGTTCCTTCGCGGCTTCGGCGTAACGGCCGCTGATGAAGTACGTCTGCGTCAGTAGCTGGCGCATCGTGGCGTTGTTCGGGTTGTCCTGCAGCGACTTCTGGATCCACGTGATCGCTTTCGGGTAGTCCTTGGCGCGGTAGTACATGCCGGCCAGGCCTTCCGTGAATTTCGGCTTCTCGGAGGCGGACAGGCGGCCCGAGTTGATCAGGGTTTCAAAGGCGCGGATGGCGGTATCGTTGTCGCCAGCACCGGCGGCGGCGGCTGCGCGCACGCGTTCGATCTGGTATTTCTCGAAGTCGCTCTTGCCGCCGACAGCGTCGGCTTCCTTCAGTTTGGCCAGCGCTTCGCGGCCTTTACCGGCGCTGGCGAGGCGTTGCGCTTCCTGCAGTGGTTTGCCCACTTCGGCACGCACGGTGTCGGCGGCATAGGCCGCTGGTGCCAGACCAACCAGAGGCGCTGCTGCGGTGAAACCGATGGCGGCCATAGCAAGGCCGAGATGAGCGAGACGGAACTTGGACATAGGCGAGATTTCTTTCATCAAAAAAACGAATAGGCAGGATAACCTGCCTATCGGGGAAAATAAAGAGACGCACTCCAGGAAGCTCTGCCATACATAGCACCTCGCGTGCCAGGCTGGGACACATAATGAAACGCACGCTGTACGGACCACATACAGCGTGCGCTTCAATGCATCACTGCCGGGTTGGCAGGGAGCTTCCGACTTTCCATTACTGGAACTGCTCGTTACCGACCAGACCGATCTTGGTGACGCCCAGACGCTGGGCCGCGGCCATTACGCCTGCCACGGACTCATAGTTGACCAGCTTGTTGGGGCGCAGGTGCACCTCCGGCTGGTCAGGCTGCGAGGCCACGTTCATCAGTTTTTGTTCCAGCTGCGCACGATCCGGAACGACAGCGCCGTCCCACAGAATCGTACCGTCGAAGTCGACGTCGATCTGTACGACCACTGGGTCCTTCGTCGGTGGCGGAGGCGTGCCCACCGGCATGTTCAGGTTGACCGAGTGATTCGCTTTTGGAATCGTAATAATCAGCATAATGATCAGCACCAGCATCACGTCGATGAGCGGTGTCATGTTCATTTCCATCATTGGTTCCGGATCAGCGTTTGGAGCCGCGCTGCCCGAACCGACATTCATACTCATGGGTGTGTTCCTTATGAAAGACTGCCCGGCCAGCAACAGCGGCCGGCCGGGCAGGGGCCTTACATCTTGTCAGGCGGTTCGGTGATGAAACCGACCTTCTGGATGCCAGCGCGCTGGGTCGTGAAGATCACACGGCCGATGGACTCGTACTTGGCTTCCTTGTCGCCGCGCACGTGCACTTCGGGTTGTGGCAGCTTCACTGCCTCAGCCTTCAGAAAATCGAACAACTCATTCGTGTCCCGCATTTTCTTCTGATTCCAGTAGATGTCGCCATCCTTGTTGACAACGATGTTGACATCTTCCGGCTTCGTCGCAACCGCCTGGTTCGTCTCTTCCGGCAGGGTGATCTTCTGCAGTTTGAGAACGACCGGGCTCGTGATCAGGAAGATGATCAGCAGAACCAACATGATGTCCACGAGGGGCGTCGTGTTGATCTCTGACATTACCTGGTCTTCGCCTCCGCTATCGGAGCCTACGGACATCGACATGGTATTAGCCTACTTTTTTGGCTGCACGAGCAGCGGAGTCAGCGGTGGACATGGCGCCGGAGATCAGCACCGAGTGCACGTCAGCGGAGAACGTACGCACTTCTTCCATTGCGGACTTGTTACGACGCACCAGCCAGTTGTAACCCAGAACGGCAGGAACGGCGACTGCCAGACCGAAGGCCGTCATGATCAGTGCTTCACCGACTGGACCTGCAACCTTGTCGATCGACGCGTTACCGGTCATACCGATGTTGGTCAGTGCACCGTAAATACCCCAGACGGTACCGAACAGACCGATGAACGGTGCGGTCGAACCAACGGTTGCCAGGAACGACAGGCCGTCTTGCAGACGCGACTGAACTTTATCGACAGCGCGCTGGATCGACATCGTCACCCAGGTCGACAGGTCGATTTGTTCCAGCAGGGCGCCGTCGTGGTGGCCGGAAGCCTTGATACCGGTTTCAGCGATGAAGCGGAATGGCGAGCCTTCAGCCAGCGACGATGCACCAGCGGCGACCGACGAAGCTTTCCAGAACTTGGCGTGGACTTCTTTGGCCTGACGCATGATCTTCATCTGGTCCAGCAGCTTGGTGATGATGATGTACCAGGAGCCGATCGACATGATCGACATGATGATGATCGTGCCGCGTGGCACCCAGCCCGATTCCCAGACGGCCTTGATGCCGAACGGGTTTTCGATTTCTTCCTTGCCTGGGTTCGCGCCGTGGGCGGCTGCGTCGCCGGCTGGTGCCGGTGCTGCAGCAGCGTCGGCTGCTGGTGCTGCCGGTGCTGCTGCCGCATCCGCTGCCGGAGCTGCCGCAGGCGCGTCAGCTGCTGCCGGGGCTGGCGCGTCGGCCAGGGCCGGTGCGCTCACCAGGGCGGTTGCTGCGGTCACCGAGAACAGCACAGCGGCCAGTACAGCGGACAAACGGGTATTCTTAAACATGCTTCCTCCAAATTGATAAAAGATCAGTTCGCTGAACGTAACGCCAACGAAATTGCTAATTGAGACTCTGTCTCGGTTGGTTATTCCAGCGTCCAGACGTACTGCATACTCTGCCAGCCCTCTTGCGGCTTGCCGTCAACCGTGGCTGGCTTGAATTTGCACTTACTGATACCTGCGACCGCGGCCTTGTCCAGGTCGCGGAAGCCACTGGACTTCAGAATCTTGGAGTCGGCGACCCGGCCGTCGACGCCAATCAGGAACTGCAGAGTTACCGTACCCGTTTCTTCGTTACGCAAAGAAGATTTTGGCCATTCCGGTTTCTGGCAAGTATTGAAGTCGACCACGGCGGCGGTGCGGACTGCCTGCGCCGGTGGTGCCGGCGGTGCTGGCGGAGCCGGCGGTGCTGGCGGGGTCAACTGATTCGTTGCCGGCTTCACGTTGGTCGCATTCGCGATCACGTTCTGCTGCGGTGGTGGTTGCTGTACGTTCACTTCAACCGGCGGAATGAATGGCGGTGGTGGTGCCTTCATTTCTGGCGGTGGAGGTGGCGGCGGCAGCTCTTTAGGTGGAGGAGGGGCAACCTCCTCGATGATCTTGGTTTCAACCGGTTCGATCATCTTCGTGATCATCCGTTTGCCCAAGCCTGACACGATCCCGTAAGCAGCCACAATGTGCAAGGCCACCACTACCACGATGCCGGTATAGTTCTTCTTGACCTTCCCGTTATCACTAAAATTCATGCCTGCTTTCTCCAATCCTACTCTACTTGAACCCCCAAAATGGCGACACAAAGCTACAGCCGCACCCGGGACGTCGGCGAATTATACATACGAATTCTTCATTTTACATAGAATTTTGATCTCCAAAATCCGGTTAAATTTCATGCCTTTAGCGCACTTGTGTAACGCATCCACGCACCGTTCTGGCGCGCTCTGAAAGCGCCTCTGGAACGCCGTTGAGCGCAACCGGCGGTGGGCGCGGAATAGCTTTCTTAATGCCCGAAAAACGGAATAATCTGAACCGTTAAAGCACTTTAAGTTGCGTAAAATTCGGTCAATTGTCTTTCTCGCATGCAAGCATCTGAGTCTCCGGGGCCGCTGGTTCAGTATATGCAAATTCCGTGCGCATGGGCGCCCGGATCATATTTTTTCATCAAGTTTGAAATTTCACTACATCTTTCGACCTCGATGGTGGCCTGACCGGCAAACGATTTCAAAGATGAGTGGTCAGACCGCGTGGCTCCTAGGGACACTATATGCCAGAGTGGCGCCTGCCGGGCTTATATCTGAAGGGAGAGTGCCCCGGTTTGGTGCAGATCGAGGCGGGAGTGTAGGCGGAAAAGTAATGAATCCGAGTTCGGAGCGGCAAAAAACCGGGGACAGGCACCCATTTCATGCGCTCCGAGCCTGAAATGGGTGCCTGTCCCCGACGTTGCGGACCACTTTCAGCCTCCAGCTTTGGCGGCTGGAAGGCGCTTTTGCTTCGATATCGTCCGTCGGCGATGCAAAATTGCGGGAAGCCGCAGCTGAACAGGCAACTGCGAACGTTGCCAGCTTGCGAGTGCGGCGCCTGTTCGAGTAAAAATCTCCAGGGCTACCATGCGCCTCGCCGCGCGCTGTCCTGTCCGATGTCCAGGCAGTTGATGGTCCGGTAGTCGGAGCGCTCCGCCGGTCCCTCAGATCATCCGCCCACGCTTCTCGCGCTTGCACTCCAGCGTGCTGATCAGCTTGCCTTCGGGCGACACGGTGTCCAGATGCACGTCAAAGCCCCACAGCCGTGCCACGTGTTTCAGCACCTCGTGCGCCTGCTGGTTCAGCGGACGCCGGTTGAACTGGGTGTGACGCAAGGTCAGCGCCCGGTCGTCGCGCGTGTTGACGGACCAGACCTGGATATTCGGCTCGCGGTTGCCCAGGTTGTACTGGTCGGCCAGCTGCTGGCGCACGTAGCGGTAGCCCATTTCGTCGTGGATGGCCGAAACGTTCAGCTTCTCGTTCTTGTCGTCGTCCAGCACGGCAAAGAAGTGGAACTCGCGGATCAGCCGCGGCGACAGGTACTGGGCAATGAAACTCTCGTCCTTGAAATTGCGCATCGCGAAGTCGAGCGTCTTGCGCCAGTCGCTGCCGGCGATGTCGGGGAACCATTCGCGGTCCTCGGCCGTCGGATTCTCGCAGATGCGGCGGATGTCCGTCATCATCGCGAAGCCAAGCGCGTACGGGTTGATGCCGTTGTAGTACGGGCTGTGCACGGGCGGCTGGTAGACGACGTTCGTATGGCTCTTCAGGAACTCCATCATGAAGCCGTCGCCGATGACGCCTTCGTCGTACAGCTGGTTCAGGATCGTGTAATGCCAGAACGTGGCCCAGCCCTCGTTCATCACCTGCGTCTGCCGCTGCGGGTAGAAGTACTGGGAGATCTTGCGGACGATGCGCACCAGCTCGCGTTGCCACGGTTCCAGCAGCGGCGCGTACTTCTCGATGAAGTACAGCAGGTTCTCTTCCGGCTCCTGGGGGAAGCGGTGCGGCGTCTGCGCGACGGTTTCCTCCTCGTCGCGCTTGGGCAGCGTGCGCCACAGCTCGTTCACCTGCGACTGCAGGTACGCTTCGCGTTCCGACTGGCGCTGCTGCTCCTGCGCCAGCGACAGCTTGGCCGGCCGCTTGTAGCGGTCCACGCCATAGTTCTGGATCGCATGGCATGAGTCCAGCAGCAGCTCGACGGCGTCGATGCCGTGGCGCTGCTCGCACTCGGCGATGTAATTCTTGGCAAACACCATGTAGTCGACGATCGCATCGGCGTCCGTCCACGTGCGGAACAGGTAGTTGCCCTTGAAGAAGGAGTTGTGGCCATAGGCCGCGTGGGCGATGACGAGCGCCTGCATCGTCAGGCTGTTTTCCTCCATCAGGTAGGCGATGCACGGGTTCGAGTTGATGACGATCTCGTACGCCAGGCCCATCTGGCCGCGGCGATAGCCCTTTTCCGTTGCCAGGAAATGCTTGCCGAACGACCAGTGATTGTACGAGACGGGCATGCCGACGGACGTGTAGGCGTCCATCATCTGCTCGGCCGTGATAATTTCCAGCTGGTTGGGGTACGTGTCCAGGCCGAAGCCCGTGGCCACGCGCTTGATTTCCTCGTGCGCCTGTTCGATCAGCTCGAACGTCCATTCCGACTGCTCCGGCAGCGCGCGCGGATGGGGCGGTCGTTTCGTCATCTGGTTCATTTTGGCTGCTTCTTGAACAGTTCACGGAACACCGGATAGATATCGGCCGGCGTGACAATTTTCTGCATCGCGAAGTGCGCGTGATGGTCCGGCACCTGCGCATACTGCTCCCACAGGTTCTGCGGCGGACCGTCCGTGATCTCCACGTACGTGTAGTACTGCACCTTCGGCATGATCGTATTGGTCAGCATCTGGCGGCACAGTACGGAGTCGTTGTCCCAGTTGTCGCCGTCCGACGCCTGCGCCACGTAGCTGTTCCACTGACCGGCGCCGAAGCGCTCGTCGATGATCTTGTTCAGCAGGTTCAGTGCCGACGAGACGACGGTGCCGCCCGATTCGCGTGAGTGGAAGAACTCGTGCTCGTCCACTTCGGCCGCGGCCGTGTGGTGGCGGATGAAGACGACCTCGATCTTGTCGTACACGCGTTTCAGGAACAGGTACAGCAGGATAAAGAACCGCTTGGCCGTGTCCTTGCGTTGCTCGTCCATCGAGCCGGACACGTCCATGATGCAGAACATCACGGCCTGCGTCATCGGTTTCGGCACCTTGATGCGGTTGCTGTAGCGCAGGTCGAACGGGTCGATGAACGGAATCGCCAGCAGGCGCGTGTGCAGGTGGTGGATCAGTTTCTTCAGTTCGACGACACGGAAATCGTCCAGCGGCGCGCCGTCCAGCAGCAGGGTTTCCAGTTCCTGCTCGGCCTCGGCCAGTTGCCGGCGCGACGGCCCGCCGACGGCGATGCGCCGGCCCAATGCGCCGCGCAACGAGCGCAGCACGTGGATGTTCGATGGCGTGCCGGACACCGTGTAGCCGGCGCGCTGCGTCTTGAAGTCCGTGGTGGCCGTCAGCTGTGTCTTGACGAGGTTCGGCAGTTCCAGGTCTTCAAAGAAGTAATTCATGAACTCTTCGCGCGACAGCTCGAAGATGAAGTCGTCTTCGGTGGTCTGGTCGGAGTTGCCGGCCTTGCCGCGACCGGCGCCACCACCGCCTTTCGGCCGGGCGATCTGGTCGCCTTTCTGGTATTCCTGGTTGCCCGGGTTGACCACTTCCCACACGCCGCCGTGGGCATGCCCGAAGCTGGGCTCGTTCACGTCCTTGACGGGGATGGAAACCTTCTCGCCATTTTCGATGTCGGTGATGGAGCGGCCCTTGATGGCGCGTCCGACGGCGTCCTTGATCTGGCTCTTGTAACGTCGCAAGAAGCGCTCGCGGTTGACCGCGGACTTGTTCTTGCCTTGCAAACGGCGGTCGATGAGGTAAGTCAAAAGGAGCCTCCTACTGCAGCGATGAGTCCGGTGGAGCAGCCGGCGCGGACCGTGGGACCGCGCCGTCTTGTAAGCTGACTGATTATCGCACCACCGGCGTTACGACGACTTCCGCACACGCAGATACCACTCGCACAGCAGACGGACCTGCTTGGCTGTGTAGCCTTTTTCCACCATGCGGGCGACAAAGTCGGCGTGCTTGTTCGCGTCCTCGGCACTGGCCTTGGCATTGAACGAGATGACGGGCAACAGTTCCTCCGTGTTCGAGAACATCTTCTTCTCGATGACGGTGCGGAATTTCTCGTAGCTCGTCCAGGCCGGATTCTTGCCGCCGTTGTTGGCGCGGGCACGCAGGCCGAAGTTGACGATCTCGTTGCGGAAATCCTTCGGATTGCTGATGCCGGCCGGCTTCTCGATTTTCTCCAGCTCGGCGTTCAGCGATTCGCGGTCGAAGCTCTCGCCCGTATCCGGATCGCGGTATTCCTGGTCCTGGATCCAGAAGTCGGCAAACGTGACGTAGCGGTCGAAGATGTTCTGGCCGTATTCCGAATAGCTCTCGAGATACGCGGTCTGGATTTCCTTGCCGATGAAGTCCACGTAGCGCTGCGCCAGGTGCTCTTTAATATAGGAGAAGTATTTCTGTTCCGTCTCCGGCGGGAACTGCTCGCGCTCGACCTGCTGCTCCAGCACGTACAGCAGGTGGACGGGGTTGGCCGCCACTTCCGTCGAATCGAAGTTGAACACCTTTGAGAGGATCTTGAACGCGAAGCGCGTCGACAGGCCGTTCATGCCTTCGTCCACGCCCGCGTAATCGACGTATTCGTGGATCGACTTCGCCTTCGGATCGGTGTCCTTCAGGTTGTCGCCATCGTAGACCAGCATCTTCGAGAAGATCGACGAGTTTTCCGGCTCCTTCAGGCGCGACAGGATGGCGAACTGCGACATCATGCGCAACGTGCCGGGCGCGCATGGCGCTTCGGCCAGCGAGGAGTTGCGCAGCAGCTTCTCGTAGATCTTGATCTCGTCGGACACGCGCAGGCAGTACGGTACCTTGACGATGTAGATCCGGTCCAGGAACGCCTCGTTGTTGCGGTTGTTGCGGAACGTCTTCCATTCCGATTCGTTCGAGTGGGCCAGCACGATGCCGTCGAACGGAATCGCACCGAAGCCTTCCGTGCCCTTGTAATTACCTTCCTGCGTCGCGGTCAGCAGCGGGTGCAGCACCTTGATGGGCGCCTTGAACATCTCGACGAATTCCATCAGACCCTGGTTGGCCAGGCACAGGCCGCCGGAGTAGCTGTACGCGTCCGGATCGTCCTGCGCGTAGTCTTCCAGCTTGCGGATGTCGACCTTGCCGACGAGGGACGAGATGTCCTGGTTGTTCTCGTCGCCCGGTTCCGTTTTCGAGATCGCCACCTGCTTCAGGATCGACGGGTAGCGCTTGACGACGCGGAACTGGTTGATGTCGCCATTGAATTCATGCAGGCGCTTGACGGCCCACGGGCTGGGAATGCTGCGCAGGTAACGGCGCGGGATGCCATAGTCTTCCTCGAGGATCACGCCGTCTTCCTGCTCGTTGAACAGGCCCAGGGGCGACTCGTTGACCGGCGAACCCTTGATGCAGTAGAACGGCACCTGCTCCATCAGCGCCTTGAGCTTCTCCGCGATCGACGACTTGCCGCCGCCGACGGGCCCCAGCAGGTACAGGATCTGCTTGCGTTCTTCCAGGCCCTGCGCCGCGTGCCGGAAGTAGGAAACGACCTGCTCGATCACTTCCTCCATCCCGTAGAACTCGCGGAAGGCGGGATAGATCTTGATGACCTTGTTGGCGAAGATGCGGGACAGCCGGGTATCGTTGCGCGTATCGACAAGCGTCGGTTCGCCGATTGCGGCCAGCATGCGCTCCGCCGCGGTTGCGTAGGTGAGGTGGTCTCGTTTGCAAAGCTGAAGATATTCGGAAAGGGACATCTCCTCTTCCCGGGTGCGCTCGTACCGTGCTGCGTAGTTGTCAAAGATGGTCATGTGCATGTCCTCTGATGTAAACCTACTCGTCACGGACTCTCGATAACCTGCAGCTGCGGCGCTCGCCAGGCGGCGGCGCGCGCAACGGGCGTTCAAAGAGCCCTACTGTGGTCGGCAGTCTTCACGGCTGGCTGCTGGCCTGATCCTGGGTGCAAACTCCTTTGATGTTATTGTTATCTTCAGCTTCGTCGGGGTGCGGCTTGCGCGCACCGAGCTGGATTTGTTATTGGCCGCGCTGTGGGTAGAGCCCGGCTTGCGTGTGTGTACGTATAAACGCATCTTACGCTTGTGAAATTTATTATTGCTCTAATGGTGCAGGAAGTCAAAAGATTATCCAGCATCTCTAAAACACGTTCCAAGCGGTTGATACCAAACGAAAAAAGGCCACACGCCGCAGCACCCTGGCTGCCGTTCACAGCACTGTTGCAAATTCCTTCACGCTTGTCGTCACAGTAGCATGGTTGCTAAAGCCGTGCTGAACACCGCACAAACCGTGCGGCCAAGGACGACCTGATAACTGTGGCCGTCTTGCGCTAAGATGCGGGAAACGAGCAGACATCTCGCACCATCAAAGGAAAACCATGAACACCCAACTGCTGCACATCGTGCAGAACATGCCCAAGGCCGAACTGCATATCCACATCGAGGGCTCGCTCGAACCGGAACTGATTTTCGCGCTGGCCGAACGCAATGGCGTCAAGCTGGAATACCCGTCGGTCGAAGCGCTGCGCGCCGCCTACGATTTCCACGACCTGCAATCGTTCCTCGACATTTATTACGCCGGCGCCAGCGTGCTGCTCAAGGAGCAGGATTTCTATGACATGACGGCCGCCTATCTGGCCAAGGCCAAGGCCGACCACGTGCGCCATGCCGAGATCTTCTTCGATCCGCAGACGCACACGGCGCGCGGCGTGCCGATCGGCGACGTCATCCACGGCATCCACCGCGCCTGCCAGGAAGGCCCGATCAGCGCGACGCTGATCCTGTGCTTCCTGCGTCACTTGTCGGAAGAGGACGCGCTGGCCACGCTGGACGCGGCGCTGCCGTACCTGGACAAGATCATCGGCGTGGGCCTGGACTCTTCCGAAGTGGGCCACCCGCCCGAGAAGTTCGCTCGCGTGTTCGCGCGTTGCCGCGAGCTGGGCCTGCACCTGGTGGCGCACGCGGGCGAAGAGGGCCCGCCGGCCTACATCGAAACGGCGCTGGACGTGCTGCACGTCGAGCGCATCGACCACGGCGTGCGCTGCCTGGAGGATGCCGCGCTGACGCGGCGTATCGCAGCCGAGAAGATGGCACTGACGGTGTGCCCGCTGTCGAACATCAAGCTGCGCGTGTTCGACACGATGAAGGAACACAACCTGCTCGAACTGCTGGACGCGGGCCTCGTCGCCACCGTCAACTCGGACGACCCTGCCTATTTTGGCGGCTACCTGAACGCCAACTTCGTCGCAGCGTTCGAGTCGCTGCCGCTGGGGCTGCAGCACGCGCACGAGCTGGCACGCAACAGCTTTGCCGCGTCGTTCCTGGAGCCTGTGAAGAAGCAGCAGTTCCTTGATGAGGTGGATGCTTACTTCGCCGCGTTTAACGTCGTTTAAGTAGTTAACGGAGCTTGAGAAGAGCTGGGGTCAGACCCACTGGGTCTGCCCCCGGATCTCCGCGAATGGCTCGATGACTGTTCCCGACTTCCTTAGCCCAGCCCCCATGTTCCTCCAAGCCCTCCGCATGACCACCCGCGACTGGCGCGCCGGCCAGCTTCGCTTCCTCCTTGTCGCGCTTGTCGTGGCCGTCGCGGCGCTGTCCGCGGCGGGCTTTTTCATCGACCGCCTGCGCGCCGGCCTGAACCGTGACGCGCACCAGTTGCTGGGCGCCGACCTCGTCGTCAGCACCGACCAGCCCGTGCGGACCGATTGGCGCGACGAGGCGCGTCGTCGCGGACTCATCCAGGCGGAAACGGTCGTCTTCCCCAGCATGGCGCAGGCCGGCGAGGACGATGCCGGGCAGTCGGTGCTGGCGTCGCTGAAGGCCGTCAGCGCGGGCTATCCGCTGCGGGGACGAGTCAAGGTCACGACCAGCGTGGACCAGGCCAACGACAGCATCGGCACACCGGCCGCCGACATCCCGGCCCCCGGCACGGTGTGGCTCGACGCCACATTGCTGGGCGCGCTGAGGACGCAGGTCGGCGCGCCGCTGCGCCTGGGCGACCGCACGTTCCGCGTCGGCCGGCTGATCGCGTCCGAGCCGGACCGCGGTTCGGGCTTCCTGAATTTCGCGCCGCGCGTGATGGTGCGGCTCGATGAGCTGGCGGCGACAAACCTCGTGCAGCCGGGCGCCCGCGTCACTTACCGGTTGCTGCTGGCCGGCGAGGGCAAGGACGGCGCGGCCAACGTCAACGCCTATGCGGACTGGCTGCGGGCGCAGATCAAGGCGGGCTCCGCGCGCGGCGTGCGCATCGATACGCTGCAGGACGGCCGGCCGGAGATGCGCGCCACGCTGGAGCGGGCGGACCAGTTCCTGTCGCTGGTTGGCCTGCTGTCGGCGTTGCTGGCCGCCGTGGCCGTGGCGATGGCGGCACGCCGTTTCATGATGCGTCACCTGGACGCGTGCGCGATGCTGCGCTGCCTGGGCCTGACGCAGAACCAGGTGACGGCCATCTACCTGATCGAGTTCCTGCTGGTGGGGCTGGCCGGCAGCGCGCTGGGCGTGCTGGTGGGCTTTGCCAGCCATTACGTGCTGCTGGAAATGCTGGGCAGCCTGGTCTCCGTCGACCTGCCGCCGGCAACGTTCGCGCCCGCGCTGCAGGGGCTGGCCGTCGGCATGTTACTGCTGGCCGGCTTTGCGCTGCCGCCGATCCTGCAGCTGCGCAACGTGCCGCACAACCGCGTGATCCGCCGCGAGGCGGCGGCGCCGCGGCCGATGGCGCTGGCGACCTATGGCCTCGGCCTCGTCGCCTTCCTGTTGCTGCTGCTGTGGCAGGCGGGCGATCTGAAGCTGGCATCGATGACGGCGCTGGGCTTCCTCGCGGCGTTCGGACTGTTTGCGCTGGCCGGCTGGCTCGGCCTTGTCGTGCTGAAGCGGGTGCGCGGCGCGGTCGACCACCAGGCGTGGCGCTTCGCGGTGACGTCGCTGCAGCGCCGCCCCGGCGCCACGATCGTGCAGGTCGTATCGCTGGCGCTGGGCCTGATGGCGCTGCTGCTGCTGACCGTCGTGCGCGGCGACCTGATGAGCGCCTGGCGCAGCGCCACGCCGCCCGATGCGCCGAACCATTTCGTCATCAATATCCAGCCGGACCAGAAGGATGACATCGCTGCGCGTCTGAAGGCGGGCGGCGCGCTGGAGGCACCGCTGTACCCGATGATCCGCGGCCGCCTCACGGCCGTCAACGGCAGGCCCGTCACGTCGGCGACCTACACGGACGAGCGTGCGCGTGGCCTGGCCGAGCGTGAGTTCAACCTGTCGACGATGACGGCGATGCCGCCGCAGAACGACATCGTTGCCGGCCGCTGGTATCAGGACAAGGCGGGTGTGGCCGAAGCATCCGTCGAGGAAGGGCTGGCGAAGACGCTGAACCTGAAGCTGGGCGACTCGATGCGCTTCGATATCGCCGGCTCGCCCGTCGAGGCGAAGATCACCAGCCTGCGCAAGCTGGAGTGGGGTTCGATGCGGGTGAACTTCTTCGTCATCATCAACCCGGCGGCGATGGCCGAGACGCCGCAGACGTGGATCACGGCATTCCATCTGCCCAAGCAGGCCGCGGCGCTGGCCAACACGCTGTCGCGCGACTTCCCGAACCTGACGGTGGTGGACGTGGGCGGTGTGCTGCGCCAGATCCAGTCGGTGCTGGACCAGGTCGTCAGTGCCGTCGAGTTCCTGTTTGCGTTCACGCTCGCCTCCGGCGTGCTGGTGCTGTACGCGGCGCTGATGGGTTCGCAGGACGAGCGTACCCGCGAGGCCGGCCTGCTGCGGGCGCTGGGCGCCACGCGCAAGCAGCTGTCGCAGGCGCAGCTGATCGAGTTCCTGCTGGTGGGCTCGCTGTCCGGGCTGCTGGCCGCCAGCGGCGCCGCCGCGATGGGCTGGGGCCTGGCGACGTACCAGTTCAAGTTCGAGTGGATGTTCAGCCCCGTCGTCTGGCTGGCCGGCCTCGCGGCCGGCGCGCTGTGCGCGATCGCCGGTGGCTGGCTCGGGTTGCGCAACGTGCTGAACCAGCCGCCATTGCAGACGCTGCGCGAAGCTTGAAAAACCCGGGACAGACCCCTGTTTTGAGGCAACAGGCCGCGTTGCCGTCTGCGCGCCTGAAACCGCGCATTGCCTGTGCGAACAAGTTGCCTGGAAACCCGGGACTGTCTCGGGTTTTCAGGCGGCGAGGTCGCAGGGCGGATGCCGCGAGTTCAGGTATTCGCTGAACGGGTAGACGGGGCTTTCCAGGTAGTGGCCGGGGAATTCGAACAGTGCCCAGTAGTAGCGTTCGCGGCCTTGCAGCACCTGCGGGGCGGCGCAGTAGCGGTGCCACTGTTCTCCGGCCGCGTTGGAATACATGCCCGCGCCCGCTTCTGGCGGGAAGAATGGCAGCACGCGGCGTTCCTGCAGCGCCGTCAGCAGCGATTGCGGCGCTTCGTTGTCGCGCGCCACTTCGTATTGCGCGTGCATGCCCTGTTCCGTTTCGATGACCATCAGGGTAGCGCGACCATGCTTGTCCAGGAACAGGACGCCTGTCGGGCTCGAATGCAGATAGTGTTCCACAAAGCCGTGCTTGACGTACAGCTCGCGCACCAGGCCTCCCATCGTATTGCAGCGCAGGAAAGAGTAATCGTGCAGCGCCAGCAGGTCGCGCAGCGTCTCCGCCTGGTCCACAAAGAAGGCGCGCTGCATTGCCAGGATTTCCTGTTCCAGGCGGTCCAGCGCATCGTCGTCGCTCTTGCGGATGAAGCGGTCGATCAGGCCTTCGTTGAAGGCGTTGACGGCGATTTTCTCGTCCGCCGCACCGGTGAACAGGATCTTCTTGCACGGCAGGTATTCGATCTGGCGGCAGAACTCCACGCCGTTCATCTGCGGCATCGAATAATCGACGACCAGGACGGAAGGGATCGTGAAGCGGTGCGCGCTGGCGCACAGGTCGTGAATCCGGCGCACGTCCACGGCCACGTTGGGCTGGTCGGGCGTCTGGTTCAGGATGTCGAAATTGACGTGCAGCGGCAGGTCGGCCCGGCGCGTGCTCGCGTTGAACCAGTCCAGCGCCATCGTCGTGTCGTGGAAGGTTTTACTGGGCAGCACCGGATCGAGCTGGAACGACAGGCTCTTCAGGAACGAGTCGCTGTCGTCGACCAGCACGGTCGTGGTGGGGTGGGAAAAGATCGGTAGTCTCATGATTCACCTGATGGCACTTTGGCGCGCTGGATGGGAAATTCGAGCACGAAGATGGCGTAGGCGCTTTCGCGGGAAACGCAGCGGATGCGGGCATTCCAGGCGTGCATGATCTGGCGGCACAGCGCCAGCCCCACGCCGGTGCCGTTATAGGCCGGGTACGCATAGAAGCGCTGGAAGATAAAGCGTTGATGGCGCGCGGCGATGCCGCAGGCGGTATCGATGAACAGCAGCCGCGGCGGCTTGCGCTGGCCGTCGACGACGATGCGCACGCGGCCCTTGCCGGCGCGGTGGATCGCCTTCAGCGCGTTGCGCAGCAGGTTGAGCAGGATGACGACCGTCAGTTCGTACTGGCCGGAAAAATTGAAGTTGCCGCGCACATCCACGGCCACGGCGCTGCGCTGGGCCGGGCTGGCAAACGGGTAGCGGCGCAGGACGGACTGCACGGCGTCCGCCATTGACACCGATTCGTATGGATCGAGTCGCCTGCGCACGGCATTCGCACTCAGCAGGAAGAGGTCGATCAGGTGGTTCATATGGCGCACTTCGTACTGGATGCGCGTCATGGCCTGGCGCACCTCCTCCGTGGCGACGCTCGTGCCTGCGCCGGTGCCGGCTTCTCCCTGCAGCATGCGCGTCAGGCCGCGCACATTGGCATCCATGCTGGCCAGCGGCGTGCGCATCTCGTGGGCGACGGCGCCCAGCCCTTCGCCCATCCCCGCCAGTTTTTCCTGCTCCAGCGCCGAGCGGCCCAGCCGGGCCACGCACAGCAGGCAGATGACGAACGCGTGGACAGGCAACTGCTGCAGGAACGACGCGGACAGGATGACTTCGCCGCGGCCCTGCAGCAGCGCGCCGGCCATGGCCAGCACGGTACCCGTGACGTAGCAGCGCAGTGCCAGCGGCGTCGGCAGGTGGAACAACGCAACGATCGCCACGATGAGCCACTGGCTCCATGCTCCCGCGGCATCGTTCATCAGGAACATGTAGGTGCCGAAAAAGGGCAGCAGGAACGTGACGGCCACCGGCACGTACAGTTCGCAATACCGTGGCCCCATCCGCTCGGCGACGATGCCGGCCGCGCCAATCGCGACACCGAGCGCCCGCAGGCCCGGGCTCTGGTATGCCTGCGGCACAACCCAGCCAAACAGAATGAAGAACAGCGGATGGCAGATCAGACCGGCCCAGCCCAGCACGAGCGCCTGCACGGCAGCGCGCTCGCCATTGCGATGGCGGCGGAGCTGTGCGGCGAAGAAAGCGCCGGCTTTGCGTTCGAAGCGGTCGTCGCGCATGGCTGTGGTTACTCCTGACAGGCATCCATCTTCCCCCCAAACTCGTCGGTCTTGAGGGGTATCGGAAATCCGCTTGATCTACATCAATCGGGCTGTGCGCGCTGAGTTATCATGGCGAACATGACGCAAAACCCTGAAGAAAACCGCACTTTGTACGACGTTATCGGTGGCGAAACCAAGCTGCGCGAGATGGTCGACCGCTTTTACGACCTGATGGAACTGGAGCCGGAATTCGCCGGCATCCGCGCCATGCATCCCCCCTCGACGGACGGCTCGCGCGACAAGCTGTTCTGGTTCCTGACGGGCTGGATGGGCGGCCCGGACCTGTACCAGGAACAGTTCGGCCACCCGCGCCTGCGCGCCCGGCACCTGCCGTTCGCCGTCGGCACGGGCGAGCGCGACCAATGGCTGCGCGCCATGGCCTGGGCCATGGAAGACGTCGGCATCGCCGAAGACCTGCGCCTGCGCCTGATGCAGTCGTTCTACCAGACCGCGGACTGGATGCGCAACAAGCCCGACTGAAACCTGTTGCCTGAAAAATGGGGTCTGTCCCCATTTTTCAGGAAATATTTCCCAAAATCGGGGACTGTCCCCGTTTTTGGGCAATATTGCTGCGTCGGTCACTTATGAAATGCTGTATATTCAGACAGTGTTTCTTGCCGTGGACTGAACGATGGAACTGTATATTTTGCTGGGGCTGGCCCTGCTGATTCTCCTGCTGCAGGTGGCGCTGCTGTTGCGTCCGCGCGGTGGAGGCGATATTGCCGAGCGGCTGGACCGCGTCGAGCGCGAGGTGCGCATGCAGCTGCAGGCAACGGCGCAGGCGCAGCGCCAGGAGATGAGCCACACGCTGGGCCAGAGCCATGCCGCCACCGTGCAGCAGCTGGACGGCATGCGTCGCCAGATCGAAGTGCTGACGGAGTCGAACGCGCGGCGCATGGCGGAAGTGCGGATGACGCTGGAAACGCGTATCCGCGACTTGCAGACCGACAATGGCGCCAGGCTGGAAGAGATGCGCCAGACCGTCGACGAAAAACTGCACGCGACGCTCGAATCGCGCCTGACGGAGTCCTTCAAGCAGGTCTCCGACCGGCTCGAGCGCGTGCATCAGGGACTGGGCGAAATGCAGCAGCTGGCGCTGGGCGTCGGCGACCTGAAGCGCGTGCTGACCAACGTCAAGACGCGCGGCACGTGGGGCGAGGTGCAGCTGGAAATGCTGCTGGAGCAGGTGCTGACACCTGACCAGTACGCGAAAAACGTTGAAACGGTGGCCGGCACGAATGCCCGCGTGGAATTCGCGCTGAAGCTGCCGGGGATGAAGGATGGCGGCCCGCCCGTCTGGATGCCGATCGACGCCAAGTTCCCGAAAGAGCAATACGAGCGCCTGCTGGAGGCGGCGGACCGGGCGGACGCGGAAGGCGTCGCCGCGGCCGGCAAGGAGCTGGAGCGGGCGGTGCGGGGCGAGGCGAAGACCATTGCCGACAAATACGTCTGCCCGCCGCAGACGACGGATTTCGCCATACTGTTCCTGCCGACGGAAGGGCTGTACGCGGAGGTTATGCGCCGCCCGGGGCTGGCGGACGAGCTGCAGCGCGTCAACCGCGTCAGCATCGCCGGGCCGTCCACCCTGACGGCGCTGCTGAACAGCCTGCAGATGGGCTTCCGCACGTTGGCGCTGGAGAAGCGTTCGTCGGAAGTGTGGCAGGTGCTGGGTGCCGTGAAGACGGAGTTCGGCAAGTTCGGCGACGTGCTGGCCGCGACGAAGACGACGCTGGAGCGGGCGGCGAAGAACATCGAGACGGCGGAAATGCGCAGCCGGCAAATGGCGCGCAAGCTGAAGTCGGTGGAGGCGCTGCCCGCCGAGGCGGCGCAGATGTTGCTGGGGCGGGAGGTGGAAGCACCGGAGGGAGAGGGCTGAGCCGTCGGAGCACGGACAAAAGTCGGGGACAGGCACCTCCGGGCCGGCCGGCCCGGAGGTGCCTGTCCCCAGCGGGTCAGTCGCTCAAACGAGGCCCTCGAACAGCAGCACGTCGACCAGATCGCCGGCGGCCACATTGCCCTGCTGGTCCGGCAGCACGACCATGCAGTTCGCCTCGGACATCGAACGCAGGATGCCGGAGCCTTGCGAGCCCGTGATGCGCACTTCGCGCGAGCCGTCCGCGTTGACGGTGAGGATGCCGCGCTGGTACTCGGTGCGGCCTGGTTTCTTGCGGATGGGGCCGAACGAGCGGGCCTGCACCAGCAGGTCGTCACGGGCGTCGGTCCCCATCATGCGCAGCAGCGCGTGGCGGGCGAAGAAATAGAACGTGACCATGACGGCAACGGGATTGCCGGGCAGGCCGAACAGGAACGCGCTGTGGCCGTTCGAGCGGATCTTGCCGAAGGCCATCGGCCGGCCCGGGCGCATGCCGATCGTCCAGAACGTCACGTCGCCCAGCGTTGCCATGATCTGTTTCGTGTAGTCGGCCGCGCCGACGGAGACGCCGCCCGACGTGATGACGGCATCCGCGCTCTCGCACGCATCACGCAACGCCGCTTCCAGCGCGGCCGGATCGTCGCGCACGATGCCCATGTCCACCAGCTCCACGCCCAGGCGCGTCAGCATGCCGTGCAGCGTATAGCGGTTGCTGTCGTAGACGCATCCCGGCGCCAGCGGCTCGCCGATCGAACGCAGCTCGTCGCCCGTGGAGAAGAACGCGACGCGCAGCCGGCGCCGCACGGCCACTTCGGCAATGCCCAGCGATGCGATCAGGCCCAGGTCCGCCGGCCGGACGATCTTGCCGGCCTTGAGCGCCGGGCTGCCTTCCATCAGGTCCTCGCCCTTGAAGCGGCGGTTGTCGCCCATTTTGATCGTGCGCGGCGCGATCGTCACGCTGTCCTCGGTGATGCCTGCCGCCAGCTCCTGCGGCAGCACCGTGTCGCAGCCCGGCGGCATCACGCCGCCCGTCATGATGCGCACGCACTGGCCCGGCTCCGGCCGCAGCTCGGAAGGGCGGCCGGCAAAGACGGCGCCGATCACCTGCAACGTGGTCGGGTGTTCGGCATCGAGCTGGTCGCCGGCAAAGGCAAAGCCGTCCATCGCGGAATTGTCGTGCGCGGGCACGCTGATCGGCGAGACGATATCGGCTGCCAGCACGCGCCCCAGCGCAGCGCGCAGCGCCACCTTCTCGACGGCGCGCACCGGCTGGATGAATTCGCGGATGATGTGCTGCGCCTGGCGCACGGGCACCGCATGGGGATCGTAATCGGACAGGCAGCCCACGACGTCCTGCAACGTTGGCGCGCCGTCCGCCCGCTCTTCCTGCTGCAGTTCGGCCAGCGTATTGATGTTGCGGAAGGCGGCGGCGTCGTTGAACAGCACTTCGGCCACCTTGATCGACTTGTGCCAGCCGTCCATGCGACGGCCGCCTTCGGCCAGGTAGGTGTCCAGGTGGGGCAGGGCGCTCTTGCGGATCAGGCTGAATACGGGATGGGGCTGCTTGCGCGCGGCGCCGGTGTCGTCCGCTTCCATCGTTACCGCCACGGCCAGGTCCGCTTCCTGCGTTACAAGGGCGTCGCGCAGGCGTTGTACCAGGTCCGGCGGCAGGAAAGGCGAATCGCAGGGCGCGGTGACGAGCAGGTCCGTGTCGCAGTGGCGCAGGCCCGTCTGCAGGCCGGCCAGCGGGCCCTCGAAGCCCGTCAGCTCGTCCGGCAGTACGGCAACGCCCAGCGCGCCGTAGGTTTCCTGGTTGCGGTTGGCATTGATCGTCACACTGCGCACCTGCGGCGCCAGCCGGCGCAGCACGTGCGCCACCATCGTGGCGCCGCGGAACGGCTGCAGGCCCTTGTCGACGCGGCCCATGCGGGTGCCGCGGCCGCCGGCCAGGATGAGGCCCGATACGTCGTCGTACGCGATGGTACTGTCGGTGCTGCTCGTCAAATCATCCCCCAATATAAGACATTTCAACCTTGCGCTCGCCGGAGCGGACCAGCCCGTCGGTATTCACCGTGCGCAATTCGGAATAGCGATCGCCGCGCCCGCGCCAGACAGCGCCGATGGCGGCGGACAGTTCGGCATCGCTGCGGCCGGCGCGCAGCAGCGCACGCAGGTCATGGCCGCGGGTGGCGAACAGGCACGTGTACAGCTTGCCTTCCGTCGACAGCCGCGCCCGCGTGCAGTCCTTGCAGAACGCCTGCGTGACGCTGGAAATGACGCCGACTTCGCCGGAGCCGTCCGCATAGCGCCAGCGCGCGGCCGTCTCGCCCGTGTAGTTCGGGTCCACCGGCACCAGCGGCATCTCGGCGCCGATGCGACGCACGATCTCGGCGGACGGAATGACGTCCTGCATGTTCCAGCCGTTCGACGCGCCCACGTCCATGTATTCGATGAAGCGCAGGATATGCGGCGTGCCGCGGAAATACCGCGCCATCGGCAGGATTTCCTGCTCATTGCTGCCGGCCTTGACGACCATGTTGACCTTGATGGGCCCGAGGCCGACGGCATGGGCCGTGTCGATGCCGTGCAGCACGTCCGCCACGGCGAAATCGACGTCGTTCATGGCGCGGAAGACGGCCTCGTCCATCGCGTCCAGCGACACCGTCACGCGGTTCAGGCCGGCATCCTTCAGCGACTGCGCCTTGCGCGCCAGCAGCGAGCCGTTGGTCGTCAAGGTGAGGTCGAGGGGCTTGCCGTGCACGGTGCGCAGTTCGGCCAGCATGCCGATCAGCTTTTCGATGTTCTTGCGCAGCAGCGGCTCGCCACCCGTCAGCCGGATCTTTTCCACGCCATGCGCGACGAACTCGCGGGCCAGCCGCGTGATCTCCTCGAACGTCAGCAGCGACGCGTGCGGCAGGTACTGGTAATCCTTGTCGAACACTTCCTTCGGCATGCAGTACACGCAGCGGAAGTTGCAGCGGTCGGTGATGGAAATGCGCAGGTCGTGCAGCGGGCGGGCGAGGGCGTCGCGCAGCTCTCCCGTGGCGGGCTCGAGCGCGGCAGGGATGGCCGGCGCCCGCGCGCGCTCGTCCGACAGCATGATAATCTTCTCAGTCATTACTTTTACTACAACAGTTGGGTGGTTCCACCCGTGTACGATAGCACGAGCCCCGCGATTGCACAGGCGAACAGCACCCTGACTGTTCCCATCTGGTAACGCAGTAGTGCCACGGCCGCCACGGCGGCAATTGCCACGGCCGGCCAGTCGAGGCCGCCACGCACGAGGAACACGTGGCCGCCGAAGAACACGGCCAGGCTGGCGATGACGCCGACGACCGCCGCCGATATGGCTGTCAGCGGCGCGGTCATGCGGATATTGTCGCGCGTGGCCTCGACCAGCGGTCCGCCCGCCAGGATGAACACGAACGATGGCACGAACGTAAACCACGCCGCCACCAGTGCGCCGGCGATGCCGGAGAGCGGCGCCGCGCCCGGCACGCCATGCGTCCAGCCGCCGACAAACCCGATGAACGCGACGATCATGATCAACGGCCCCGGCGTCGTCTCGCCCAGCGCCAGGCCGTCGATCATCTGGGCCGGCGTCAGCCAGTGATACGTATCGACGCCGCCCTGGTAGACGTACGGCAGGACGGCATACGCGCCGCCAAACGTCAGCATCGCCGCCTTGGTAAAGAACCAGCCCATCTGCGCCAGCGGCTGGCGCATCCCGGTAACGGCAGCAAGCAGGCTCCAGCTGACGGCCACCAGCGCGATGCCGAGCAGGGACGTGACGACGAGCCGGCGCCAGCCGAAGCGGGCGTGGGCCGGCGTCGGCGTATCGTCGCCGATCAATGCCGGACCGCTGGCGCCGACATGGGCGGCGCCGTTGCCCAGCGCGAATGCTTGCGGTCGCAGCCGGCCGCCAAGCCAGCCGCCGGCGGCGGCACCCAGCACGATCAGCGGGAACGGTACGCCCAGCATGATGGCGGCGAAGGCCACGGTGGCGATCGAAGCCAATACGCCGTTGCGCAGCGTGCGCCTGCCGATCCGCCATGCCGCCGCCAGCACGATGGCGACGACGGCCGGCTTGATGCCGTACAGCACGGCTGCCACGGCGGGCACGTTGCCGAACGCCATGTACACCCAGCCCAACCCGATCAGCAGCAGCAGCGAGGGGAGCAGGAACAGCAGCCCGGCGACAAGCCCGCCGCGCACGCGATGCAGCAGCCAGCCGATGTAGATCGCCAGCTGCGTCGCTTCCGGTCCCGGCAGCAGCATGCAGTAGTTAAGTGCGTGCAGGAAGCGGTTTTCCGAAATCCAGCGGCGCCGTTCCACGAGCTCGGCATGCATCATCGCGATCTGGCCGGCCGGGCCGCCGAAGCTGATGAAGCCCAGCTTGAACCAGTAGCGCGCGGCCGTGGCCAGGCTGATGGAAGGTGGGCGGTCAGTGTTCATGTGGTCGAGGGATAAAAAAAGGGAAGCACGCGGCTTCCCTTTTCATTGGCGCGTGGCCGATCAGTTGCGGGTGTTGACTTGCACCAGCGGCTCATCGACAACCACCGGTGCCGGCTTGCGCTGGCGGCGTACCGGTGCCGGCGGCGCTTCCTGAGCAGCAGCTTCCTGCGCGGCACGCAGCTTGGCCGGGTCGGTTGCCGCCATCGTCAGGCCGGCGGACGCCAGCAGCGCGTCCAGGTCGGCCGGCTTGGCGGCTGGCGCTGGTGCTTGCATTGGCGCCGGTGCCGGCGTTTCCACGCGTGGCTCGGCCAGTGGTTGCGCCGGTACCTGTGCCGCTTCTTCCGCAACCACCGGTGCCTGGGCAACGGCCGGTGCTTCTTCGACAACCGGCGCCGGCGTCACCGCTGGGGCAGGCTGCTCGACCGGCGCGGACACTGGCGGCAGCGGCTCGGCGGCCGGTGCGTCGACGATTTCCGCTTCGGCCGGCTCGACGGCAGGCGTCGGCTCGACAGGAGCAGCGGCGGCTGGTGCAGCTGCTTCGGCGACAGGCGCCGCGGCTTGCGCTGCGACCGGCTGTTCGGCGACAGGCGCGGCAGGTGCGATCTCGACCTGCGGCTCCGACTCGACCTTCGCTTCGACCAACGGCTCGACCTGCGGTGCCGCCGGCTGCTCCGTCACCTGGGCAACGGGAGCCACCGGTGCCGCTGGCTGCTCGGCGGCGGCTTGCGGTGCCGGCGCCTCATCCACGATGCCGGCGGTGGTGATCGTCACGGCAGCGGCAGGCAGTGCCGCCGTCACGACGTCGCCAGCGCCCGGTACGGTTTCGCCATCGGCGGCGTTGAAGGACGTTTCGCCTTCGACGCCTTCCGCGCCCTCGAGACCCTCGGCGCCTTCGCGCTCGCGGCGATTGCGGTTGCGGCCGCCACGACGACGGCGGCGGCGCGGCTCGTCGCCACCTTCGCCACCCTCGAACTCTTCACCTTCCGGACCCTGGGCTGCAACAGCCGGTTTCACCAGATCCGTCGTATCGACAACCGGGCCGCTGCCCGTGCCGACCGGACCGACGCCGGCGGCTGCCAGCGCCAGTTCCTCGGCTTTCGCTTCGGCCGGCTGGGCTTTCGGTTCACGCGGCTCGCGTGGCTCGCGCGGTGGACGCGGTGCGCGTTCAGGACGCTCACCACGCTCGGCACGCTCAGGACGTTCCGCGCGCTCCGGACGCTCGGCGCGTTCGCCGCGTGGTGCCGGTGCTGCCTGGCCTTCTACGACTTCGCGCGGCTCGCGGTTTTCACGCGGCTCACGCGGTTCGCGTGGCGGACGCGGCGGACGTGGTGGACGGCCCTCGGCGGCGACGCCTGGTTTGCCGGCTTCCTCGCGGCTGCCCGGTTCGCGGTCTTCGCGCGGACCTTTGCCGTTACGGCCACGGCCACGCGGGGCGCGGGCGTTCTTGTCGCCGCGCTCGGCCGGCGCGACCGGTTTCGTCACGATGGCCGGGGCCGGCGGTGCGACCGGTTCCGGCTCCTTGCCCGTGAAGAACGACATCAGCTTGCTGAAGAAGCCTTTTTCCGCAGGCGCGGCGGCAACCGGGACAGGTGGCGCGACCGGTGCGACCGGCTCGGCCGGCTTGCGGTCGACCATCGGGGCCGGCTGGCTAGGCGTGATCGTCTTGACGACGGCTTCCTGGCGCGGCTTGGCTTCTTCCTTCTGGCGCTTGGCAAAGGCCATGTCCGTCTCGGCCTGTTCGGCCATCGTGTAGCTGGCGGCCGTTTCTTCCAGGCGTGGATCGTCGTGCTTGATGCGTTCCAGCTTGTAGTGCGGCGTGTCCAGGTGCTTGTTCGGCACGAGGATCACGGTGATGCGGTGGCGGTTCTCGATTTTGAGCACTTCGCCACGCTTTTCGTTCAGCAGGAAGGCGGCCACGTCGACCGGCACCTGCACGTGGATGGCGGCGCTGTTTTCCTTCATCGCCTCTTCCTGGATGATGCGCAGCACCTGCAGGGCGGACGATTCCGTATCGCGGATGTGGCCGGTGCCGGAGCAGCGCGGGCACGTCACGTGCGAGCCTTCGGACAGCGAAGGACGCAGGCGCTGGCGCGACAGTTCCATCAGGCCGAAGCGGGAAATCTTGCCCATCTGGACACGGGCACGGTCATGGTGCAGGGCGTCCTTCAGGCGCTGTTCCACTTCGCGCTGGTTCTTCGCCACTTCCATGTCGATGAAGTCGATGACGATCAGGCCGCCCAGGTCGCGCAGGCGCAGCTGGCGGGCAACTTCCTCGGCCGCTTCGCAGTTGGTGTTGAAGGCCGTCGTTTCGATGTCGGAACCGCGCGTGGCACGGGCCGAGTTGACGTCCACCGAGACCAGCGCTTCGGTATGGTCGATCACGATGGCGCCGCCCGATGGCAGCGGTACGGTACGCGAGTACGCGGTTTCGATCTGGTGTTCGATCTGGAAGCGCGAGAACAGCGGCACGTCGTCGCTGTAGCGCTTTACGCGATGCACCATGTCGGGCATCACGTGGCTCATGAACTGGTGCGCCTGTTCGTAGATCTCGTCGGTGTCGATCAGGATCTCGCCGATGTCGGGCTGGTAGTAATCGCGAATGGCGCGGATGACCAGCGAGCTTTCCTGGTAGATCAGGAAGGCGCCGGAGGCCGACTTCGAGGCGCCTTCGATCGCGCGCCACAGTTGCATCAGGTAGTTCAGGTCCCACTGCAGCTCGTCGACGTTGCGGCCGATGCCGGCAGTGCGGGCGATGACGGACATGCCCTGCGGCAGGTCCAGCTTGTCCATCGTCTCGCGCAGTTCCTGGCGCTCTTCGCCTTCGACGCGGCGCGACACGCCGCCGCCGCGCGGGTTGTTCGGCATCAGCACGAGATAACGGCCGGCCAGCGAGATGAACGAGGTCAGCGCGGCGCCCTTATTGCCGCGCTCTTCCTTTTCGACCTGGACCATGATTTCCTGGCCTTCGCGCAATGCTTCCTTGATGGTGGCATTGCGCACGTCGCAACCTTCACGGAAATACGTGCGAGCAACTTCTTTGAATGGGAGGAAACCGTGGCGATCTTCGCCGTAGCTGACGAAGCAGGCTTCCAGCGACGGTTCGATGCGGGTGATGACGCCTTTGTAGATATTGGACTTGCGCTGCTCGCGTCCGGCGGTCTCGATGTCGATGTCGATCAGTTTCTGACCGTCGACAATTGCCACGCGCAGCTCTTCCTGCTGCGTGGCGTTGAACAACATGCGTTTCATTTTTATTTAACTCCGCGACCCTTGGGCCATGTAATGCCGTCTCCGTGGAGACGGCAACCATACAAGGATATACGCGAGAATTAAGGAGGCTGCGGGGAAATGCCTCGTCGTGCGGCAGCGCGCGGTGGCGCGGCTGCCGCAGCAGGGCGCATGGGGCCGATCGTCCTGCCGAGTTCGCACCACCTGCAACTCATCCTGTCATACCGAGCAGGTCGGGACGGGAGAATGCGGGCGTGCGCAAATCGTCGAGCCAGGGCATCTTGTATGGTGCCCGGGCGAAACGGCAAGCGTTATCGGTTCCATCAACCAGCGAGCAACGACTGTAGTGCTTGCTCGCCGGACTTATCCAAAATTCCAGCCAATCTAATCCAGCATCCGTGCGCATGAGGCAGCTTTCAGAGCCGTCGCGATCGCAGGCACTTGACGCCGCAAAGGGTGCTTGTCGCAAGCCTCGCAGGCGGCAAATGCAACGCGCGGCTGGCTTATCAGGCCGCCATAATCCGATGACGACAGAGGTCGTAACCCTGACCCGCGCCCGAATGTGCGTATACATTTATTTCCGCTGAATTTGCAATTAGGCGAGGCCAGCGGATGCGCCCCTGTGTAGAATTGTGGTTTTCTTCTTACACTGCAGCAGCTTGAAGTACTACTTCGAGTACAGCTTCGCTACGGCAAAACGATTATATATTCAAAATGAAGGACTTAGAGAGATTTTCTGGGAAGACAACGCAAAAGGGGCCCCCCAGGGCCGAGCACAAACCTGCTGCCGCTTCCTCCAATACAGTCCTGCCGCAAGCACAATTCGTCACGATCGGCGAAGAAGAGGCCGGACAGAGGATAGATAACTACCTGTTGCGTGTTTGCAAAGGTGTACCGAAAAGCCACATCTACCGCATCCTCCGCTCCGGCGAGGTGCGTGTCAACAAGGGCCGCATCGATCAGCTGTACCGGCTGATCGCGGGTGACATCGTCCGCATCCCACCCGTGCGGGTGGCGGAAAAGCCGGAAAACAATGTGCCGGCGGCCGAGTTCCCGATCATCTTCGAGGATGCGCACATGCTGGTCGTCGACAAGCCGGCCGGCGTGGCCGTGCATGGCGGCTCCGGCGTGTCGTTCGGCGTCATCGAACAGCTGCGCGCGTCGCGGCCGGATGCCAAGTTCCTGGAACTGGTGCACCGGCTCGACCGCGAAACGTCCGGTCTGCTGCTGCTGGCCAAAAAGCGCTCGGCACTGACGGCGCTGCACGAACAGATGCGCGACGGCCTGACGGACAAGCGCTACTTCGCGCTGGCCGTGGGGGACTGGAAAAACCAGCGCCAGCACGTCAAGTTGCCGCTGCACAAGTACACGACGGCCGATGGCGAGCGTCGCGTTGCCGTGCAGGCGGACGGCATGCCGTCGCACACGGTGTTCACGTTGTTAAAGAAATATGACAACTTCGCGTTGCTGGAGGCGGAGCTGAAGACGGGCCGCACCCACCAGATCCGGGTTCACCTCGCATCGTCGGGCTTTCCCATCGCCGGCGACGACAAGTACGGCGATTTCGCGCTGAACAAGGCATTACAGAAAAGTGACGGCACGCGCGGCGCCCTGAAGCGGATGTTCCTGCATGCCCACCAGATCAGCTTTACGCACCCCGAGACGGGCAAAATGATGACGCTGAACGCGCCGCTGGCGCCCGAATGCGAAAAATTCTTGGTAAGCTTGGGGCAATCGCGCAGTTGAGTTACATCCGCAGTTGAGCAACCGCGGTTGAGCAACCGCAGTTGAGCACCACCTCACCGGACGTGCGCCCCAGGCGCGGCGTCCCGATCTCTACAGGAGCCGGCGCAGCCGGATTACATGGCACGAAAGCAATTTGACCTGATCGTCTTCGATTGGGACGGCACCTTGATGGACAGCACGGCAACGATCGTCAAGTCCATCCAGGCGGCGGCCCGCGACCTCGGCCTGCCGATTCCCAGCCGGGAGGCGGCATCGCACGTGATCGGCCTGGGCCTGGCCGAGGCAATGCAGGCCGTGCTGGGGCCCGACGTCGATCCGAAATACTACCCGCGCATGGTCGAGCGCTACCGTTATCACTACCTGACGAAGGATCACGAGCTGACCTTGTTCGACGGCGTGCCGGAAATGCTGGAAGCGCTGACGCAGCAGGGTTATTTCCTGGCCGTGGCGACAGGCAAGAGCCGCGTCGGCCTGAACCGCGCACTGAACGCCGCCAAACTGCTGACGACGTTTGCCGCCACCCGCTGTGCCGACGAGACATTCTCCAAGCCGCACCCGGCCATGCTGCAGGAACTGACGCGCGAGCTGGGGCAGGACCTGAAGCGCACCGTGATGATCGGCGACACGACGCACGACCTGCTGATGGCCCAGAACGCGGGCTCGGCCGGCATCGCCGTCGAGTATGGCGCGCACCCGGTCGATCAGCTGTACGCCTGCCAGCCGATTTTCTCCGCCAAAAACGTGCCCGAGCTGCACGCCTGGCTGGACGCACATGCCTGACGCCGTGAGCGACGAGATCCTGATCTGCGCGGCCAATGACGTCGTCGACAGCGGCCTGGGCGTGCGCTTTCCCGTCACGGCCGGCGGCGAGGACGCGACCGCGTTCGTCATCCGCCACGGCGGTACGGCATATGCTTACCTGAACCGCTGTGCCCACGTGCCGATCGAACTGGACTGGGCGCCGGGCGAGTTTTTTGAGTCGAGCAAGATGTATCTGATGTGCTCGACCCACGGCGCCGTGTATATTCCCGCCACGGGCCAGTGCGCCGGCGGGCCGTGCCGGGGCGGGCGGCTGCGGCCCATCGTCGTGACCGAACGGGACGGCAAGCTGTACTGGCAGCCGGACGATTTCGTCCGCCCGGCGCGCGCCTGACGTCGCTTATTTGCCGTTTATCTCCTTCAGCGTTTCACCATCGACCCGAATGTGCGTATACATTATCCATGAGTGACAATATTCCCCCAACCCAGCCGCCAATCCCGCCTGCGCCCGCGCCCGGGCAACTGCCCATCAACTGGGAGCGGGAAGTGCTGGAGAAGCTCGTCTTCGCCACGATCAAGGAACAGCGCGCCAACCGGCGCTGGAGCATCTTCTTCAAGATATTCCTGCTGGTGCTCGTCTTCGTGGCCATCGCCAGCTATTTCAACCTGAGCATCCTGGGTGGCGACACGGAAGTGGGTCGCCACACGGCACTGATCGAGATCGAAGGCAATATCGAATCGGAAGGCAGCGGCGCCGCGGCCGTCGTCATCCCGGCGCTGAACAAGGCGTTTTCCGACGAGGGTTCCGTTGCCATCGTCGTGCACATCAACAGCCCGGGCGGCAGCCCGGTCCAGGCCGGCATGATCGTCGACGAGATCCAGCGCCTGCGCAAGGGCTATCCGGACAAGCCGCTGTACGCCGTCGTCGATGAGATCTGCGCCTCGGGCGGCTATTACATTGCCGCGTCGGCCGACCGCATCTATGTCAACAAGGCCAGCATCATCGGTTCCATCGGCGTGCTGATGGACGGCTTTGGCTTCACGGGCACGATGGAAAAGCTGGGCGTCGAGCGCCGCCTGCTGACGGCCGGCGAGAACAAGGGCTTCATGGACCCGTTCAGCCCGCAGTCGGCCAAGCACAAGGAGCATGCCCAGGAAATGCTCAACGAAATCCACCAGCAATTCATCGACGTGGTGCGCGCCGGCCGCGGCACGCGCCTGCATGAGACGCCGGAAATGTTCTCGGGGCTGTTCTGGACGGGCGCCCGTGCCGTCAAGATGGGCCTGGCGGACGACTTCGGCAGCGTGGACAGCGTCGCGCGCGACGTCGTCAAGGCCGAGGACATCATCGACTACACCCAGCATGAAGGGTTGCCGGAGCGCGTCCTGAAGAAATTCGGTGCCGCCATGGGCAGCGGGGCGTTCAAGGCGGCAGTGGGCGAAGCCGGACGCGTCTCGGTCAAGTAAGCCAAGCGCTGCCGCCTCCCTTGGAGATGGCGGCGGTTAGCGCGACAGCAGCGTTTGAATACGATTTCTTCGCGAACTTCTTGATAAATCTCTCGCTTGGACTATAGTAAGCGTGTAGTTCATTCCAAGGGAGGGCGAAGTCAATCAACGCAGTCATCTCGAAAGCGGTAACTGGACGAAACTTGTTGCACCAGTCTCAATTACTCGCATTCACTTGCGTAAGTGAAACTACCCAACTGCATCGACGATGCGGACCAGAGAGAATTCATTTCCTCGTTCATGTCCTGTGATGGGACAAGAAAACGGCGGCTCAGGCCGCTGTTTTCGTTTGTGCGCCCGTAGGCGCTCGTTCGCCGGCGGCAAACCCTCCCGCATCCAGCCATGCCATCAGATCGTGTTCCGTGGCAGCCAGCCAGCCGGTCTGGGGCATCTCCGGGCACAGGGCGCTTTCCCAGCTGCGCCCGGCACGCGCGCGCATGCGGTCCAGCAGCAGATCTGCCGCCAGCAGGGCCGCGCTGCGGTGCGCCGTGGCGATCCGGGTGGCCTGGCTGGCAGCCCGTGCCGTCGAGCGGGCAGTTCGGCCGACGGGGGGACGGGCCCGCGCGCTGGCCGGGGCGATTCCTTGGCGGGGCGTTTCGTTCGTCATCACATTCTCCTGCGGTAAATTGTGCATTGATCGGTCGGAGTGTCGCGAACTGCGGGTCTGGCTGCGTCTGGCTGCGTCCGGCTGTGTCTGGCTGTGCCTGGCTGCGCGGTCACCATCCGATCGGCTTTGCCATCGTCGCCGTATCGCTGTCGGGTACCAGTCCAGGACAAGGACCGACACAGCCCAGGGAAATGCGCGACAAAGACTGCGGCATCGGCCGCCAGGCGCCGTACAGCCGGGTTAGGAATCCGAGCGAGCTGTTCAGTAGATTCCTACTACAATTTCAGTTTAACAACGGCCCTTCCGTGCAGCTTGATATGCATCAAAGCGCGTCGAGGCGACGGATTGGAATCCGGTAGAATGCCGGCCCATGAGCAAATTATCCCTGGATCGCATCCTGCAATCGCAAGGTTTCGGCACTCGCAAGTATTGCCGCAGCCTTATCGAAGACGGCGAAGTGGCCGTCAATGGCGCTGTGCAGGACAACTACAAGACTTCCGTCGAGACGGACAACCTCGTGCTGACCGTGTTCGACGAGGAGTGGCGCTACCGCGAGCACGTGTATATCGCGCTGAACAAGCCGGCCAACTTCGAGTGTTCGCGCAAGCCGAGCCACCGGCCTGGTGTGCTGACCTTGCTGCCCGAGCAGTTCACATGGCGCGACGTCCAGCCCGTCGGCAGGCTCGACCACGACACGACCGGCATGCTGCTGATGTCCGACGACGGTCCGTTTATCCACGCACTGTCGTCGCCGAAGCGGCACGTGCCGAAGGTGTACCACGCCACGACGGCCGAACCCGTCACGGACGAACTGATCGCGCAACTGCTGGCGGGCGTGCAACTGCACGACGAGCCGGCACCGCTGGCGGCGCTGGTCTGCGAGAAGCGCGGCGACAACCTGCTGGAAATCGTGCTGGAGCAGGGCAAATACCACCAGGTCAAGCGCATGCTGGCCGCGGCCGGCAACCATTGCAGCGCATTGCATCGCGCCGCCATTGGCGGGCTGCAACTGGCGTCGCTGGGGCTGGAAGAAGGGGAGTGGTGCTACCTCGATGAGGCGCAGCTGGCGCTGCTGGCAGCATCCTGAGTCAGAAGGGGCAGGCCTGCGAGTGGGCCGCCTCGATCTGCGCCGCGAACGCCGGCGCGGCATCGAACCCGGCCTTCGGGTAGGCGCAGAACAGCGCCAGGTCGTTGTCGTGGCAGACGCGCGACCACATTTCTTCCAGCCGGGCCGTGCTGGCGTAATGGCCGTCGGCCCACAGCAGTCCCACCATTTCGCCGAATGCGCGCACGGACGGATAGTGCCTGCGCGCACGCACCAGCAGGTCGCCGATCACGCGGCGAAAGCGCGCTTCGTCCGGCACCCCATCGTCGGTAAATTGCGCCAGCAGCTCGGCGGCGTCAAGCGGCAGGTATTGGCCGCGCTCGGCCGCCGCGGCCGGGTCGAAGCCCGCATACGCCAGCCGGCGGTCCAGTTCGGTGCGATGCGACGGTGTGGCGATCACGACGATGGCATCGCCCTGGCGGATGCCGGTCGCGATAAAACCTTCGAGGGCGTCCAGCAGTGCCGCATCGCTGTCGTACAGCTGCAGGCAGTGGGTGCAAGGCGGTTGCGTGCTCCAGAACTCGTCCACGGCCTTGCGTTTTGTTGCTGAGTATTTGTTCACGATCTTTCCGCCTCCAGCGACAACTTAACATAACAGTCCGGCAACCCGCGCACGTCAGCAGGGCCATCTGCTACAGTCTCGTCCAGACGAAACACTACCTTTCATCCATGAAACTTGCAACACTGAATGATGGCACGCGCGACGGTCAGCTGATCGTGGTCGCGCGCGACCTGAAGACGGCCGTTGTCGCCGACGGCATTGCCCCCACGCTGCAGCGCGCGCTGGACGACTGGGCGTTCATCGCGCCCCAGCTGGACGCGCTGTCGCGCCAGCTCAATGATGGCAAGGCGCGCCGCAGCTTCGACTTCGACCCGCGCCGCTGCATGGCGCCGCTGCCCCGCGCGTACCAGTGGGCGGACGGCTCGGCGTACCTGCATCACGTCGAGCTGGTGCGCAAGGCACGCGGCGCCGAGATGCCGGCGTCGTTCCTGAAGGAGCCGCTGCTGTACCAGGGCGGCAGCGACGACCTGCTGGGCCCGACGGACGATATCGTTGTCGCCAGCGAAGAGTGGGGCATCGATTTCGAGGCGGAACTGGCCGTCGTCACGGACGACGTGTCGATGGGCGCCACGCCGGACGACGCCTACCAGGCAATCCGCCTGCTGTTGCTGGTCAACGACGTGTCGCTGCGCCACCTCATCCCGGACGAACTGGCCAAGGGCTTCGGTTTCTTCCAGTCCAAGCCCGCCACCGGGTTCAGCCCGGTTGCGGTCACGCCGGACGAGCTGGGCGAGGCATGGAAGGATGCCAAGGTACACTTGCCGCTGCGCTCGTCGTGGAACGGCCGGCTGGTCGGCCAGCCCAACGCCGGCAAGGACATGGCGTTCAACTTTGCCCAGCTGATCGCCCACGCGGCAAAGACGCGTACGTTGCGGGCGGGCACGATCATCGGCTCCGGCACGGTGTCGAACAAGGATGCGAAGAAGGGTTACTCGTGCATCGCCGAGAAGCGCAGCCTGGAAACGATCGCCGACGGCAAGCCGGCAACGGCGTTCATGGCGTTCGGCGACACGATCCGCATCGAGATGCTGGACGGTGACGGCAAGTCCGTTTTTGGGGCGATCGACCAGACGGTACGGCCGACAGGCTATGTACCGCCGGTCGCCGAGGTTGCTGTCGAGAAATCGGAATAAGGCGGGCATCGTCCCGCTGTTCGGTCGATGACGGTGGCGTGCTGTCCGTAATAATGGCAGCTGTTAATCAACCGGGAGCAACGCGTGGCAGAAGACAGCGAAGCCGAGAAGACAGAAGACGCGTCAGACAGAAGACTACAACAGGCGCGTGAAGAAGGCGACGTTCCCCG
>Ga0265797_10001026_pt1 | contig 50192 bp, 56 predicted proteins | sample P2T30metagenome_FD_192433 | JGI IMG/M metagenome (GOLD analysis project Ga0265797, IMG submission 192433) | Plant litter microbial communities from East Loma Ridge, Irvine, California - P2 T30 | ecosystem: Environmental > Terrestrial > Plant litter > Unclassified | place: USA: California...
AACACCGCCCTCACACTCACCTCGAAGCTGCCTCTGCTGTCTGACCAGGGCAGCATTTACCGTTTTGGACTGGGCGTGTTTGTCTCTTCACGATGCGAGCAGTCTGTCCTGTCAGCCCTTCAGGCAGGCTATCGCCACATCGATACCGCCCAGATTTACTACAATGAGCACGAAACTGGCGCTGCCGTCAGCAAATTCCTGGCGCAGAACCCAAGTGTTTCTCGCTCAGACATCTTCGTCACCACCAAGCTTTGGGAAGTCGACCTCACACGTTCAGACATGCCCAAAAGCTTCGACTCTCTTTGCAACGAAGGCCCTTGGACCATCAACAGCCTGGAAGCCGGTCACACCACTTACACTGCCGAGGGAGTTGCTGCTGGTGTCGACCGCAGTCTGAAGGCCTCTGGCCTTGAGTACTTCGACCTCTACCTTCTGCACACTCCCCGCCCTGGCTCTAAGGCTCGCCTTGAGGCATGGTTGGCACTGCAGAAGGCTCGTGAGGCCGGCAAAGTGCGTGCTATCGGCGTGAGCAACTGGTCGCCAAACGCCATCGAGGCCTTGGCCGCATCTCCCGAAGTGAACACTCTCCCTGCTGTCAACCAGATTGAGTTCCACCCGTGGAACCAGCAGCGTGAGATTCTTGCATACTGTCAGAAGAAGGGCATCATGGTGACCGCTTACTCGCCGCTTACGCAAGGCAAGCGTCTGGGTGACGCCACCATTGTCCGCATTGCAGAGAAGTTGGGCAAGACTCCCGCACAGGTTGTCCTGCGCTGGTGCCTGCAGAAGGGCGTCAGCATCATTCCCAAGAGTGATCGCGATGAGCGCATTAACGAGAACAAGAACTTGTACGACTTTGAGCTCGATGAGGACGACGTGAAGGCTATCGATGCTTTGGACGAGGGCCAAAAGGGAAACCAGGGCGAGTGGGATCCTTTCGCATGGGAGGCATAAGCTGGTACTGCCGAAGATCGAGCATTGTATAGATCCGATATTACAGCAATGGGTAACCTTGCCCGACAACTGGCCCGTTGGTCCACCAATTGACTGGTCCAGATCTGGACACAGCCATCACTCAAAGAACTCAAATTAATCGCCGACCTACCACTGCAATGACGAGAGTCCCTGGGTACTCTAATAATCTTTGCCGCGCATGCACTTCTAATAAGATATCTATAGCGTGACAAAAAGTGTGCAAACCAAGAACGTGCGCACTATGAGGCGTGACTTTTTCGACTTTAATATAATTCTGTTCGTCCATTGGAGGATGGAAGCAGTAGCGACATCTGAATGTCTCAGCGACATGCCCCATTCCTTCAGGCCAAAGTTAGCTGACTGTGAGCATTAGTGCGAAACTAAGGCGCCGCTTATACATACCGCTGCCCAAATCGGGGCATCAGTCTTGAGCAAATTACATATCACCAAAAGCAACACTGCCAATGGTCGGCTCGCCAAACTCGCTGGATCAGTACGATGCAGGATCGTCTACTTGGGCTGGTATATATTGCCATGCTGCTCAGTTTTTGCTTCGAGACAGCTGGGTCTTTTCCATTAATCTCTAATTTCTCTTATCGTGATTCTTGCAGCACACCAATCACTTCTTAATATCCTCATCCATGGCCAATCCGTCTCCGCCATCAGGCCCAGGCATTGGAGGCCAAGCTCTCCTCAAGCGGCGTGCCGGTAGCTCGCCCGAAGAGTTCCGTGAACACTACATCGGCCGACACGGCCCCATCGCGATACCATGGTGCTTAGCTAATGGCGTTTCTTACTACGCTCAGGTATATGCGATGGCAGCCCGCATATGCTTTCCCCTGCTGACCTTTGCAGATCCATTGTCCACTTCGCTGGTCGATGCCTGAGCTCGAGACGAAATACAAAGCACTCGGCATCGAGCTGGAAGATTGGGATGCTGTCGCAGAGATGGTATTTCCGCCGATTGTCACCGTTGACGACTACTACAGAGCAAAGACTGGCAAAGCTTATCATTTGGCTGTGATATTGCCAGACGAGAAACGATTCCTACTCGATGACGCTTTGAAGATCCTCCAAAGTGTTGAGCCGGGCGCGGTGACTGGAGACAGGGTTGAGTTGATCGTCGATGGGAAAGCGACTGTAGATGTTGGCAAGTGGCAGAAAGTTTTCAATGGGTATGATGCCGGGCCTGTCAAGCAAGACAAGGATTGAAATTCCATCTCCCAACCAAGAGGCCAACTACCATCATTTTACCAATCCGCCACTCCGCCATCGATCAAGAACTTGCCTTCCTCTCCATCCCTCTTTCCTTCAATGATATCCACGATCGGTCTTGCGCCTTCCGCAACAGGCTTCGCTCCATTCTCGACCTTCGCCATAGGCGACAAGTCAGACTCCGTGAAACCCGGACAAAACATGAAAGTCTTGATCCCGAGTTTCCCATACTCCCACACCTGACACACCGACAGCATGTTCTGTGCCGCCTTCGACGTCCTGTATTCGAGGAAGGGAGAGTCATAGATCATGTTGCTCTTATCGAGACGGTGGCTGATGGATCCAGCGCGGGAAGACACATTGATGATACGCGGTCCAAGCGAGTAGGTGGACTTCTGGAGGAGCGGCGCGAAGACTTCGGCGATGCGCATGGGGCCGACGACGTTGGTGTCGAAGCTGGCGTGCATGCTTTCTCGGCTGCGCTCGCCTGTGTATGCTATGGCTGCATTGTTCACTACGATGTCAACGTGGCCATGGGTTGTTTCGGCATCCTTGCCAGCACGGACGATAGTACCGTCGTCTGTGACGTCGATTTGCACCAGTTCGATTGTGCCTGGCAGACCATATGATTGCAGACGTTCGAGAGCAGCTTGGCCCTTCTCGATGGAGCGAGATCCGAGCAAGACATGCCATGTGGGTTCGTTCTTGGAAATTAGCTGGCGGGCTAATTCGAAACCGATACCGCCGTTGGCTGCAATCGTATTAGCATTGCTTGAGGAGCATACAAGAAGTGCGGTCTTCTCACCACCAGTGATAAGAGCAATAAGCTTCGTATTCTTCATCATGGAGTCGATCAATGGGAGATTGCAAAGGATATCCAGATAGGAGGATTCTGTGCAGGAGTGTATTGTGCGATCTATAATACCTGCTTACCTTTGACATTTATAGTTATTGTGGCTGTCCGCGGACTTTGACGGAGATAACAATGTGTCACGGAAAAAGCATACGCATTGAATAGAGTTGATCGACAACGCGAACATGCAGCTCAGTGGCTTTACCAACGACAGGCATCGGTCTTACCTTCTTGCTGCGTGTCGCATGAGTTGTACACGCAATATAAGTATATGTTCGAGCATAAGTTCACATACAATACTCAGTCCAACACCATGCGCAGTATGTCGTTGAACCGACAAATCGAACTCCATCAATATAACCTGGACATTTGTCACTGTAACTATAAAATTTGGAATCATCTCGCTTCAATTGCAACTGGCATACTGGTTATGAGAAGAGGCTCGGAAGTAAGCGAAATCCCCGTTCGTTAACCCCTCGTGCTTCCACATCTAAACGCCTTATTTATCCCATGGAGCTAAGAGCTGCAGTCATTCGTCCAATACTGCTAGGATTACAGGATAGAGTAGATGCATCACTGGACAGCCTCAGTGCAAAGCTATGATGTTCATCCAGCATATATTGAAGTACAAGTCTTAGCCACTCAACAGGCATGATGAGACTTATCGCTTCTTGCTCTCGCTTCGTGTTCCCTAGCCATGCACCTCCGGCTACGCGTAGGTAGGCGTCATGTGGTAATTCATGACACTTGCATAGCAGCGTCAATAATGTGTACACTGATGATAGTCATTTCGATATCCGAATTTGAGCAGAAACAGGATCCTGAGACCATTCGCAAATCCACATCGATGGTTGTGAAGCTGTCAGAGCGTTTGTACAGCATGGCAGGATGAAAACTCGCTACCACGGACGGCTGCACGCACACATACAGACATCCATATTGTGGGCTAGGCAGCGATCATATCAGAGGTCGCAGAGCTGCCCCATCCGTCAGATTTCATCCTTCAAATACCCCAAATGCATCGCTCTCCCAACCAGCGAACCCATCCATCTTCAACATGTCCTCCAACAATAGCGGCAACGACAATGGCAACGACAAAGCTCAAAAAGACCCCAACACCCCTTCCAACAAGAGCAAACAGACAGCTTCAAGCAACCTCCCAGAAGGCGACGTAAGTACAACACCACGACATCCGTCCTGTTCCCCCACCCCTCAACTCCAACCTTACTCCCAATCCCAGCGCATCCCCTTCGCCGTCCAAATCGGCGCGGTCTCCACCCTCGGTGACGTAATGTCCGGCAAAGCAACCTTCAAACTCCAACACACCATGGTAGGTAATAAGGCAAAACATCTCCCACTCGGATCCATCCCATGTTCCCATCACCCCTCTCCACAACACCATCTAACTTCCCTCTCCCTCCCAGGAGAACCCCACCACCAAAGAGCTCCTCGACTTCGTCCGCGCAACAATGGAGAAGACCGAGCCCTCGCCGTCAGGCCCTGTCAACAAGGAGACCCCGGCGCCGGCCATCAGATTGCCTAACAATGGGTACCCGGAGGGCACTTGTGCTGGGTGCGGAGCGGAGGTTGGGGAGGATGGGGGACCGTTGCGTCAGTGCGCGAGGTGCAAGGGGAGGAAGTACTGTGGGCAGAAGTGTCAGAACTTGGATTGGCCTAGGCATCGGTCTGATTGTGAGGAGGGGTGAGTCGTCGGTGGAGTGCTGCCTTGATGTTATTCGACAGAATATGTGCATTGATGCATAGGTAGAAAAGGGGACTTTGAATCCTGAATGATGACAAGGCGAAAGAGATCGTGAGTGAACCTGGCCTTCGCCCGTGGTACATTAGAATTAAGAATTAGAGGCTACGAAATAGAGTCTGGTCCTTCCAGACCTGTATGTACATGTGAGAAATAAAAAGGGTATCGTGTTCCTCAGTGCTGACCGAAAACGAAAAAGTGTGGCTGCGAGCGGCAACTTGCAAGGCAGTATATGCCCTACGACAGAAAAAGAGAGAGAAACATAAAGTTGGCAGCTGGCAAGCTTAGCTGATGAAGCGCCTGGCTCTGGGGTGGTGGTGGTGTGCCGACGTGTAGGCATGGGGAGTTTCGGCCGGCTGCTCCTGGGTGAGGGTGACAGCGGTATGTGTGTTGATGCGCGTGATGGCCTGAGTGTCATTGCCGTGGACGGATGCGATGGGGGTCACCAGAGAGCTAGATGCTGAGGTTGCGGTGGGGACCTCGTGCGCCGGAGTGGTGGTTGGCTTCTTCAGAGCGACCGAGTGGAGGTAGTGGTGCAGTTTCTCGCCCGTCTTCGGCTTGCCGGACTCTTGTACAGGTGCTGCAGAAGGCTGTGTGGCGTGTTGAAGAGTTTCGGGGCCAGAGGCGGCAAGTTTGTGGTCGGGCTTCACGTCTTCCAGGGTCTGGGCAAGAGGTGTAGCCGATGCAGAAGCAGCCAGGATGGAGGGCGACGAGGATTGCGCGGCCTCAGTGTTGATGGTGTGGACAAAGGCTTGGAATTGATCATTGGGAGCAGTGGTGTTTGGTCTCTGCGACATCGGGATGGGGACGATGGAGTGTTCGGGGATCGACTGTGCAGGAGTGGTCGCGGGGGCAGAGGCTTGCGAGAGCGAAGTAGTTGGGGCCCTCATTGCGGCCGGGAACATTGCGGCAGAAAGCAGGGTGCCGATTTGGCCTTCCAAGTGAACCTTGGTGGAAGTGTTCGAAGCTGCAGATGTAGCAAGAACTTTGCCGGCACCTGATGGGACAATTCCGCTTGAGACGCTATCATGACCAGCGGTGGCATTGGTCGCGTTCGAGCTCTTCAAAAGCGCATCTCCAGTGGGCGAGACGGCGTGGGCAGCAGCCGTACCTGTTGCCTTGTACTCCATGTACGCGTGTCTGATAGTTTCGACAACCGCGCCGAGATTCATCTTCTTGCCGTAAGTGTCATCCCTCTTCAGCTGCTTGCTGTCACTCTTGAGATAGCTGTCGGGGTGCGCTGCAGGGGTTTCGGACGAGGAAGTAGTAGAGCTTGTGGTGGTCTCGGCAGTGCCAGTAGAGTTCGTGATGGTGTCGGTGAAGGTGAAGTTGCCAGGAATCGCCCACTCGCTCGGCTGAGGAATGTAGCCCGGGGGAACTACCTTCAAGGGGGCAGCCCGCTCGACTACCTTAGCTTCAGGTGCGTCGGTGGGAAGCGACTTGGAAGCGGACCCAACTGTCGTTGAAACAGGATCGATAGGCACCATACGAGCCATACCGTTCAGATCCTGAACGAGGTCGCGCTTCACACCAGGTCCATCGGTTGGACAAGGGTGAGTTGGGTGGTTGGTGAAGCAAGTTGGCAAGTGTCCGTCTGACAATGCAGTAATGGTCGCCAGGTTGTCGTCAGAAGTTGTCTCGCGAGGAGAGTACGAGAAGATACTGTCCTGGGCACTGGCGAGGTGGCCAGCCGCCAACAGGAAAACGAGTGTGGTGTGCATGATTGCTGACTGTGTTTGGTCTCGAAAGAGTGACTGGAGTTAGAGAAGATGGAGAAGCAAGCAAGACGCTGCGGGTTAGTAACGCTGAAACAAAAAAGAATGTGGTGTGAGCGAATGAATGAATCGACGACTGAGTAGATTTGGGGAGTTTTGGAGAGATTGCATGTTATTATGCATCCAAAAAGAGAAGCTCGAGCTCACATGCCTTCGAGACACCGCTGAAGCGCAGATGAGCTGAGCACGTGAGATGAGAGGCTGGATTTACAGAGCGGGATCTGGAAAACCGCCGTAGATCGCTGCACCCTCACCGCTGCTGATAATAGCACATTGGTCCAAATGGAGAATAGCTGGGTATCCTACGGTTGGAAGCACACGCATTTCATGTGCCAATGAGATGAGATGTCGCGGGTGGGAGATGCGGGCGTTCTCGGGAAGCAACCGTCATGGAGTGTATGCGCCTGCATTGAATTGCAGATTGGAACATGTCTTCAGATCGTTGGCAATTGCAATGAAGATCGTCCAGAATGATTGCGTATCTGGGCGAAAACGGATTGACGTCTTGTATCCACGTGGCGCCCCTACGCTAGTGTCACCTTCCAACGGCTGCACTCCGCATCTTTGACATTGGGGCCAGAAACTAGTCCAGATCCAAGTAGGTGAAAAATTAATGGCGATAGTTCCTACATTCTGAAGGCATGTGACTATTCTGTTTTGTCTCGAAGGATGAGTTTGCGCTTGTGGTGGGAATCGAAGTGGAGTGCTTGTCTGATCTAGCGTATGGAGGAAATGGTACCTTGGATGTGTCTGATCAGCAGGAGCGTTTCAACGTCGCACAGCGTTGTAGAAAAGTCCAGACTTCCAGGCCACAGCACCAGGTGGCAGTCCTGTGTTACTCTCCTGTCTGATGTGTATGGGATACGGCGGCTGGGTGCCGGATGGCACTCCGGACCTGCTCAAGGAGTGTGTTCAGGCATTGCCGTTTTGACTAGCAACGTCCATGTTGGCGTATGTCGTGCTTCACGGTGTGGGCTCAGAGCAATCTCACGTATAATGCCCATCAAAAGACGTGAGGAGTGCTTTGGTCGCTGGGGATGGGATGGAGACTGACAACACAAGCGAAATTCTCAGCTGCCAGCTATAGCAGAGAGTGGATATCGACGCGTGCAGACCGCCAACATTTGCAACCTGTTCGGATAGTTCATGATGCATTCCGGGTGGTATGATCAGCTGAGAAAATAATGTGAGCGCCAGCAGGCCTGCAGCACTGCAGGCCCGCAACTCCGTAGACGCCACCATCGTGCGGCTCCCTGGGATGCTCGCCACTCGCCAGCAGCAGCGCGAGGCTTCCGGACCGCATAGACGTGAAGGCGGCTGTCACGAGCGCCTGTGCATTGGAGATCTGTGTTGGGTACGATCAATATTATTCTTGTTCTGCTGGCTGTCGGTGTCCAGGGCTGCTTGCAGCTTGCTCTTCCGAGGCCAGACGGCGCGCTCCTTCTTGGCGCAAGCTTGAGATTCACGCGCTCGAGCTTGATCCTTCCAGCCACTTCCGACTCTACGCCGCCACGCCACTCTGTCGGTCTGCTCTCCTTTCGTCCTTGCCCCACACATCTTGTCTGGCGGGTGTCTCCTTCACGTGACAGGGATAATGACTACACATGATATACGTCGAGGCACAGGTGCTCGCAATCCGACCTCACATACAGCTGCTGCTCGACACGTCCGGCCATTCTCACCCGAACCCTGGAATCTCACATGGAACCAACCCGCGGTACCGCCCTAAGTATACTGACAAGCATCGGAAGCGACATGCACGAATGCCGCCTCGCTTGTCAAACCCATGTATATGCACCATACACACTGGTCAGCTGGGCATCCATCGAGCCCATCCAAACGTTCCATCTCGTTTCGCCAAACACCAGGGCTGATTTCGCCGCCAATCACCACTAGAGCGCCTCTCGCGCCTCCAGAGCCGCACCACTGGCTAGGCACGCGACTTAAGCTCACCTCCGATCCTTTTCTACATTTCGACCTGACGGCAATGAATTCTCCGGACTCGAGCGGGCGCGAATGAGGTGGCGAAAATGTCTGTTCTCGTAGACTGAGTCCTTGCTGCCAAGCCGACATAAACCTGCGAGATGGACAACGACCTGCTCATCACTTTCTGGATGTTAGGGTTACAAGAGTCATCCATCTCAAGGTCTAGTCTGCTGATATCGGTAGGCATCTCACTACTTGATGCAAGCTCATGCGTGCCTGTATTGCGCACTAAGAGAATTCGCTTAGTTCAATCGCCAATTTCTTCACTGTACCTGCTCTGGCGAGCAAGCCAGAAATCCAATACACGGAGGTTCCGGACCGTTGTAGCGTTGCCCATTATGTTGAAGATGCACGTGTCTTCCAATACACGTGGGAGGTGAGAGGGCACATCCTGCGGCCGCCAGGGCCGTAAGCCCGGAGAACAGTCCTCCGGATCCTAATCGAGCCAAAAACCCTCCCCCATATCCCCACAAAGAGGCGCCTTGCAGCTTAACGAGCGGCTCCAGACCCGGCTGGGGTCCCTGGTGCTGTACTCACTACATTGTCTCCTCTTGTATAACTATACCGTAAGTCGCCATGATTTTGGAGTGTTCTTCTCTCACCAGCAGCGACTGCCTTTCACTCCCCACAACATTCGCTCTAGGAGAGGCACTTACAACATGTCGACCACCGAAGAGCCCAAAGGTGCTCACAGCACTGTCGAGAAGGTCGTTGATACCGTACGTGTTGCAGTCTCACATCCTTCGACGAACGAGCAGTCGACTAACACAAACTTGCAGGCCGATGTTGCAGAAGTCAAGGTTGTCACGGGCTCTGAAGCCTACAATGAAGCCCTGATCAAGGAGGCTCCACCACTTTGGCACTGGACGACATGGAAGCTCTTCGGCTGCCTCCTTCTTGGTTGCTTTGCTCAGACCATGGTGAGCAATTCGTTGCATCTCGCTTCAGCGACAGCAATAGCAAACTTATGACATGAATCTTGCGACTAACGAATGACTTTAGAACGGCTTTGATGGCTCTGTCTTCGGTGGCTTGCTTGCCAACAAGCAGTTCCTCGAGTTCTTCGACGGATCCAACGTCGGCCCATGGGCTGCACTAAACTCTGCTATGTATCAAATTGGTGGTGTCTGCGCTCTCTTCTTCGTCGGCCCGGCTATCGACACTTGGGGAAGAAAGATCGGAATGCAAATTGGTGCTTGGACCATCATCATCGGCGCGATCATCAACGGAACTACATCTTTCAACGCCTCGCTTGGTCAACTCCAGGGTGGACGTTTCATCCTCGGTTTTGGTGTCTCCATCGTCTCCGCCGCTGGTCCCATCTACGTGGTCGAAACCGCACACCCTGCATACCGTGGCATCGTTACTGCCTACTGCAACACCTTCTGGTTCACTGGTTCCATTCTGGCTTCTGGTGCTATCCGCGGCACAGTCACTCTTGAGGGCAACCAGAGCTGGACCATTCCAGTCTACCTACAGATGATGTTCCCAGCTCTGATTGTGCTCCTGGCGTGGCTCATTCCCGAATCTCCTCGTTGGCTCTACGTCAACAACAAGCGCGAGAAAGCCGTCGCCGTGCTTGCCGAATACCACGGTTACGGCAATGAGAATTCTGCCTGGGTGACACTTCAATTGGAGGAGTACGAGAGCTTCTTGAACATGTGAGTACATCTCCGCTTCACATTTCAATTTCCTTATATGCTGACGTTTCTCAGGGAGGGTGCCGACAAGCGCTGGTGGGACTACCGCGCGCTTTTCAACACTCGTGCCAGCCGTTACCGTCTTGGATGCAACGTCGTCTTCTCCATCTTCGCGCAATGGGCCGGCAACACCGTGCTCACCTACTTCCTTCCTGGTGTCCTTGACACTGCTGGTTACACAGATCAGGTCACGCAGACCAACATTATTCTTGGCTACGCCTGCTTCCAGTTCGTCTTCGCACTTTTCGGTGCCGCATGGGTAGACCGCATCGGTCGCCGCCCTCTCATGCTCTTCTCTATGATTGGTTGCTGCGTTGTCTGGATCGGCATGACCACCGCCACCGCCCTGTTCAGCGAGTCTGGCGAGACCGACAAGGCCGCGGCCAAGGCATCCATCGCCATGATCTTCATCTTCGGCGCCGTCTACTCCGTTGGTCTCACCCCGCTCCAAGCCCTGTACCCCGTCGAAGTCCTCTCCTTCGAGATGCGTGCCAAGGGCATGGCCTTCTCCGCGCTCGCCGTCAACGCCGGCGGCATGATGGGCCAGTTCGCGTGGCCCATCGCTCTCGAGAAGATCAAGTGGAAGACCTACATCGTCTTCATCGTCTGGGACTTTGTGCAGTCGGCCATCTTCTACTTCATGATGCCCGAGACCAAGAACCGCACGCTTGAGGAGCTCGATCGCATCTTCGAGGCCAAGAACCCCGTCAAGACTTCGCTCGTCCACCACAAGGTCGCTCTCGCCAGTGACGGCACTGTCTTGGCTTCGGACGATGTCTGAAGGGATACTAAAGGGGGGTCTTGCGAGTTTGGGGGAGGAGGAGGTATATGAAGGGAGAGATATTTATCGTCGCTCGTTTCGCTATAATGTCCTGTTGGTTAGTCGATCGCTTAGGGGAGATTTAAAGTAGCTTGATACCAGATTGTATTTTGGCTGCCGCTCTCCAGTTCCTCCTTCGAGTCTTTCTTCTTCAACCTCTCTTGCTTTGTCAATCGTGTCGTTCGCTGCCGGAAGTGTTGATACAGGAAGTTGTGTGATCGGTTCCTTCGCTGACAAGCACGAAACTCCGCCATTGAGCCAGAACCCTTGACTCTACGCTATCGCGTCCGAAGGTAAACACTGGGTGTCCGGGGGGTATCGCTTCTTCACGGAATCTATACCGGAAGATCTCGTGGCGATGAAACCCTACTACCAACGGCTAGTGGTCATTATTAAGAGTTGCCGCCGATTTGATCCTGCAAGGCAGTAATCATGACCAAGCAGATTTTGGAGATCAGTCGTATCACTGCCACTGTTGCAATTTCAGCCGCGCGTGTCTGGGTCAATACAATGGAAGCCCATGACCCCGAGGCGAGGTCACGGGCACTGGTATCCGGATCCTTCAGGACGTTCGAGTAAGCGAGCTTTTTCGAAGTCTGCGGCTGACACAGCCCGGCCCATACCGATGCACTATATCCATTCAGCTGCTCACGCGATGGATGCTCTTTCTCGGCCGTATAATTTGTTAGGATTGGATGTGATATATTCTCGCAGGATCGCCCATACATTTATATTTATGTGAATCCACCACCACTCTACAACGTCAGAACAGACAAAACAATTCCTCGTTTCATATCGAAAGCCATTACAGCGAGCGAACCAACATCCAGACAGTTTCGCTTCCCACAACCAGCCTAGACTCTCTCGAGACAACAAGAGGGAAAGAAAAAGACTCTCCCATTCACCCATCATGGCCGCCTCGATCCTCACTCTCCTCAAAGGCTACGCCATCTTCGCCTTCCTCATGGGCTCAGCCAGCACCGTGCTCGGCAACAACATGATGGGCGACAGCACCCTCTTCACACCCAAGAGTACCTCCAGCGCTCTCACCGACAGCCAGATCCGCTACCTTGGATCGCACTTCGCAGCTACGGGCGCTATCGTCTGGTGGGCGAGCAACAATCTCTTGGAGCGAAAAGTGCCGCTGGCGATTTGTGGTGCGGGTCTTGTCGCGGGTGGTTTTGGGAGGCTGAGGGCGGGATTGAAGCATGGGTTTGGGCCGAACACGAAGGCTGCGATGAATGTTGAGATATTTCTGCCGACGCTGTTTTACATCTTTGGGAAGGTTGTTGGAGAGTGGTAGGATGGTGTTGTTGCGGAAGGAATGGTGGTGAGGTGCTGCCGCGGAGGAGCCTTCTGTGGCTTTCCCATTGATTTGCGTGTGCCATAAGAGGAAGATGCGAGGTCGAATATGATGTATGACATCGCCACTTAGTCGTATTGTCGAGGATTCCAGCCGTTCATCTCTCGTGCCAGGGCATGCTCGATTTTCGAGTTCTTCATCATGTCTCCCAGGATGACTTCGGTTTTGAACAACAAGTCCTCGAAAGCCTGTCTCGGCATATCAAAAGCCCTGCCTCTCAGGATGATCTTCCGGTGGTAGAATTCATCCTTGCACGTTTGCGATGAATTGTCTCTCAGCAGCATGGCGGCGTGTTGGCCGGAGCTGCCTCGGATCAGGGTGAGTTCGAGTCCGTATTCGTTGCGAGTCTTCTCATTGTTGAATATCGGCTTGATCATCGCCGCATTGGCGAGAATCTGCGCGCGGAGGTCGCTTATAGTGAAACCCGCGTAGGCATACGCTGCGTCACTGATGGTGTTGGTGAGGCTTAGTTCGGTGGTGGCAGCGGTGTAGCTAGGGAGAGCGGCTTCCGAGCTTTCGGCCATCATCGCGGATAACAGGTAAATAGCACACGCGCGCCCTGCTTTCGAAGGATGAACAATCACACGGCTTCGATATTGATACACTGTACTGCTCGACTTGGCCCTTTTTTCCGAACCGATGTTCTTTCGTCAGTCGGGTGATCACGGCTTGGCTTGGACACGATTCGAGCGTGCGGCTGGCATTTAACCGCGCAAATTACGTGACAACTATCCTGATGGCCGAGGATGGGTGGTGCTGGGAGCAGGGAATTCATGTCGTATAGCGTGATATTCCTGGGCCATCACGAGCACAGTGCCTGCGCTTTAATACGAGTAGCTTATCGGAGGATCAAGAAAAATGTACACCCGTCGTCAGCCAAGATGTGGCGCAAGGTTCCGCTTCCTTTCAGCAGCACTATATCCGTTGCAGCATTCTTAATACTTGGATACGTAAACCAACCTGGACAGCACAATTGGATTCTTAAATCTATGCTATTCGAAGATCCATCGCTCTCCGTTGCGGTGCAAGCGTGAAGAATGTCATCGATCGCGAATTCACATGCACATCACATCATGTATGCAAGTCTGGATTTGAACAGGTACCCGGTCTCAGGGTTAGTGTTGGGGTGCTTACGATCTTGCGATGAATCGCACAAAAAGCTGCAGGGCATCCCTTATCGCACAATCCCGCGGTGGATGGTTGTTTGAAACTACAACAGATGCTTGCTCTGATTTTGAGTCCTCTCCCGATGCTAGGCCATCCAGTCGTTCTGTACTGCTTTTAAATCCGTTGTTGGTTCGGCTTGCTGACCTCGGCCTCTATGATGACAATCTCCGCCCACTGAGCTGTGGAAGATCGATCATTAATCATTGAACAATCGTCCCCAACCATATCACCAGCATCAAGCAGAGTCCACTGCAAGTTTATCAAGCCATAGGCACATTAGAAAGTCCGATAACCTGTGCACAAAGCACAACATGTCTCGCAACATCCTCATCACCGGCGGCTCAGGCTACATCGGCGGCTCCTTGCTCGCCGAACTCCAGAACATTACTGACCTTCCATCCCACGGCGCCATCTACGCCCTCGTACGGAGCAAAGAGCAAGCTGAAAAGGTCGAGTCTTACTATAACGCCACACCGCTCACGCTTGATCTCGAAGACCAATCTGCAATCACAGCAACCCTGCTCGAGAAACAGATCTCCGTCGTTTTCTTCTTGATCAATGCCTTCAACGCAGATTCTCAAGTCAAATTCATCGAAGCTCTCGCATCTGTGAAGGATCGACACTGTATTCAGACGCATTTCCTCCACACGACTGGCGCGAAGCTATTTAGTAGCTTTACTGGACATCCTACAGACAGAGTACTTAGTGACGCCGAGGAGGGTTTGTACGAGATCCAGGAAGCAGCGCGGTCAAAGTTCCCGCCGATGGAGACGGTATGTGATGCCAATCCGGATACAGTCTGTCGTCTATATCTAGTTACTGACCTACCTCGCAGGCCGTGGGTGCCAACAACAAAGTCATCGAAGCCGGCGAAAAGCACGGCGTCAGCACATACATCTACATCCCATGTATTGTCTATGGCCAGGGCTCCGGCTTCGGCAATCGTATCTCCATCCAGACCGTTGCGGTCGTGCGTGCCGCCAAAGCCCTGCGGCGGGTTTGCAAGGTTGACGATGAAAATGGCGTGAGTCTGATGGCAATAACGTCAGGTATTCAGTCTGACTTTGCAACAGTCTTGGCCCGTGTGCCACATCCACGACACAGTCTCGCTGTATGTTCAACTCCTGCGTAAGATCTTGAATGAAGAGCAGATCGACTGCAATAGGCAAGGCTACTACTTGGCCTCCCCCGGCGCCATCGCTTGGTCAGATCTGTACAAGCAGATGGCAAAGGCTCTGGCAAAGCGTGGTGTTGTACAAGACGACACTCTGCACGATGCCAACAGCGAGTCTCTCGAAGAAGCAGCCAAAGCTCTCGGATGCCCCAAGGAGTTTGTTCCAGTGGAGATGGGCGGATCGTGAGTGACTGCGTGATGTTGTGTATGAGTGCGCGGATGCTGACCGAATTGCGCAGGTGTACGCTGCAAGCAGATCGTGGAAGGAAGATTGGCTGGTCGCCTCAGTATTCCGCTAAGTACATTCTCGAAGACGCGGAGAATGAGGTGCAACTGATACTGGACAATATTTGAAGCATGAGCATCCGAATAGAACGCAAGAGGCCTAAGAGCAATACATCCAAAAACGCCTTTATAGTATCTGGGATTCCATCAAACCACAATATGTTAAGATCTAGATATATGTAGACGTGACTGCAGGCCTAGATCGAAGGCTAAAGCATGGATCACGTCTTCAGCCTCGATGAATGTGATCATGAAGGCTCGGCAACATTGTTGCCGAGCAAAGATATGGTGGTGATCAGTATGTAATGGTAATCATTTCTCAAGTTAATATTGCTGTAAAATGGTGCAGTGGAAGGAGGCAAGAAAGGACAACGCGAAAACCCGTGACTTCGCGTAGAGTGGACCCTGAAAATCACGTTCCTCTTGATCATGACGATTGCTGCCGCGGCCGGCATCCATCTGCCACCATCTCACTCCACCCCAATGTCCATCTCATGTTCCGCAAGCCTCGAGACTCTCTGAAACAGCCAGAGGTCGGTCGTCCGCCATCGCCTGGTGCGACTTCCTCCAAATCGCCCTTCACCCTCGCCGTGCCACCATCTGTCCCGCCACCATCAAAGCCTTCAGCCATGGCCGCGACAAAGACCAAATCCACCAGGCCGCCACCGTCCTCTGCGGCAGGCAGACAAGCATCCTCCGGGAGTGCTAAGAAGAGTGCTGCGGTCTCCAAGACGAAACAAAAGCCAAATGGCAATATCATGAACTTTTTCAAGAAAGAAGAGACTGGCCTGTTCATTGCAGAGAATGGCGGTCCCGTTAGCACATCGTCACCATATTTCGAGAAAGACCCGCTCGCCGAAGACGATGCAGACCGCTTCAACGAGCTGGAAACGCCGTCGAAGCGCAGGCGTCTAAGCGAAGAGAAGGATGCTGCTCAAGACCAAGATGAGGATGGAAGCTTGTTTGGCGACGAAGAGCCCACCAAAGCAGCCCAGCCAGCGAACACACCTGCTGCGAAAAGATCTGGTCCATTCATGGAAGATTCGGATAGCGAAGATGACGAAGAAGAACAACCACAGGCAATTATTGGGTTTGATCAGGGCCCCAGCAATGCTCCAGTAATTGCACTAGCCGGACCTGAAGCGCTCAATGCTACTGAAGAAACGAATGCGGTCGAAGAGGAGCCTGCAGTTGACGTGGAACCGGTGCCCAAGGAGGAGCCACCCAGTTTGATCAAGGAGGAAACAAGCTACGGCGGCGGCTTGGAGGACTTTCAAGATTTCGACGGGATTGAAGGAGATTTTGACGAAGACATCAATGAGGAGGGCGATGAAACGTTCGAGCGAAGATATATGGAGGAACAAGCTAGACTGGAAGCGGAGGAGAACGAGCAGGACTACGACCCTCTACCGCCCAGTGAGACGATCATCAAGGCAGAATCCGTTAGTACACCAAATGGTACAGAAACCACGAGTCCAACTTGTCCTATCTGCAGCGCGTCCCTAGCTGGCGTCAGCGAACAGGATGCAGGCATACATGTCAACAATTGTCTCGATGGCAATCCCACACCATTGCCAGCACCCAAGAAACCGGTGCTTCCTGTAGCAGATGTCAAATCTGAGCGCTGTGCCTCTCCTGCGCAGTACAAAAGGCCAGTGCGACCAGCGAAGCCAGGTCAGCAGAACCCATTTATGTTTGGAGAACAGAAACCCAGCAGCGGTGGCTCAGCATTCAGCAAGTTGATGTCTGGACATGCTGAGGATGCTGCATGGGCGGAGGCCGCGGCATCTGAGAATGCTTCGAGAGGCAAACCAGCCTACACAAGGACATGCCCGTTCTACAAGATTCTGCCCGGCTTGTCCATCTGCGTGGATGCGTTCAGATATGGTGCTGTGGAAGGATGCCAGGCTTACTTCCTCAGTCACTTCCACAGCGATCACTACATTGGTCTGACGAGCACATGGACCCATGGTCCTATCTACTGTTCGCGTGTGACCGCAAACCTCGTTCGCCAACAATTACGAGTCGACCCCAAATATGTTGTCGACCTGGAATTCGAACAAACAGTCGACGTGCCAAACACAAGAGGTGTGAAGGTCACTATGATCTCTGCAAACCACTGTCCTGGCTCATCGCTATTCTTGTTTGAGAAGGTCATCGGCAAGAAGACAAACGGTGAGCCACGTCTGCAGCGCATTTTACATTGTGGTGACTTCAGAGCATGCCGTGCACACATCGAACATCCACTACTGATGCCAAATGTGCAAGACAAGATCAATGGAAAGACGACGGAACAGAAGATTGACGTCTGCTATCTGGACACTACCTATCTGAACCCGAAGTACGCTTTCCCACCCCAGGAGGCAGTCATCAAGGCTTGCGCAGACATGTGTGTCAGTCTCTCGAAAGTCACGCCAGACGGCAATGACGGCTGGGAGCAGATGAAGCGCCAACGAGCAGGTGAGGGCATGACGAAGTTCATTCAGCGCGAAAACTCAGTCAAAGAAGAGAAACCAGAAGATGGTACCGAAGACGATATGAAAGTCGAACGCCACCCGAAGGCCAGCCAGCAAATCCTCTCGTCAACAAATGGCGCCAAGAATCGTGGCCGTCTACTAGTCGTCATTGGCACTTACAGCATCGGCAAGGAGCGGGTTTGTCTAGGCGTCGCCAAAGCTCTCAACAGCAAGATCTATGCTCCGACCAGCAAGCGTCGCATCGTCGCAGCTCTTGAGGACCCAGAGCTTGATGCGCTGATGACGGACGATCCTCGAGCTGCGCAAGTTCACATGACGCCACTGTTCGAGATCAACGCCGACACACTCGACGACTACCTCAAAGGCTACTTCCCGCACTTCACTCGTGCTGTTGGTTTCAGACCCAGTGGCTGGAACTACCGTCCACCGAACTCTCGTTTCGTCGAGTCACCCTCCGTGCAGACTGTTCTCAACTCAGACAACTGGAAGAGCAATTACAGCATGCGCGAGCTTGTGCCCCAGCGCGGCAGCACCAGCCGTGCGAGCTGCTTTGGAGTACCATACTCTGAGCACAGCTCATTCAGGGAGTTGACCGTCTTCTGTTGCGCTTTGAGGATCGAGAAGGTTATTCCTACAGTCAACGTGGGAACCGCGAAAGGAAGGGAGAGGATGAAGCAGTGGTGTGAAAGATGGGCCCAGGAACGAAAGAAGAACGGTCTATGGCAATTGCCGGAGGGGACCGAGTTGCAGTAGACCTGCCGCAGACGCTTTATTTTCTTGCACGATTTTTGATGATACCCTTAGATGACCTTACGAAAGTATAGAGTTCAGCGCAAAATCCAAATGCAAGCTGTTCATTTAACACCACATGTGTTGCCTCTCACTCCACGTAACTGCACGGAAGACTATTTGAACTCAGGAGTCTTAGAACATACAAATTAGTTGCTGATAAAGCTGGCAGAGAACATGAGGCAGCCAAGAAGAGCTTAATCTTCTTTCGGAAAAGCTGTTCAATGCGGCTGACAAACCCACCATACCACCAAACTCCACATGACGAGTGACAAGACTTCGTTGCACAAATCAATATAATTGACGAGCTGAACGTGGTCTTTTAAGAATTCTCGTATTATAACCTCACAACTCACTCCAACACTTCTCATCATTCAAGAACATTTCCACAGCCCAATCCATCAGAACGATTCACCAGGACCCAACACTCCATCTCCTATCAAAAGAAAATGTCTCCCCAAACCCCCAAACAAATCCTCGACCGCTTCTACGCCGCCGAAGCAATCTTCATGGCCGCCCCAGACTCCTCGCGCGACCCAACAGACATGCTCAGCACCCTATCACCCAACCTCCAAGTCCACCAGAGCCCCGACCTGCCCTGGGGCGGCGAGTACGTCGGCCACGCCGGCTTCGCGGCCTGGGGAGCGATCATGACGAGCTACTTCTCCTCGCTCGAGGTCCTCGAGCCGCGGGTGTTCGAGCGTGCTGAGGGCGACGAGGTCATGGTTTTTTCGACGCTGAGGCTGAAGACTAAGGGTGGTGAGGTTTGGGAGAGGAATATGACGCAGCTTATTAGGGTGGATAGGGAGGAGGGTGTTATTGTTGAGATTACGCCTTTTCAGTGGGATGTGCAGGGGTTGAGGAAGCTTTTGGGGCTGTAGGGGTGTTGTGTGTGTATGGGAGAGAAAAGATGGAAGGTGGCTCGGTCGTGATGTGATCTTGTGGTGTGTATGGAATTGTACAAAGCGTGTCTAGCGTCTCTTTATTTTGGAAAAACGGTGATGCCGTGCCCCAACCTCCCATATGCCGCCCGATGCGCAAGGGTATTTGAACAATACAAAAAAACGAAAAAGGGAAAAAGAGATGGCAGCGTAAGCCGACTTTTGGTGTGCAGAAGAAGAAGAAAGGAAAAGAAAGATGAAATTAGGCATCCTCTTCAGGGTCCTCGTGGCACTTGCTCTCAGCATATGTCCAGCCGGTCAGACGGTTGGCGAGATCGGAGACATAACAGGCGGTCGCGCCTGCGGCTTCGCTCAAGTTGCCACTCAGAGGAATGATACCGCTGTTGTAGCCTCTGGAGGCGGTGTAGGCGTCGCCGTAGTAGATGAGGTTCTGCACGAGGCCGTCGCCGGTTGCGGTTCCTTGTGTGCCGTCTTGCACCATGTCGTAGATGGATTGGTTGGCGTGGTGGGAGTTGAATTCGGTACCTCCGTGGGATTGCATGAGACCGGGGTTGGCAATGCCACCGTAGGAGGTGGTCATCTTGACTTTGGCGCAGCCGTGAGTCTGGGAGAAGGATGTTAGTGAGAAAGTCGAGCACGCGGAATATCGTTGAAAATACCTCTTGCAGGATTGTGGCGAGAATGAAACGGTGGTCTACAAGAGACACCTTGGCGTGATCCTGGATAGCGTTGTAGATCATCTCAATCTCCTCGTCTCTGTATGATGCCGTTAGTCATGATTCTCTCCAAATGTCCTGACCGAAAATCACTTACGTCTGGTCCTTGCCGAATTTGTTGGCATGGCATGAAGTCTTGAAGAAGTCAAGGTTGTTCTTCCACATGTCCTCGAATGAGACCCAGTCCGAGGCATTAGGGAAGTTCTTTGCAGTTCCGCTGTAGTAGGTGTATTCGTCCTTGCCGGCTCCAATGCCATCGGTAACATTTGAGGGGCTTTCGTGAGTGGCACCCTTGCCGAATGATCGCGAGTCGGTCACATATGCGTCTCCATGGGCCGGAACGTATTTGTAAGCGTTGTCTTTGTGTGTTAGGCCGACTCCAAGGCCCACAGCGAGACCGATAATTACACAGACGAGAACGGCAACTCCGATGATGATGTACATCTTTTTCTTGTTCTTCGGTTGGGCCTGTCGAGGTGGCAAGCCGGGAGATGGCTCTGCGATATCGAGATCGGACACTGTCTTGAAACCCCGGTAGGTCTCGTAGTCCTGATAATCGCCATCTGGCTGGTGGCTAGTTTCTGGTTGACCAAGGTGTGACGGGTTTGCTGGGTTGTCTACTGCCTCGTAGCTCTGGCTGTAGTACCGTGAGTTCCTGTTGGCAGCCATGTTGTCTGTCCTAGAGTTCAGATCGTGAGACCTCTGTTGAAAGGCTATGTGCAACACAACGAACGCTACACAAACGAACGACAGGAGGGAAAGATGGTGGTTTAAACCTTCAAGCGCCCGTGGCGTCAGGGGCACGGTTCAGCGTTTGATAATTCTACGATCGGCCGCGCCCGTACCTGGCTGCATCCTTCGCACGCCCGTGATTGGCGAGCATGCGCCAGATTCGTGAGTTCTCGAGTCATCCGGCATGCCCTGCCGTACTAACCGCGTGGTCTTGCGTCTCAAGCTTTTCCGAGCGTTGGGAGGGTTCAAACGGTCCCTCAAATCCCCAACTCTTTTTGTACATCAGTCTTAAGACGACTGCGAGAGATGCTGGGAATCGCTGTGGTTCCCGGACGCTGTCTGTGTGATGGCCCTTGACACACCTTAAGCTTCCCCTTGTTCCAGGCGGGCACACCTTGCCGCTGCAGGCTGTCAGGGCCCTCGCGCTAATGTAATAGTCCGACATATGAAGACGCTAGGACACCCGCCAGAAACGCTAGCGGATCTAGAAGAACTATTTCCGGTACCACGTCACACACACTTGCCCGAAGGAAGCGAGACACTGCCTACTTTCTTTCCCACCATTTCGATATCTGGTGCGCGCGAGGCATGTACACAAGTATAGTGCCGTATCTGCTTTGTCAAGTGTGACTACTACAGCGGTGCAACCTTGTGACCCCATCGTCACCGACAATGCAACGTTGAATGTTGACGCCATGACCGCGATACGCGCTGCGCAGTTAAGATCGTTTTAAGCTGGCTGATGCTGGTGGTGTTGAAGTGCTCTTATACTCCAGTGTGATGGCCGAGAAAGTAGTGCCTGATGGCCTGATTAAAGTTACGTTGCAGTGTACGCAACCATCTATGGTGAGAGCAATTTTGACACATCCTGATCCTGGCGATGGTGATGTGCGGAAGTATATCGGCTATGTGATAGATTCCAGTACGCAGAGCAGATTTCTTGGGAATCTTCCGTGTGTGGAATACAGCGACGTTGCGATAAAAGTAGATTCCCCGCATTCTTGCTCAAATATACACACATGTATTCTAACAAGGTTTCTTTTAAACCTCAGTAGACGTTGATCTGTCATTTGTTTGAGTTTTGAGATCGTTCGTGCTTGATCTTTACATGATTCGGGGGTTAGGGTTAGTCGCTGGGCGTCAACTTTAAGTCCAAAACATCGGCGGAGCTTCCAAGGTTCTTTCCTAGTCTATGTAACACGACTATGACAACATGGACAACAACACAATAACGACCTAAGGGCTAGAGTGTACAAGCTTTGGGAGCATTGTAAGACCATCAAGATGCTCCCGTCACTACCGGAAGAGATACTGGTCCTGATACTTGAGGAATTCGCGCTTTCAAAATATGGTATATCCGGCCGGAGGTTGGGAGGCGGTCCACGTCCATGTCTGACCACGCTGAGCAACGCGTGCCTAGCTTCTAAGCTACTAAGCCGTCTTGCTTGGCCAATACTATATCGATTCTTCAGCAACAGAAGGTGCTTGGAACTGGCTCAAGGGCTGGACCCAGCTCGGTTCCTGCAAACAGTCTGCACCAAACCAGAGCATGGACTGGCACTTCGTTCGATGTTGATCGCAGATTGGGCGCCTATCGGTGCCATGGATCCTACCGAGCTTTTTGGAAGTTTGCAGGGTGACGCGACACTGGTCGATCTATTCCAATGGAGGGCTAAAACCTTTTGGCTCGGAGAAGATCAGATGTCTTCGGTGCAACCCAATGATGCCGACGGAGATCTGCCATCAATGCTACTTCGCTCGCTGGAGATGGGCTTACCTGAAGCGCATATGGCGATGCTACTGTTATTATCTCCAAAATTGAAGACACTGGGAATTGCGACCCCACCGCATTTCGAGACATCATTAATCGCCAGGTTGTTGGACATTGCAATCTCCAAAGACTACCAGATGATGACACCACCAGATCCTGTACACGATCCTGAACAAGAGGAGTCTGATTATGCTATCGCGCAGATGTTCGGTGCCTCTTGGCTTGCTCCCGCACTGCAGAAGGCTAACTTGTTTCGGGATCTTGTGGAATGCTCGATACACGGACTGGGCACATGCCCGTCCGGTCTCAAATTCTTCGGGATTACGACCAACGAGCGATTCTGGCTGGAATTCGACTGAGGGCTTTGGCGTTGTCTTCGTCCATTCACAACCACGATACTGCGCGCAGCACAAGGCTGGCCACGTTGTACGCAAGCATCCACACCAGTAAAGCTAGACCTGCCAAGACGGCATTAACGTGAACCAGAGCACCGGGTCGCTGTCACTGTGAAGACGGCAGTGAGTCACCCAATACTTCAGTCGCATGTGAAAGGCTTTCAGCCTGACGGGAGGAAAAGCAGCCCTCTCGCGCTCTCTCTGCGTTCCGTGCTTTTAATCGAGACGCCAACTTTGTTACATCAGCAAATTCATCACGGCGTGCCATTGAGAAGAAGCTCACAAATACCATGGCAGAGCTAGGAAGCGACAACTGGGTCGGCCTCGAACAGATCGACAAAGAAGACGAGCTCTACGATCGCACGACCTCATTCATTGGCGCCATCAAGTGGCAGGCTCTCACCTCCCTCGCGACCCGCATGCGTTCTGTCGACTGTCAGCTAAGCGAGAAGTACTCAGTAGGACACTTCAACCTCGTTCGCCGCCTGCAATTCGCAGACGGAGTCAGCTGGATCGCACGCTTGAGGCTGCCAGACCTCCCAAGCATGTTTGGGCAACGCGAAGCGCTCAATGCAGAAGAGTGCATGCGAATCGAGATTGCCACCATGAAATACCTCAGGTACGTAAGCAATGCAGGCGCAAATCCGCATGGCCGAACACGCGAAAGCTGACATGGCCATCAGGCTGAAGACGAAGATCGCCGTTCCAGAAGTTTTTGGTCATGATCTGAGCGCAGATAACGAGGTTGGCGCGCCGTACATCCTGATGAGCTACATGCATGGGACTTCGGCGGCCGAGTTGAGCGAGCTGCGTGATTGCGATCCAGAAACTTCCGGCACAGCTGAGCAAGACGCACGCTTCAGGCAGCAGATGGCAAACATCCATGTCCAGCTCGCCAGCCTGACGTTCGACCGGATCGGCAGTCTCCGAGAAAGCCACGATAACCCAGGCGACTTCTTCATTGGCTCTGAGATTGAGACCGGTGAGGGACCCTGGGACACGGCACAGCAGTACTACTCTGCAGTCGCTCGTCACAGGCTTCAGGTCGCCGAGCATGATGCAGAACCAGAGGTTCGCGAATGTGATTCTTTCAATCTCCCGCATAGGTTCTGCGAGCTGATGCCGCTGCTTCAAAGTCGTGAGACTAGACCCTACGGCCTGGCCAATCGAGACTTCGGTGCGCATAATGTGCTTGTCGACGATGATTTCAACATCATAGGGCTCATCGACTTCGATGGAGTGATTGCCGCCCCGATCGAGCTGGTAGCGCAATTGCCGCTGTTCACTGGCCTGGAACGACCCATTCCTGGGTTTGTAGAAACCGGCGAGTTCGCTTTGAAGCGGATAGAGAGGACCAAGCATCAGGTCCCGCAATACATCGAGTTTGTAAGTGGCGCAATTGCAGAGGCCGAGGCGACTGTTGGCCTTGCGGACTCTAGCGGGCTCGCCGATGCGATGGTTTCTGATGCTGCTAGTGCAGTTCAGGGCATGAATGCGTACGGGCAGCACCAAGGTTTCGTGAATGACCGCTGGATGGCAGCTTATGCCATGCTGCTCGAAAAGGCGACGGGATCTTCGGATTTTCCAGGATTGGAACTTGACAAAGGGCCGTCTCACAAAGCGAAATGAGGCACAGGTGAGATCCGCAACAGTATAATGTAGTCTGGTTCAATACTGGGGATGAGCTCTTGTCCTGTATTGAACGAATGCAAATATTGTCATTTCAATCATTAGCAACGTTCAACACCTTCCGACTTCCATCTATCTGTAACATACAATAATCGTGATGAGCAGAGCATTCTACTTGTCCTCGATAGCGAGGGACGCAAGTGAAAAGCTCTGCTCAGGCTGACCCTGCTCAAGGTAATACTGCTCAGTCACATCCCCATCTGTGACTTGCAGGAATCTCTCAGTTCTGGCCTCGGCTCTGTGCTCTGCTCTCACAAACGCGGACTCCATCAGGTCATCTTCCTCCAATCCACTGAACGTTCGATTTCCTGTCAGTGCAGGTTTGAGCATGCGATCGGCCTCATCGCATAAAGCCATGGTTGCCTTGTGCATCCTCGCGGCTGCGTTCTTCTCTCTTTGCTTCTTCTGACTCAGCGAAACGGAGCCTGAGCGGCCGCCACTGAGAAGCTTGGTGTTCCAGCGACCAGCGAACTCTGCGTTAGAGACAAGACGCTCGTCTAGTGCCGGGTCCCAGGTGGAACGTGCAGTGCGCGCGGTAGCCTTGTTCTGTAAAGGCCGCTTGAGTTGTGAATTGGAGGGTGAGGCCTGCGGTTTCTGGCTTTCATCGGGTTGCGTTGCGGCTTTCGCTTCGAGGTCGTCCTCCATCTCCTCCCAGTCCGACAAGTCCTTGCTGCTCGCCTTCGCTCCTCCAGTGTCTTCCGTCTGCTCAGTCAGGCTTCCGCTTTGCGCCCCAAATTTACGCTTCTCCTTCGCGATCTCGTTCTGTCGCTTTGCCTGTTCTTCCTTCAGCATATGCGCGCGAAGCTCTCTCTTCCCAGCTAGTCTCTCGTTCTTCGCGCCTTTGTTGGCTTCTTTGGAGGCTTTGAGACGATCGGCGGCACGTTTGGCCTGGAGAGCTATTTCGCGTGCATTTCGTAGATCCTCTCGAAAGGCGACATTGCGGGCGTGCAAGGAAGCCAGAGTTTCCGGAAGCTGCTTCGGGCGATATTGGCCAGACTCATCATCTTGCGCTTCCAGTAACGTGTTGTAGGCCGTTTGAACCTTTTGGAAGAGAAGTGTGTATAGCTCTCGAAGACCCTCACTGGGTGCTTTGTCCGGGTGGATTCTCAGAGCGATTGCGCGGTACGCGTCGCGGATCGCGACTTGTGAGGCTCCAGTGCCGATACCCAGTACTGCGGTTGGAATGTCGCCATACTCTATCTGGAGGTACAGAGTGGTGAGAGGGATCTCTTCGGTGAGTGGAACCTCCTCGGTGGATGGAACCTCCTCATCGTTTTCGGACTCCATGGCGACTTAGCAGGTCCGTGATTGAGAGCTGGGCTCAGGTGTGTTTGTTGGTGGTGGAGAAAGCTATGTCGAATTTAATGAAAACATCTCAAAGCTCCAGAGCGCTGTTTACGTCAAGGCGCATCTGCGTCGTAAGTACAAAGTGAATGTACATACCAGACATGACTCACCGCCACCCGCAGGCTGCACCACCAAGAGCCTGCTTTCACCAAACACCCTTCAGCCTCGCGGCAGCGCGTGGCTTATACGCGACCTGGCTGGGCACCGACAGATCTCGCGGCTGCAGATGCCAGAAGCCGCGAATGGCAGCAAACGAAGATGAAAGAAAGAAATACCTGTACCTGCCTGAGTGCCGGAGCACGAATGGATGACCAGGTGCGATCGGAGTGAGAAGGAACGAAAGCGATGGAAGTCAACGCCTTGGTCAAGCGATCCTGCAAGACTTCAAATCAGCGCATATAATGATCTTGTAAATATGTACGTGTACGTGATCGTGAGCAGAGAGCAGAATGCACTGTACAAATGCTTCCTCCTGCAGCTCCGGATGGTTGCCGATATGCGCCACTATGGCCAAAACCCAGGAATTTGAGCATTACCACTTAGCCAAAACTAGATTTCGCCACTTGGCCAAAATATGCGAAATACCTAGTGCGCAAGTGCTAATTATGTAGTAATCAGATCTCAAGATCTCTCTTAATATTAATAGAGTGATAGTATAATAAATAAACTAGCTCCTATAGCTTAGCTAGTAAACTAGAGAGCTATATTCGTAGTACTATACGTAGGCGCGTAGGACGTTTTTCGAGGTTTTTAGACTTAGTGAAATTCGAAGAAGTCGCATTCTAGATTTGTATTTAGATTTATGATCATATCTAGACTTATGAACTTTCTCTAATTCCTCAGCTTAAAGTCCTCTCGGAGGTACCTACGGGCGTACCTACGCGCGTACCTACGTAACATTGCAAATACGACTTCTCTAGATCTCGCCTAACTTATATAAGCTTCTCTATATCCTTCTCTATATCCTATTTGTATAGGAAGTAATATAGGGACGTAGTTGTTGCGTAAATAGTGTTTGCGCACTCTAGCTGTTTTGGCTAAGTGGCGAAATCTAGTTTTGGCCATAGTGGCACGTATCGCGCACCGTCCTCCGCAGCTTCGCTTGGCGGCCAATCAGATTGCGTCAGGACGTGAGCATTTCGCGTTTCGGTACTATGCGTCTCGACCGCAATCACACTTGTTATGAAATTTCCAGTATCCTGCGGACCATGCGTCGTGTGATTTCATGTTGCTGACACAGAAGCCGTCAAAATGCTGCCCGAACTACCAGAGGAGCTGCTGTCGCACATCTTCAGCTATCTGGCGCTCCCATCCGCAACGAAGCTGGCAGACATAGCTGACCATCGGAATGGCTACAACGCCAAAGATGAGCTTCTCAGAAAAGATATGCAATTGTCTCAGCAGACTCTTTTCAATGTCTGTCTGGCTTCCAAGACTCTCTACCGACTGGCATGGCCTGCTCTGTACTGTGCATACTCGACCTGGCCAAAAGGGTTGGGCTCTCTGTCCCCTTCTCTTTATCTTCGCACGCTCTGTTTGCAACCCGAATACGGGAAGACCTTACGCTCTTTCTCCATCCGTGATCAGGACGATTCGAACGAAGAACAAACGATCATGCAAAGACTCTACGAATATGAAGACTTTATGTCTGGCGATGCTATGACCATGGCTGCTTTTCAATGGCGAGCGCGCAACTTCTGGCTCAGAGGACACGAAGGTGGTCGGATCTTCCAGGACCGACTGTTCCGCTCACTCTTGATCGGTATGGATGATGGGATCACAAGCATGATTTTGCTTACATGCCCGAACATCACCGAGCTCGACATCTCGCTGCCATGGGACCACCGAAATTCACACTTGATAGCAGATTTGTTTGCAGTCATTACATCACCACAGCCAGAGCAGTCTCCAAGCGGGTCTCCCTATGAGCCGCCTTCAGCGAATTATCTGTCATCTCAATTGTTTGGAACCTCATGGCCCGACGCACAGTGGCAGCAACCTGGAGTCCTGGAATTTTTATCTGAACTCACCCTCCGCAGCGGTGTCAATACCACTTGGGAGCCACTCTTGACTCATGTCACGCTACTACCATCTCTTAAAACGCTAAAAGTCTATGATCTAATTGGAGGTCCATCGCAAGACTGGCTTGCTACCACTTTGAGACGAAAAGCACCCCAACTCCGAACCCTCCTCTTACCAGAGTGTTCTCTTGGAAATTCAAGTCTCTGTGATATTGTTCAATTGTTTCCCAATCTGAGGACATTGAAAATTGATTGGAACGTCATGTATAATGGCTTCATATCAATGAAGGAGATTGGACGGGCAATAGCACGCTACATTCCACAATTGGTGCATCTGACCCTAGATGCAAGTCTGTGCCTCGCGGCTGAAGACTCCTTTGACGACGACCGTCGTATGAGCGACACGCTTTGCGACGGCATAAAGACCATGCAATTTCTCAGACGGTTGAAAATCAACGATCAAGCCATCTGGAGTCCGCTGCACATCCAGAATGGTGCAGATCTTGAGGTGGAGCCGGGCATCAGAAATATTCTGCCAGTTCGAGTGACATTGTTAGAAGTCGTCTCTCCTCTACGTGGTCCGGACATGGGCTGGAATGATCCCAGTTCGTATGCCCTATATCAGAGCTGGCAGGCCCGTGATTTGCGCGAGCTATTAATTGACGAGTCGTTCACCGAGCTCGAGCGTCTGGATATTCACAACTGCGAACGGGCATTGTACACCAGCAGCGTACATGAGCGTGGCTGGATGCATGAAGTAATTGAACTTGAAGGTGGCACCAAAGTGGAACGACTGAGTCGGCACAGGACAAATGGAGAATTGAGTGTTGAGTCTCGAATCCAGAATGGCATTTGAGTTGAGCTTGAGATGGCCGCATGTTCATAACAAGGAGAAGTATCAGCGGAAGTATACACTTTCGACAATCATCGTTCAGGCACTCTCCTTATCGAAGACCCTCTGGGCCGCCGATCCATGCCACCATTCCTCAAGATCCGCTTTCTCGACATGGTGAAAAGGCACGACGTCAGCCTCCACCAGCACGTCGGCAGTCAATGCAAGCACTCTCCCACGAGCATCAACAGCCTCGGCGGAAGCACTTGTGATTACCCTGTCTGCAACCAACAGGCTGGTCTCAAAGCTTCTACGCTTGACCTCGCCCAGGAATGCACGTGAACCAAATTCGTCAGTACCTGCATAGAACCGCCACGCCACAGTCTCTGTGTCGCCGTTCCACGAGACGTAAATCGTCGTGCCTTCCTCTCCTTCCAGCGCAACGATAGCTGGCACTTCATTGGGAATGCCGGTCCAGTTGTATCTGAACGCACGATAGTTCTCAGCGCCGAGGTCAAGATACCCTGAGTCGACATAAGCGTGGAAGATGGGAGTGCCGTCGGCCTTGTACTCCGTCAGAGCACCCTCGGAACCCCAGTTCACCAGTACGTTGCCTCCCGGGAGAACCTGCGTACTACCTTGAGACTTGGAGAGTAGATCGTCTGGAGGGAAATATGCTGCTACGAGCTCGGCCGTCCACGACTTGGTGTCCAGACGAAGGATCTTACCACTGCTGGTAGGCGCTGTGTGTACCTCGGAGCCATCATTATGTTCAGTGCCATGAGCACTGTTGTCGTACAGACTGATCACTTCGTACCCGTCGCCTTGTTCCACCCAGCGCGCGTGGTGCTGGAAGCAGAACTTGGTGCCGTTCTTCATCTCGAAATCGGACTTCTTGCCGTTGAGTCGCTGTGCGTGAGACCTGGTCAGCTTGATGTTTGGGTGGCCCTGTATCTCGAGGGTGAGAACTTACCCAGATGATCTCGCCATCGGTTCCATTAATCTTGTGGACTGCGCATGCGTCGCGGGCGGAGATGAGATAACTCCCATCAGCATCCTTATCAACGCTATTAATGTGGAAGTAGTCCCAAGCATCGGAGCTGTTGTAGCCTGACCCAGCTTGTCCTGGGTTGATGGGAAGTACAGATTCGTCTGGCTGGACGTGATCGAGACTGGACCACTCGAAAAGGAGCTTGCCTGTGGAAATGTCGAGCTCTGGGAAGCGTCAGTATTGCTTCCTCGCGCCGTTCAGCACTCCTGAAGATACGAACCCTGGAAGATGGCATTGACAATCCACTGTTGATCTGGACCGGCACCCCATTTAGTGAGATCTCTCGGCACAGGCTGATACACTTGAATGAGCCCCGTCTCCTCGTTAATAATCTCGAACTCATGCTTATCAACAAGCTTGTGGTTGCCAGCCCGAAGCTCGCGAATAGTCTCATAATGCTGGTCTAGGAAAGTCACATGTCCATGGCCATGCCCATACCCGGCATTGTGATCGCCCTCAAAGCTGAACAGGACATCTTTGCCCTTCCATCGTCCAGCCTGGAAGTTCGTAGACCAAATAGAGTAGATGCCGTAGCCCGACCATACAAGGTCGCCATTGTCTTTGAAGATGTAAGGGCCCGCCTGGCGAGGACCGTGTTGCTCTGATGGCGTGTCCGGAAGCCCGGCGAAAGGTGCGATGAATAGATACCCGGGCTCGACGTCTTTCGTTGCGGGTATGGTGATGTTGAGGCGCGGAGGTGCTAAGTCAGAGCGCGAACGATATTGCCAATCCGCAGTAGTCAACGTGAGTAAAGCCGAGAAGGCAGCTGCAATGTGCACCAATTGCTTCATTGTCACTGAGTTTCTGGTCTGATTTTCTAAGCCTGGTGAAGCACAATTGTCGTGAAGGAATGCTTCAAAAGAAGAGTCGTCGCGTAGGAAACTAATTGATATTGCAGCAGCTTGAGCTACCTCCTCGCTGGCGCACCAGATGTACATCACAACATTTACGATGCAGATGCAATCGTCATCATATACAACAGCTATGCTTGTGTGGGCTGATGATACTATAAGCACGCCACAACAGCTCTTAAGCACGATGGATATTATTTGTGACATCCCAAGTATCTTCTTGATCCTGCTGCATCGTCATTGCACTCCAATGGCACCGAGAACCTTAAGATTTTGATGTTGTCATCGCTATCGATCAACGATGGTAGACGTGTGTAGTGGGTTTCGCGGACTCCAATTGCCGGGAAGACGAAGCGAAGCCTTCCAAAGTCCCATCACGACATCCTTGGCTCCGATCACGAATCGTACCTGGCCCCACCAAAACAACTACTTTGCAATGACCCAATGGTAAGCCACTGATGCTTATCCAACATGTCCGAGCGTCATATCTTGAATGTACTTGCTCAACAACGCGTCGTCAGTAAATTTTGGCAATGCACGGAAACACTCGTGACACTCCCCTAGTCACCAGCCCGAACTCGCAACAGGACACCTTCAACGCGAGTCAGCCCAATGGATCCCGAATCGCAGCATACACAACACGAAGTCGAGGCCCGTGAAGATCAGCCGTTGCTCAAAGGCCCGGATGAAGTGTCATGGCGTCCGCCACGTGGATTCGTCCTGATCGAGTTAGCGATCATGGCTAACGTTTTCCTATACGGACTGGACAGCACTATAACCGCTGCGACTTACGGCGTCATCAGCTCGGAGTTCAATGCAGCGAACACAGCTTCGTGGCTCACGACATCGTATCTGGTGACGAGCACCGCTTTCCAACCTCTCTACGGTCGCATCTCGGATATATTTGGGCGACGCTTGTGTTTCTTCGTGTCGACGATTACCTTCGCTTTGGGATGTCTCGGATGCGGTCTTGCGAATAATGTCGTTTTGGTGAATGCCATGAGGGCATTGACTGGGTTCGGAGGTGGTGGACTGATGACTATGGCAACGATCGTCAATTCAGATATGATCCCCTTTCGCCAACGCGGCATGTACCAGGCTTTGCAAAACGGCATCTACGGGTTTGGTGCCATTGCTGGTGCATCTTTCGGAGGGTCGATTGCGGATCACATTGGATGGCGCTGGTGTTTCCTGCTCCAAGTGCCAGTCTCAGTGCTGGCCCTGGCTGTTGGATACTTCGTTGTCAAGAATCCGGCGATCATTTTTTCGATTGGCGATGACTTTGGTGCTGTATGGAAGAAGGTGGATGTTTCTGGATCGCTCCTCCTGGTAGCTGCTGTTTCCGTGCAGCTTGTCGGACTCAGCTTGGGAGGTAATGAATTGCCATGGAGCAGCCCATGGGTGATCGTGATCCTGCTCATCAGTGTTGTGTTGTTTGCGCTTTTCTTCTGGGTCGAGGCCAACACATCTGCGATACCCGTCATCCCACTTCGACTTCTGAAAGGCAGACTGCCTATTGCCACACAGTTGACGAACTTGTGTGCTGGCATGGCAGCTTACGGTGTAAGTACAACTACTCCCTGAAAGGTTCGAGGAAGTGCTGACAGTTATACCAGTATTTGTTCATGTTGCCATTGTTCTTCCAGGTTGTGCTACTCGACTCAGCCACCATGGCCGGCGCTCGCCTTGCAATCCCATCTCTTGCGACGCCGATTGGCGGTGTAATTGCGGGCGTGGTCATGTCTCGATGGGGCAAATTGACTACTCTGGTAAGGAGCGGCGCAATGTTGATGGCTTTCGGTAACTCGCTGGTCACATCGCTCGGATTCAAGGATTCCACATGGAAGTACTTTGTCTACGTCTTCCCCGCGAACCTTGGTCAAGGCATAATATATCCAGCAATTTTGTTCACCTCACTGGCTTCGTTCGACCATGCTGGTAAGTCGACTGCCTCTAAGAAAAGATGCGACAGTACTGACACATTTTCGTCACCAGACCACGCTGTGTCCGCTTCGACGGTGTACCTCATCCGATCGTTGGGAACCGTTTGGGGCGTCTCGGCAACATCTGCTATCGTGCAAACTACCCTGACAAATCGCTTACCGTCTGCGTTGCGTGGAGTGCCTTACGAAAACGACGTGAGTTTGCGTCCAGTCATTCAGAACGATAGCCCATACTGATTATGTTGCAGGTCATTGATCAGATCCGACATTCTGTTGAAGCGATCCACCACCTTGCACCTGAAGCACAACTGAGGGCTCGCCTTGTCTACTATGACGGTCTGAGATATGCATTCGCCGCTTCGACCGCTGTTGCTTGTTTGGGAATTATTGCATCGCTCTCTGCCTCTGGCAGCGGGCTTCGGAAAACACACAAGTGATGAGACCATGAGGAATAACAACTCAACTTCGATGTGCATTTTCACGATAGCATCTTGTTAGACACAATACAACCATATACACTATTAATTGGATACTTGGAAGACTTAAGGTTATCATTGATTGACAAGGGGCAGTCGTGACGGTCGATAGCAGGCTCCCCATCGTGAGAAAGGTATTGTGATTCAACCTAGTGTTGCTCATGATTGCTCCCGTAGTTTATACGTGATATTTATTATCTCTGCAAGTATGCGGCTCGTTGGGAGCACCTCAGAATTAAGGTCAAAATCCAGTGCACTGTGCCTGGCGCATATGGTGGTATTACAAATAACCAGACTGATCAACCTAAGTCATTCCAAGACACCGGACACGATCTGCCTTTCGAATGAACTTTACGCCCTTTCAATTTGAGTTGTTTCCAGTCGAGCGAAGGGCAGGTTATGGTGCCTTCGAATCTGTCGCACTCATTGTTTGCGAACACGAGGTAACCCATGTCGGTTTCGACCTGGTTCAGCCGATCGTCATCATCGATCGTTGGCGTGCCCTTCCATTTCATCCAGAATTTCGGATTCCGGAAGCTGTTTTTCTCGAAAGCTCGCGCTCGGCGGTTGACCTTTTCGTCTTGTAGTTCGATAGCGCTCGGCTCAGGCTCGTCTCCCGATTCTGCATCGTCGTCGTTCTGAGAGTCCTGATTATCTCCGTTCTCGTCATCGTCCTCATCTTCTCCGTCGTCCTCATCGTCGCCCTCTTCAAGTCCAGTAATGATATCCGCGAGCTGTTTCCGACTTCCAGCAAGGATGAACATGCCACTCAATTTTGCAAAGTCGAATGTTCCCACCAATCCCGTCTCGCTCTCAGTCAACTCGTGGATTTCAAAGGCATGCTGCGATGCGGAAGGTCCTGCACCCAGCGAGACTTCATATTGACCTAGTGCTGCAAGAGGGTTGAATGGCCTTGAGGCGGCACCGCCACCTCGACCAGAGCCACGACCAGACTTGCCCTTTGACTTTCCATGTGTAAACCGGCGCGATTGGAAGGCGGAATCGATTGGGTTGTCCATCTCGTGAGAGTTGTATGTCAAAAGACTACATGTATTCAATTGATCCAGAACATTTGAATCGAGATTGATGGTATATCTCGATGACGTCGACAGTGCACGTGCCATGACTACATATGATCTAAAATATAACCAGCAACATTGAAATCTTCTTGTCAGAGTACGAAAGTAGGCCAAATCTTGCCTCTATCAAAGACCTGTCTATCATGATTCTGTTGTTGCACAACCTTAGCAAGACATGCTTGGTTTCGGACTTAGAAGGGGCTGCTTTAGCTCCGTCGCTCAGGACACCAGAAGACCTGGCATGTTCATTGCCACATATAGATACGGCTCCTCCTCGTGTTCGCTTAAACCACGAAAGTACAACTCAGCCTACTTGGCTGTAGCTTGTAGTGACCAGCTGAAAAGTATCGCAATCGTTGCTTGAGAGTAGATACCTTTTCTCTTCTGCACAACTGATCGCATCCAAAACACAACCGCCACGTCCACGAAGACTCAAAAAATTGTCCTAAGCCCAAGTCCAACCTTCGCGTCCAAAATGGCAGAACCAGCAGAACACCACCTCCTCCCCAACATAGCCGCCCTAGCCGGCCTCGTCCCAATCCTACTCGGCATAAACGCAATACTACGTCCTCGCTCCGCCCTCCGCATCATCGAATTCGCACCACCCAAAGATTCCGAATCGCAAAAACTCGTCGATAACTTGATGCTAATGTACGGAGCTCGAGACTTGGCTTGCGGCATACCAATCCTGCTTTCTTGGTACTTTGACAGGAGGCCCCTGGGGTGGTTGATGATTGTGGCCGCGATCATACCTTGCGCGGATGCGTGGGCCGCGAAACGACAGAATGGGAGAGGGATGCGGATGCATTTGCCGTTTGCTGTACTTGGGGTGGTGTTGGGTGCTGCGTTATTGGGCTGATGTGGAGGGGTCTGGATGGCAGGTGTATGATGGGCATGCTTTTGTATTTTGGTAACTTTCCGCAAGACTTGGGAAAGGGAGACGAGGGAAGTGTCAGAATGGTATATTTCGCTTCAGTAAGGTAGCAAGTATCAATCATCGCATTTATCCTCTCTTCTTCGCCTTCTTGCCGCTCTTTCCAGCGCTCTCGACTCCAGTGGCCTGTGTCTCTCCAAGCGAAGCGGCAGCGACGTCAAACGCAGGCGGACTGGGCGCCGCGAGGTCATCGCGCTCATCACGCAGGGCATTCTTCAGATCCACATCACCGACCGCCTCCACGCTGCTCGCGATCCATTGCTGGAATGGCTTGGCGACAAAGTATCCGTCTGCTGTGAACCAGGTGGCGAAGGGTGTTCTGAGCTGTCTAGTGCTCGATGAAGTGGAGGAAGGAGAGGAAGTCGTCACATCGATGTAGTATGTCGGGTCGTTCTTGAGTGTCTTGGAGTGGAAAGTCACCTGAAAGTTGTCTATTAGCTTTGTACACAAATGAGTCCGATGAATAAGTAGAGACAAACCTTCTTGCCATCTTTGCTGCCCTCAAACACCAGTCCCGCTTCCACGAACCATAGCCAGTATGTGAAGAAACCGTTCAGGATCGCGTAAGCGGCTACAGCGACGGCGGTCCAGCCTTTCGTCGCCTCCCAGCCAAGCTTGTAGTCTGCCACAAAGGTCGCTCCAGCAATGATCACGGCGAGGTAGCCCACGAGCAGCTTGACGTCGGCTTTGGTGTTGTCCTGCTTGAAGCCAATGCCTCGGAGGTAGTTTCCGAGCGCATCGTCGGTTGTGTTTTTGAGGTCCGGGAGGGAGTACGGTGAGATTTTGGTGTCTGCCATGACGATCGAATCCTTTCGTGTTGCTGTGATCGAACCTCGTTCAGAGTGTTTGGTGATGTGCACTTGTTCTGAGAGCTGTTACAATAGTTTACTACGGGCTGAAGGGACAGCTAGCTTAAGTCATTGCTTGGCACTTTGGCTGAGGACGCGGAGCCGCATGTGAAGTTAGACGAGTAGAACACCATCACAACATTCATAGCACCACGACACTCACAAGGAACTACTTCCTCCACGTTGCAAACATGGCTGGCCCGGTTGAGCAGCAGATCCATCGGGATCCTGCGCTCTTGTACGTACCGCTTGCGACGACAACTGGCAAGACATGACTGACAGCGAGCCTAGCTACTGGATCCTCCTCCCAATCACAGTAGTCATGATCTTGACCGGTATTCTGCGACACTACCTGAGCACTCTACTTCAATCGACACCAAAGCGCCAGCTTCTCCCCAAAATTCGGGAGCAGCGCTCCCTTGGCCGAGCCCAGAACCTCCGCAACAACTACCAGCAAGTTTCCAAGGCCGCTTTTGAGCGTCGCAAGGAAGCTTTCCTCGATGGCACAAGAGACGGCAGATTCTTGGCCGACCCGGATGCGAAGAACAAGCCAAAGCCGAACCCCATGAGTGACCCGGCTATGATGGAGGGAATGATGGGTATGATGAAGGGAAACGTCGCCATGATGGTGCCTCAGAGCTTGATCATGGGCTGGATCAATGCCTTCTTCAGCGGCTACGTTATCAGTATGTTGCGTCCTGTGCTGAATATTGGGCTCATGTGCTAACTTAACCGCAGTGAAATTGCCCTTCCCGCTCACACCTCAGTTCAAGCAGATGTTGCAAGCCGGTGTTGGCACTCGCGATCTGGATGTCAGATGGGTGTCCTCGCTCTCTTGGTACTTCCTGACCTTGTTCGGTCTGCAGCCTGTGTACAACTTCATCTTGGGTAGCAAGAATGCCGCAAACCAGATGGCCCAACAGATGCAGCAGGCACAAATGGGAGCCAACCCCATGGGTGGTGCTGAAGACCCGGAGAAGATCTTCAGAGCAGAGGGTGAGAACTTGGAGGTCATTGACCATAAGTACATTCTCGAGGGCGTGGAAGATCGCCTGCTTGAGAAGCTTGGTCTGTAGATATATAGCAATGTACCGAGTTATGAAGCAACCTAATCCGCTTGGCTATTAACTGAATTGAATACTGCGTCACTCCCACCGAGCTCTTGCGATACCATTGCTATAGCTGTAGTAGACACGGCAAGCGTGGTCTTTGAACAATTGACTGCGAGTTACAATTGGGTGGGCATTAATATAAAACAGAGCTCTGAACCTCGGAACCTGATGATCTGCAGCTCAGGGTTGAGATAGGGTGATGTGAGCTTCAACCTTCGACGTCATGGTAGGCAAAACACAACATTGATCACAACAAACTACACGACCAACATGGACCACCCCCACTACCGCCCAACAGCCCTCCAAGGCGACCTATACACCAAACCAACCCGTTCCAACACCTCTCCCGAAAGACAACCCGAACGCTCTCACGGCCACGCCCGAAACCTCTCCAAGAAACTACACGCCCACAGCATCCGCTCGAAGAACCACAACAATGGCCACAAACCCCACCGCTCCGTCCGCAACGCTGCCAAAGACACCGTCCAATCCGCCATAGACATCAAACCGCCCGTGACATTCGACTCCATCCTCCGCCGCGGCGACAAACGTAGCCCAGATTCCAGCCGTCGCGGCAGCGCGATCCCTCACGGCCAGGATTGGGATTTCGCGCAGCAGCAGGCTGAGGCTGAGAAGCGGCGTGTGAAACCTGAGGATGTGCGCAAGCTGCGCGGGGAGAATGAGAAGAGGGAGAAGGAGTTGCTCGCGGCGTTGAAGAAGGTGGAGGAGTTGGGCATGCAGAGCACGCGGCAGCTGGATGACACGTACTACAGTATTCTGGAGAAGGCGGAGAATATGCGCAATACGCTTGCGGAGATGCAGAGGTTGGCGGACGAGAGCAGGAGCTCGAGGGAGAAGTTTGATCAGGAGTCGGAGGAGTTGAGGGAGAGTAGCCAGAAGGCTATGGACGGGTTCGGGGAATTCAAGACACAGGAGGAAGCTATCGATGGCTATGTCTCGAGACTTGCAGAGTCGAAGACGAAGACGGAGGGCTTGAACGAGCGATTGGAAGCTGCGAGGAAGAGGGTTGAGGCATATGAGAAGCGGTACAGGGAGACGAGAGCCAAGGCAAGGCAACGATGGAACATCACCTGGGGCTCTCTAGCTGCGGCTTTGGTTTTGCTACTAGCGCTGGTGATTGCGCGACATTATCGACATATCGGCTATCAATCGAACGGCGGCAGAGGCATCGTAGCCATGGGAGACGTCGTGGACAAGATCGCTGCGCCGATAACGCAGAAGCTGGTGCCGACGCCGAGTGAAGATCCTGTACTGGAAGAGATATTCGCAAAGGTGATCAATGTTGACGCCGAAGGCAACAAGCTCTAGAGCTAGACAAGGGCGATGTCACAAAGTGGCAATGCTAGCAGTGCATCCCAGTAATTGGCTTCGGCGACGACGGAATCTTGGAGAGGAACCAGCAAACAGTGCTCGAGCAAGTAACTCTCAGTGGTCCCTAGTAATTGCGATTGTGCTGGCCGAACTACCAACGCCATGTGAGACTTTGGCAGCAAGCAAATGAATTGTCCGGCCGTGAGTAAGGCAAGTTCTCGTATGGCGTGGGCTGCCAGTGGATTGCTTAGCCTACACTCCTCGCAGTCTTCATTCGAGGTGCTATGGTCGCAAGGCTGTTCGGCCAGTGTTGTCCGCGTGCTTTGTGATTGCCACAGGCAACAAAAGCCACACTGAGCGACTGGCTCGCTCGTAATATGGCTGCAGGGCGAGAACAGAGAGACGTCGTGTAGGATCAAGGCTGTGCTATCAGATACGCTGCGTGCCTCGCCATGGAACTTGTGGGTTGGGTCTCGGGACACCTGTGAGATACTTCTTCTGACCGTGATCTGGTGAGCCCTCGAAGCATAGCTTGCCGCAACCTGCCAATCCGGAACCCATGACGGCAGCTTTCGCATTACTGCTAGTCTCTCATCACGCCGACATGATGCAGAAGCCAAGATCGCTGGCAGAAAGTCATCACTCGTAGCTCTAAGCAGCGTAGAGGCAAAATCAGTGTAGACGTCCTCAACGCTTGCGGTATAATCGACACTGAACGTTCCGGGACCCCAGCCCATGCTGAGAAGCGCATACAGCCGGTCTCGTGAATCGTAGCACTGCGCTTCCTCGAAAATGTGTACCGTCTCGATGATCGAGTTGTAAAGTGGACGCCCAGAGGCGTCTAATACATCTCGTGCACTGTCTCTTGCGGTAGCGAAAGGACCAGGGATGAAGCTGTCATTTACCATACGCTGCGCTAGCAGCAAGAAACGATCGCGAGCCCTCGACGGACTCATTTTCTCAGTGATGTAGGCCATGAATGGCCAGTTCCAGCCGTATTCACCAAGCCGGAAGAAGGGAGTCAGTCCTGATGTGTTTGCTACTAAGACTTCTTGGACGATCCACCTGCGCTGAAACCACGATCTTTCGAGGACTGTTTCGAGAAATGCTTGCTCGGAAGAGTCTAGCTCGACTTCTATGCCTTCATCTTCCCACTGGTTGAACTTCGCCGCTACCCTACGGCACAAATCGTCTTCGTCCTGAGTGCCGAGCTCCCCAAGCCAGATCGTCAAATGACGACACTTGCCAAAGATCTCAGATATCACGCGTACTTGCTGCGCTTTCTCTCTAGGATCGTCTTGGGCTATGGATACTGCGTCGATCCAGATGGGCAGCTTGCGGTACCAAGTCCTCGTGCTGGCTCTGATGCGTTTGAGCGCCATGTTGAGGTGTTGTGTCACGCGCATGGGCTTGTCGTCGCAGTAGATCGTGGCATTAAGGTGGCTGCCATCTTGTTGGATCTCACCCCATGCATACGACAGGGCGCGGTATTTGCATGGCTCGTCGATGCAGGTCGTGATGATGTCGCAATCTATGGGCTGCTCGAGAGAGTCTGAGGGCCAGAGTTGGAGTAATCGTGTATGGCGAGAGCTCGGCAATGGGGCCCATGTATACAGGTGTGTAGTTGGACGTTCCATATAGAGGTTGTTCGGTGGTCTTCGAATGAACACTGTGGACGTGTGGCTTTTCCTGTCTTTATATAGGCCCAATCCTGTCACAACACTAACCCTCATGTCGACCACTTTGGAACGATGGTGCTATCCACATGTAAATGCATGTGGTTCTGTAGTGCTCGTCCTAACACATCGTTTACATAGGTGATCTGGAGTATGCATTTCGAATTCTTCCGAAACCAACATAGTCCTAGCTTGCTCTGTTGTCAGACAGGCATCACATATCATGATTGCGGCACGTGAAAAAACTATCACAACAAAGAAAGAAACTAAACGTCCGGTCGGATGCCCTTCGGAACAAATGCATCAAGATTCCAGTGGGTTTCCTCGACTCGAACATACAACCTCAGCATCCGTCAGAGTTTCCATCTCGGCAAACATGCAAAAGAATCTAAATATCGACATTTGCTTTACCTTCCTTCCATCCCCCGCGCTAGAAAAAGCCCCACAAAGATCCAGAACCATTTTATTACCCGGTCTCCACGTTTTATCCGTCGGAGGGGGCCCCAAAGACCAGGAACCCTTCACCCCACCAGTCAAGTGGAGGGTGGAGTGCCGAAATTGCGCCTCGCGAGGGCAAAGGCCGACACTAATAATGCTCTCGCTCGAGCAAGAGTTTCTTACGACCATGGCGATCCGTCCTTGACATACACATAAGACGCAAGACACATCTCGACTCCCTCAAGGACAACCACACGCAAAGAAATAAATATGGGCCGCGACAACGATATGCAGGGCAAAGTCATCGCCATCAGCGGCGGCGCATCCGGAATCGGCCTGGGGACAGCGGAAGTGCTGTTCGCGCGCGGCGCGAGCATCGGCATCGGCGACATCGACCAAGCAGCTCTCGACAACGCCGCGAAGCTCTTCCCTCAAGACTCCGGCCGTGTGCTGTTGACCAAACTCGACGTAAGCAAACGCTCGTCCGTCGACGACTGGATCGCGGGCATTGTGTCCAAGTTCGGCAGATTGGATGGCGCGGCGAACAGCGCGGGCGTGATTGGGAAACACCATGGCACGAGGGGTGTGCAAGAGCTGGAAGACGATCAGTGGGATTTGATCATTGCGGTGAATCTTACGGGGATGATGTACTGCGTGCGCGCGCAGTTGGCTGCGATGAAGGGGCCTGGAAGCATAGTGTGCGTGAGCTCGGTGCAAGGAACGCTGGGATTCGCGAAGCATGCTGCGTATTCTGCGAGCAAGCATGGGATTTTGGGGCTTGTGAAGAGTGCGGCGCAAGAGGTTGGCGAGAGGGAGATTCGGGTGAATGCTGTGACGCCGTAAGTTCATTTTTGATCCTTCGAAACGATACGTCTTGCGTTCGTTGACTCTCTGGGACTTGATGCTGACCGATATGATTCTAGGGGCTCCATCGAGACACCACTGATGCACAAGCGCAATGCCCTAGAAGGCGTGGACGATTCTTACCACCCAACGGCGATCAACCGTTTGGGCACTTCTGAGGAATGCGGCAACTTGATCACATGGCTGCTGAGTGATGAATCAAGATTCGTGAGCGGTGCAACCTATGCCATCGATGGTGGCTGGTAATATCGCTCTATACAGCGAATGTCAAAGAGACCTTGTCAGGTGTAATGCCTTGAATGAATATATTTCATGATTCGTAAGATCTACCGACATTTCCTACTCCTGCGGCTGCGCCAGCTTGATCTTGCCCTGCTCATCGTATACGATCTCCCTGATCTTAACGCAGCGCAAGTGGTTCTTGCCTGAAATGCTGGTGTCGTGGTAGAACAAGTACCACTTGCCCTTGAACTCCGCAATAGAGTGGTGTGTAGTCCAGCCCTTGACAGGCTCCAAGATCCTGTCCTGGTATGTGAAAGGTCCAAGAGGAGAGTCGCCAATGGCGTATGCGAGGTAGTGGGTGTCGCCAGTGGAGTACGAGAAGTAGTACTTGCCGTTGTACTTGTGCATCCAGGCGGCCTCGAAGAAGCGTCGGTCGTGCTTGCTGGCGTGGATGGGCTTGCCGTCGGTGTCGTTGATCACGAGGTCCTGCACGTCGCTAGAGAAAGTGTGCATGTCGTCGCTAAGCTTGGCCACGCGCGGCATGAGGGCGGGCTCGTCGCCGTCGGCTTCCATGGTCGAGTAGGCTTCGCGCTTGAACTCGCCGGTTCGCCAGCACTGCAGCTGGCCACCCCAGATACCGCCGAAGTAGAGGTAGGCCTGGCCATCGTCGTCGACGAAGCTAGCGGGGTCAATGCTGTAGCTGCCGGGAATGTAGTTCTCATCGGGCTTGAAGGGACCCTCTGGCTGGTCGGCGACAGCGACACCAATTCTGAAGATACCCTCCTTGTCTCTGGCAGGGAAGTAAAGGTAGTATTTGCCATTCTTCTCAGCAGCGTCGGGTGCCCAGAGCTGCTTGTCCACCCATGGGATGTCTTCTGCCTTGAGCGCGATGCCGTGGTCGGTGACGGGGCCTTCCACGTTGGGCATGGAGAAGACGTGGTAGTCGTTCATGTCATACTGGTCGCCATTGTCGTTGTCCTGGATATCAGTCTCCCTGTCGTGGGAAGGGTAGACGTAGAGCTTGCCATTGAAGACGTGAGCGCTGGGATCAGCTGTGAAGAGGTGGGTGACGATCGGGCTGGGGTCTTTCTGTGTAGGGTCGGTCATATTTGCGGGTGTTACAAGGAGTTCTGTGAGTTTGGTGTACCTGCAGCACTACCTCCGAGCGGCGGCAGTACTTGTCCTTATATTCACCATAATGTCACCTTTGAGCCGGCAATTTAAGGCGTGAAGACAGCCTCGCGCGCGTTTAGGCTAATGAGTGGGAGAGGGTCATGTGGAGCATAAGAGTCAAGACATGGCAGTCTGAAAGTCTTGGAAGAGATTCGACTGTGCCGTGCCACAGCATCTTATGGCGCCTGAATGCGAATGCTTGGAACATCCACAATGTCTGACTTTAGCAAGATGGCTGAAGGTGGTTGAAGGTGCGCGAACACATGGCTGTGCACGCCAGTTGTTGAGATGCCGAGGCTGCTTGCTTTGGCGAGCTCCGCCGAACTTCATCTCGATGCCGCCTTGCACGACTCGAGAGCATCTGTATCTGTCACGCGTCGTCCAAGAACGCGTCGGCCTTACCTGACCCTCGACAGCTTCATACTTCCTCCGAGGAACAACATGATGAGATGGTCCGAAGTAGACGAAAGGAGAGAAGGGATTCTTTCCGCCGCGCTATACTCTCAATGACATCAATGAAGTCCAGAGACGTCATGATGAACACGCTCCCGTTCAGGTGGAGTTGAAGAGGCATACTACTGCAGTGTAATCGTAAGCAAAAGGTAGTGTATATTTCCATACATCTTGACAATGCTCTCACTCTTCTCCAAATCTGCTCCCACAGCTTTCAAATCACTAGCAACTACAGCATCTCGACCAGCTTTCCCCATAATTCAGAAGAGCGTCATGTCTACTTGTAAGTATTTCATTGGAAAAGCAGCTTGTGGCCACTGCTAACGAACATTAGCCCAGCGTACCAACGAACAGCTCAAGGCGAGCGCCCTATTCGATGTATCCCATATCACCGCCGTTGTCACTGGAGGAGGCACTGGTATTGGTCTCATGATCACACAGGCATTGATCACCAATGGAGCGAAGGTCTATATCACCGGAAGAAGGCAGGAGGTCCTCGAAAACACAGTCAAGACGTACAACACTGGCCCTGGTAGTCTGCATGCGCTTCCCGGCGACATTTCCACCAAGGAAGGCGCAATTCAGCTCGCAAAGGATCTCTCGGCTAAGGAGTCCAATGGTATCCACCTCTTGGTCAACAATGCCGGTATTGCGAGGGATGATAACACAAAGTTCTGTATGTGTCCTGCGATACTCTCACATGGAGAAAGAAGTTCGTGTTACTAACACATCTCAGCGGCCAACGGACAGCCCGAGGCTACTGACGCCGATGCTATCAGCAAGCACTTCCTGCGCTCAGAAGACTCCCAATGGGCCGAGACATTCAAGACCAATGTGACCGGCCAGTACTTCATGGCAATGGCCATGCTCCCTTTGCTCGCCAAGGGCAGAGATGTCACCCCTGGCTACACGTCACAAGTCGTCAACGTCAGCTCTATCAGCGGACAGATGAAGGGATCCAGCAACGGCCAGTTCGCCTACGCTTCGTCCAAGGCAGCATGCACCCACCTCAGCCGTATGCTCGCCACTACCTTCAAGGACTGTAAGGTCCGCGTCAACACCATCGCGCCTGGTATCTTCCCCTCTGAGATGACCACCGGCAAGTCGGACGAGTCCAACAAGTCTGAGCTTTCCACCAAGATCGGCAACCCTGCTGGCCGTGGCGGCCACGATAGCGATATGGCTGCTACTATCTTGATGCTTGCCGGCAACGGTGGTCTCTTCTACAATGAGCAGACCATGTACCCTGACGGAGGTAAGTGGTATTACACCATGTGAAGCAAATGGCATGAGACTGACCAAATGATAGGATCTACTCTTGCGCAGCCCGCTGCGAAGTAATGATGTAATGAATACAGATGTATAACATGAATCCAGGCCTTATTGATCATCCGCTGAACTTTGTACCTCGACGAAAGTACCCGTTGCCAACCAGATTGCACCAAATCATCTAATATGCCCTACCACCAGGCTTTTCGTAGAGTACAGATGCGGCATTGTATCGAGCGACGCTCAAGTCTGGCTACCTAAGTCAACTTCCGAATCCGGCTTTGTCCTCACCATACCATCCATGCACGCCTCAAAGAAATATCTGCATCACAACAATGAAATCCGCTGTGTATACTTCCATCTAAACTAATCACTCATTAACATTGCGCCACTGACATCTCAAACATGCATAGTTTCGCTCACTATGCTTACGAAGTAGCTCTGTTTGCTACTTCGGGATACAGCGACATCATCGAACGAAATGGCAACATCGAAGAAACCAGCAGCAGCAGCAGCAGCAGCAGCCGTGTGGGCTGGTTTGTGGGTGCCGTAATATTTTTTCTTGCATGCTTTGTATGCTACCAGCTCCAATTCTACGAGCCCGAGACTGGCCAATTCCAAGAGCATGCTACGCCTCTCATGCGCGCCACCACCGGCATCGCTCGCCGTGTCGGTGCCGATCTGGTGCGATTCGTGCTCAATATCTTCGCCATGGTAGGTCGGCTCCTCCTCGAGGCCGTGAACGCATCATGGTACACGCTACGCAAATTCGGCAGAGGCGTTCGCCACGTTATCGCCGCAATGGAGCCAGATGCCATGAGGGTCTGGAGGTTCTATGACTCTGCCAGGCATAGCCATCACGCGAACCTTACACGCCAGCGGTTCAGGAGCGCTTGCGCCTTCTTCATGTCTAGCCTACTCTGGGCAATCCCTATTGGCTCGGTGCTCCATTTCTTAGTGGTCCTCCCTGTGATGAGCAGCAGCATGTTCTTGGACAGATACGAAATCTATCCATACCAGGCTCCAGCTTGGGTCCTCAAGGCTAGACCGGAGAACCGTCCTTACGAGGGCAGCAGTAGCCACTATCGGCCTGATTGCGTGGACATACGGGGTATCAGAGGAGAGGATATCAATGCGGACCTGCTCACAGACATCGGATTGACTGACATCCCTCACGGGCTTCAGGCTCCTCCAACGACCATTACACGGACAGTAATTTTTGCTGAGACGAAAAGTTCGGAGATCTCTTACGAGCTTCAAGCGCATCCTACGACCATCACACGAACAGTACCTTTCGCTAAGATGACGGGACCGGAGACTGGATCTGCTGGTGGATGAGTCGGACAGGCTGTAGCGTGTGAGACGCAGGAAATGCATGTTTTCGTTCGGGACTGAAGTTCTTCAGTTGGCTGGGAGTTGCACGTCGCCAGTGCCCTATACACTGGAATGCTACACTTTATGCCACTCATCTGCATCCGAGTCAAGAGTCGTGTCTAGTGATCCAGGCCAATTCCCAACTCTAATGCCAAGCAAGACCACGCAAATCAAGAAACATGGACAATGTCGCGGCTCTCGCTCAGATAGATCTAGAACATCAAACTGCAAGACAACAATTGGCCAGTCGTTACACACAACACCCAATCCGGCAACGAAGCTGAACCTCCACCCCTCGTTCTTTGTGCGAGCAGCTTCCGCGCTCAGCCATCAAAAGCAGCCATGAAGGCAGCACAAAGAAACCAAGGCCGAGTGGCATGCTCACATCATGGCTCCTCACCGCCTCTCGTGCTGCGTGACCGCTCGCTTTATACATTGCGCAATAGAGACTTGTAGTCTGCTACTCGCGAGAAGATCGATCTGTTAGGCACACCCCTTGCATCGGGCTACATCGGCATACCTCGGGCTGGAATACATCTGTCGCCGCCATGTTCGCTCCACCGCCAGCCGCCACTCTCTCGCGCGCCGAGATCCAGGCTCGTCGGGCGCAACTACAAGCCAAACGAGCGAGCAGTAACGGCGGGACGAGTATCAGCAGCGCCAGCGAATTGCAGAAGATCGAGTCGAACCCGGAGAGCACCAAGCAGGAGAAGAAGAAGGGTTCGCGCTTCTCTGGAAACAAGAAGGATGTGGAAGAGATACGAGAGACCGACAAAGAGGAGTGGAAGATCAAGAAGAAGCTGAGCAGGAAGGGCAAATCGGCATCGGTGGGTGAGGGCGGGAGTGGCACCAGTCTACCTGCCACACTGTTGCCACCACCTCCAGCGCCGCCTGGTCCTCCGAGTTTGAGGACAAATGGTAGCGATGCAAGCAGCTTTGCGGAATCGCTGCCATTTGCTCCATCGCCAACTGAGCGAAGGGGTAAGGCAGCGCCTCCAAAGCGTCCAGCACGACCTTCTGGGGAGATGTTCCTCAGCCCGCCACTGTCAGCTTCGATGTCAGACTCGTTCCCTCGTGCTCTTACACCGGAGTCGTTCGGTGGGAGCTCCTACCGCAGTGCCAGTTCTTCAAGCCCTGTCACGCCGCCTCCCTTCCAAGCACCACCTCCAGTACCTGGCGCATTCCCAACGATGCCAGCAGCGGTATCCAAATCTAGCAGTCCAAAGCCACCTCCATTGCCTAGTCCACCTTTGGCAAGCCCGTCTACTCTTCTTGGCCCATCATCGCCGCCACCTTCGACACCTCCGCCACCAATCCCCGAAAAGTCACCACTGCGCCAACAGCGAACGGCACGACCGAACTCGAATCCAGTGCGATCGACAGGCCTGGGACCAACTGCACACAAGAAGCAGCACTCGATGTCCACAGACGCAGCCTTGAGCACAGCCATGGCCGAGCTCAGAATGGCAATGAAAGACCCGATCTCGATCGGTCAAACAGCAGGTGAGCAACACCATCGTCCACCTCACCGTTCGCGGGCAGCCACAGCGCCCGCAGCCGAGATGTCTGTTCTGACGGGAATCAAACCTCTGCAGGTCCGCAAGCCGGTCAAAAGCCCGGTGACGTCTTCATCGCAAAATGGGATTGGGAGTAGCAAGATCACTCCTGGTGGCCAGAAGGCTGGCATCACTTCGTCGACGAGAAGCATCGTGGCTGTGGGCAGGGCGCAGAGAATTGCGAAGCAAGGAATTAGGAGGCAGACGGTCACTCATCATCGTCGAGGAAGCTCAGGCAACTCTGCGAGGTCGGGAGCGCAGAAGCAGACGAAATCTGCGACGCAACCTATTGCTCCACGACCGCGCAAGGTCAAGGGCCAGACAATGACCTTGCTGCAGACCTCTGGGTTTTCTTCTGATACACCCGAATCGGCCAACCCGTCTAACCGCCCTCAATTGCAGACGAGAGTCGTGTCAGCAACACAATTTATAGACAAAGACTTGCCCGACACTCCGAACAGTATCGTTCCAACTCCGACAGAGCTTTACCAGCCTTCTCGCAACTCACTCCTCCTGGCTCGCAAGGCCAGAGCGAGTGTTGACAGCGCAAAGCGAAGCCCCCTGTCGGTCATCACGGACACAGACGAAAAGTCGAGGAGCTCACCTTCATCTGCACCCGCATCTGCATCGGACGAGGTCTCCCCACACCACCTGACGACTATTTTGGAGTACAAAGCTTTGGCAGAGAACTCGCCACCAGCGTCAGGAACAGCCACACCCATCGCAACCCAGATCCATCTCCGAGGCGGCTCGGTCGTCACTGTCACTCCACCGGAATTGACAGCATGGCAGCGTTCAATCTACATCCAAGGCCCAATACGGCTGCCAAAACCTGTCATCCTTCCGCGCAAAGATAGCGTAGCGAGCATGGAGCCATTCCAAGAAGCCATCGATCGTGTGTACCAAGACGCGCTGTTCGTACCGAGACGTCGAAGCGACGATGCCATTGTCGATGATGTTTGCGAATTCTTCGACGACTTCGGCTTTGGCGATATTGGTTTTGGAAGCGATTTGCTGGCGATCGAACAAGCGGAAGGCGCTAACGACGAGGATGTGATGGACGTCGATGAGCTAGAAGAGACCATTGAGCGCTTCACTACGCCGCCTGGCTTTCCTCACGCTGCAGATGACATCAGCCCGATTGAGAAAGTTGTCGCAAAAGATGTGATCGAAGCATCAATCGCCAAGACAGTTGTGGTTCCGGAGCCTACCGTCCCGCTTGTTCCTGCCAACAACGAAGAGACGCTTCGCGCTCGCGGAATCGCGCGCTTGTCCCAGCAGTCTGCCGGTCGTAGTTCGCAAGGGTCACGATCGAGCTCTTTCCGTAAGGAGGTGTCTAGTGTTTCGAGGCCAGTTTCAGACACACTGACCGCATCTGTGGCCGGTGATAGCCAAGATGGCCTGCTGCCACTACTGCCACCACCGGAGGCAAGCATGCTGGATGCTGTAATGGAAGCCAGCCAAGGCGAAGAAGCTGATTGGGTAGAGGAAATGGCTCCCGACGGAGATGCTGGCGGAATGGACTGGAGCGACGAGGACGTCGAGGAGACTGACGCTGGTGCGATCTGGACTGCGCCGGCCATCATGCGCAAGAAACAGCATGGATTGGATCGGGGTTTGGTGGGCAGGGAGAGGAGGAATCCAGTTGCGAAGATGAGGAGGTTTGTCGCTACTGCTACTACGATATTGTAAAAATGCGACTGTGTATGTGTATTTCACATTGCCGTGTCTCAGGATATATGCGCGATGCTGCTCTGGCTGCTCATGAGACACAATGCCCATCAAACGAATAGTTGTCACCTTGCAATTCTCCACTAAGCTCTAGTCTTGACCCAGCTTCGACGCTCAGATATGAGGAATGTAGGCTGTCCAACTTGGAATCGTGTACGTTGAACGAGGAGAGTTCGGTAGGGCTATGAAGCTTTCTATGACCAGAAAGGCTCGCGATGCGATGTTGAGAAGAACCAGAGGGTACGAGAACAATCGGAGGCCGATAGCCACCCAGTGATAGAAGCGCCGTTCAGCATTTGGGTTGCCAAAGATCGCCCTCTTTAGGCGACTTCCTGCAAAGACCGGTTTTCTCATGCTTATGCCAGCCAGGGATAACGTCATCAAAACAACGCCGGTCGAAGTCGTAATTACTGCACTGATCCGCCATAGGTGTAATTCGGATTTGCTGTTGAAATTGTATTGCCAAGCGAGCAGGTGAAGACCTCCGTAGATCATGAAGGTCAGGGTCATGATCAAAACCATCCTGAGGCGAAAATCATCCTGATAAAACCGCCTGGCCAAGTCGGCATCGAAATCGGGGCTCCCATTGGCGCGGCCGTGAAACCATTTCTCCATCGTAGAGAGAGACTTGATAGGCAAGGGTCGATTATTCTTTACCCATGCGTGCCAAAATCTTCGCCACTCCATTTGCCATGCAATAGAGACATCGATGGTTGGAAACTCGGTCAGAAAGGTGAAAGTAACATGCAGTCCTGTGTTGGGTATTCTGGTCTTCGAACCGGAATCAAATCGACGGAAGTAATCACCCACGTTGTAAGGTAGTGCAGGAGCTGTCGAGGCCCACTGCTCGCATTGTATCAGGCAATTACCTTCCGAGTCAGAAACCGAGAATGTATAACGACCTCGACGAATTACACCAGGTTCATGAGGAAGCATTACACTGGGCGACTGATGGAGCCTGTTGAGCTCGAGCAGAAAACAGAAGTCCAATGATTCACTTTCGACGAAAGTCTGGGTTTCAACATCGTAGGGCTTCTCCCACCAGAAAATATAGATCAGAAGCGTGC
>Ga0265797_10001027_pt1 | contig 50176 bp, 52 predicted proteins | sample P2T30metagenome_FD_192433 | JGI IMG/M metagenome (GOLD analysis project Ga0265797, IMG submission 192433) | Plant litter microbial communities from East Loma Ridge, Irvine, California - P2 T30 | ecosystem: Environmental > Terrestrial > Plant litter > Unclassified | place: USA: California...
ACCACCCCCCCCCCCCCCCCTGCGTGTAGAAAGGACTGCCCCAGTACATGTACAAACCCTACCTTTTTGTCCAGTTTCGCACACCTCCCCTGCAAACATCATCTCTGATTCTCAAATATCATGTTCACCACTTCGCCATGCATAAAATCACCGTCAGCCAAAAGACCTTCACTAAAGCGGCTCCATCGAGAAAGCAGCACACGCATAGATCAGAGAGACCAACGCCTTATCACAGTGAGCGGGGGGCGGCGACTCTCAACACAAGTATCTGTGTGATCATGGCCTGACTAGAATTGTCGCAATGCTGGCATACTACACGACTCATTAAACCCGTGGCCGCACATGTACTCTTCACTGACATCATACCTTGCTGGGATGTCTGATGTAGCCTATGACCGATACCCACGACCTTTTACCTAAGTCCTCCACCGGAAGCGTGGCTTCGATTTCGGTCTTGGTCTCGAACACATTGCGCCGTCGCTCGGGCAGGGCGTAGTGAATCCTGTTCAAGTTAGGTCATGGAGATGTTGCTGCTAAAAAGAAGACTTCTATCGCAGCCGACAATGGCATACACTTTGGACACCTGGACACCAAAACAACAAGTTGCGTTACGAAATTGTGTGGAAATGTTCATATGGACGTTGAAAAAATGCGCTTCATTGCAGCTAGTCCCGAATCTAACAAAAAGTGTGTAGTAGAAAGCGCCAAAAGTGACTAATCTAGATAACGCAATTGCATCTAAATGCAAAGGCTCCTCGCCTCCGTCCCTGGACGACACCAATGCAAGCAAGAATCCATCAGCTCGTCCGCCGGGAAATCCCATACTCCATCTAAGCCTTGTTGAACTTGCCAGCAACGCACTGAGAGACGATCTTCTTGTCGGTCCAGCTGCTGCCGCTCTTGGTGGGAGTCTCGGTGAGCTCGTAGCTGGCGTCGAACTTGCCGGCAGACCAGCCGGTCCAGCCGAGGTAGACGTCAGAGTACTTGTTGAGGGCGTCGAACTGCTCGCACAGCATGGTCAAGCAGCTGGCGTCGTCGGAACCGCCGGTCTCGGTGAGGATGGCCTGGCGCTTGTTGGTGCGGAGCCAGTCGCCGAGGGTGGTGAAGGCGGCGACGTTGTTGGTGGTGCAGGTGGTGTGGGTGCCGGAGCCGTCGGAGTCGAGGTACTGGTGAACGTCGAAGATCAGGTTGTCGGTGGTGCCGTCGAGGTTGGTGATCTTGTTGAGGGCGGCGGCGGAGCCGTTGTCGATGAGGGCGCTGGCGTGGGTCCACTCGTTGCCGGGGAGGAGGAGCTTGTTCTTGGTGGCGCCGGCCTTGCGGATGGCGGTGACGGCGGCCTGGACGGTCGTGGCCCAGGTGTCGATGGTGACATCATGCTGGAATGAGAGTCAGTACGAAGAAAAGATGTTTGAGACAAGGACTCGCAGCTCGCAGGAAGATACTTACAGGCTCGTTCATGATGCCAAAGGCAATCTTGTCGTTGCTCTTGTACTTGGTAGCAATCTGCGACCAAAGGCTGGCGAAGTCAGCGTCGGTGGGACCGCCCTGGCCAACGATCTGGCCGTTCCAGCGGGCGTAGTTGTGGATGTCGATAATGCAGAGAGCAGCACCGGCGGTCAAGCAGTTCTGGATCTGCTCGTCGTAGACGGCCCAGTTGGCGGAGCTGAGAGTGCCGCCGACCTTGTCGTCGACGAGGAATTGCCAGCCGACGGGGATACGGAAGGTGTTGAGGCCGTCGTCCTTGACGAAGTGGTTCATCTGGTCGAGGCCATCCTGGCCGGGAGGGAGGCGGGAGCCAGAGCTGCAAGTGCCATCAGTGCCGCAGCCGAAATCGAGACCGGCGATCTGTGTGATGTGTTAGCGATTGATCGAATCTGAGGATTCCAAAATCAAACTTACGTTGACACCGGCGTACTGAACACCGCTACCAGAAGCCTTGCTGGAAGTGGTAACAGCAGCAGCAGGCTTAACAGCCGCAGCGGAAGAAGAAGCAGGAGCCGCAGCCTTGGTGTAAGAGGCAGCCTGGGAAGAAGCAGGCTTGGAAGCAGCAGCCTGGGTAGACGAGGGAGCAGCCTGAGTAGCAGCAGGCTTAGAAGCAGCCTGGGTAGAGGCGGGCTTGGAGGCAGCTTGGGTGGCAGCGGGCTTCTCAGAAAGAGGCTTGGTAACGTACTTCACCGTGCACGAGGAAGAAGACGAAGAAGCAGCAGCAGGCTTGACAGAAGCGGCCTTGCTAAGAGTGGTGGCAGCAGCAGCGCCGCCAGCAACGCACTGGGAGTACCAGTCGTTCTGCTTCTGGCAGGAGTATCCAGAAACGCACTCGGTCTCGCCAGAGAAGTTCTGGCCACCGCATTGGCCGTAGGCAGAGACAGCGGCAGACGCCGAACCGGCGGCGCCCATCGCTGCCAGAGCGAAGAAGGTGGACTTCATGGTTGTTTGGAAGGTTTGATTGAAATGAGTGAATGAATGTAGTTGGTGAGTTGGTAGAAAATCAAAGAAGTCCCGTGGTAGAACTGAAAAGGAGTGTGATGGTTCGCTGAAAGGCTGAGGCAAAGAAAGAGGAAGCACCAAGAGAATGTGAGGACCTACAGGTTATATACAAGGACTGATGATGTCTGGAGATTCGATTACTATGGCCTTATGGGGCAGGCTACGCATCATGGCGTAGATTGGAAATGAACAAGAGGAGCCCCGGAGAGTGTCTGGAGGCTTGTTTACCGCCATAAGCTACTAAGCGAGCTTCAATTAGACAACTTGCGACATGGTTGTATGAGCTTAAAGCCAGGGCAAGCGGTTCGAGCAACCCTGCACGTCGTGTGTGGAACAAGCCTAGATGCCAATGGCGATCGTGTGGGAATGCTTGGTGATCGATGTCTGTGTTAGAAACACATACGTAGTGCCTCCTACTTCTTCTGTCTCGCAAGCCAATTGAGCCGACATTGAGTTTGTGCTTGATCCTCAAGTATACTACTTTCCAGCATACTGAGTTTCACCTCTCATACGCAGAAAAGCGTTTCAACCACCCCCAAAAGCGGCCTTCATCCCCGATGCATGAGCAAATTTACTTTACAGGGCTGAGAGGGGCCAAGCGCGTTTCATCTCAAGCCGTCCAAAGCCGCTTATATTGGGGCCTCAAACTCTAAATTCCGATTATACAAGGATCTGGCGAAGCCGAGGAAGCTTGCTTGAGGAAGAAGCGCTCATTTCTAACCACACCGAAGGAAGCGCTGGAGGGTTTGCAGATGGGCCTGTTCGCGTCGTTACGATCTCCGGAGGAACCGCTGGCACTTCTAGGCCTGTGTTCTTGTTCATCTCGTATAGCAGTGCTAAAGAGCGGCGGAGCGCGCCTCGGTGTCCAGGCGAGATTCGAAAGTAGGTCTTCGCGTACATGTACAGCCTGAATTGCCGATATATATTGGATGGTACGTACGCGCGCGCGCGAACTTTCTGGAACCATACCCACGTGTCTCGCTACGCAGTAGTGATTCACGCGATCAAGATTGTCAATAAAAGGCTGGAGTCTTTTCGCCCCAATTTCTCTCACTGTCGGCATCCGCCGGATGGTTGGTAGGCGAGAAGAACGACCAACTCGTTGCTGCACCTCTCACCAGGTATAGGATCTAAGCCGCTTCTGAAATCGAAACCAAGTCAAATCCGAAGCATCCCGACGACGGAACAATATCAGTATCCAAAAAACTTTCCATTTCAATAAAACATATGTGGTATCATTATTTCCCCTCCTAGACAGAAAAAAAAAAAAAAAGGAACAACAGATTTCGAAAGAGAAAATCAAAAAAGAGTCGCCGGAAAAGAATTCCTATCCCATCTCATCATCAAAGATCTGTCTTTTGCAGCGTTCCATATGCGGAGGCCATATTGCGGCCAAATCACTCTGATATTTTTACCCCTTCGCTCTCTTTGCATCTGCAGCTCCGGCTTCTTCCTCTGCGGCACGTTTGCGATCCTCCTCTCGCCACCCTGATCCGTTGCCTACGACGGGCGTCTGGAAATTCAGTGGGCTGGGTAGCATGTTGCTGTCGTTGGATCGTCCGAAGCCCCAGTCAGAGTAGAATGTTGACGGACTGGGTAGCATTTCCTGCATGAAGCGAGACGGGAGCGCAGTCATGGGTGTTTCTATATTCTCGCGATTGGCGGCGTGTGGATTCGTACTCATGGGCGGAGCCGGGCGAGCGAATGGATTTGGCGGACCTTGAGCGCCGGCGCTGAGCAAAGTGTTGGTAGACGGAGATGGCGGTGGGAGAACGACGTGCGAATGCTGGCCTTGTTGCTGCTGCGGTCCGGTTGCAAGATGTAGTTGTGAGGTGCTGGCTGCGTCTGAATCGGCTGTTGCAGCCTCGTCTCCAGATGCTTCGCTTGGGATTTGCACCTTCAGGCGAGGTCGTTTGGCGTCAGGAGCGGTGCTTGCGCGTGCTGGTGGAGCGATGATGGGCACGCTTGAGGTGCTTGCCGTGCGCTGAGGTGGCTGAGGTTGCGTGGGTTGTTGAGGAGATTGATGCGGAGCTCGAGCAGGTGGTGGTTTGGGTGACAATCCATTCACCTTGTCGCGATTCATTGCAGCCACATCGATCGACGCAGGACGTGGTCCACCATCTTCCAGTTTGATAGTCGGTTCTGAACGAGTGTGCTCCATCATGCCCGAAGTCCCCCAATGTTGAGCCAGTAACGATCTGCTGTCATCAATAGGCGTGAAAATACTGTTGTGCTTGGCATGTGCTGGAAGTGGTTTTGGTTGCGGTATAGGTGGGCTGGCAAAGTCATGGTGCTGTGGAGGCTGCGGAGAGGGACCTGGTGCAGGTTGTTCCCGTTGCTGAGGTTGGGGCGATGCCATGCCTTGACGCTGTGGCGGAGGTTGAAGGTGGTCATGAGAGGGATCCTGGTGCATTTGGCCTTGCTGTTGCTGGTGGGGTGGGAATGCAGGCGGCATGGATTGCCTACGGTTGTCCTGCATCATGGCCTGCGCGATTCCAGGGTGCTGAGCATGCTGGTTCGGATATGGTGGAGGATATGATGCTTGTGGTGGAGGACGCTGCATCTGCGCCTGCGCTGCAGCTTGAGGGTTGTAGAAGGGTTGATTCGGGGTGTAGGCGTAAGTCGGCTGCTGCGGCGGTCCTTGGGTATGTTGTGGATGGCCAGGAGGGACGAGATTCGAGCTGGTGCGGCGAAGATGTTGCGGAGGGTGCTGTTGTGGATGTTGCATAGGATGCTGCGAGGTTCTGGAAGACGGACGCGATATTCCTGGCGGCAATGGTGAAGGGCCTCTTTGGAAGTGTGGCATCGCGCCGTTGGGCATGGGCGGCGAGCCTTGCGGTGTGCCATGTCTGACGTGTTGGAGGCCAGGGTGATGCTGAAGACCGGCGTGTTGCTGCTGCTGCATCATCTGCTGGTGGTGATCCACGCCGGGTGTACCTCTCGCGTCTCCTGCATCCTCCTCTCCGCCCTCGTCGTCCTCATCGTCGTCGCCTCCCTTGTCGGCAAAGTCCTGTGGGCCCTTGTGTTCGTGCGCGGCGCCATACTATGCCAGAGTCAGCACTTGTTCAGCAATCTGCAAGAGTATACGCGACACTCACATATTGAAATCTTGCTATCGTCTCGTTGATGTCTCCCGACGAGTACTCGTACAGCTTCTTGTTGTGGCCGAAGATGATGACGGCGACGTCGACGGAGCATAGCACGGAGAGCTCATGCGCCTTCTTGAACAAGCCGCCCTTGCGCTTGAGGAAGGTGACCGACCTGAGGGGAGGGCTGTGTCAGTATTGCTTGCGATACGCGCGTGACATGACAGAGAGAGGATGCGTAGGATTTACCTGTTGCGGTCGTCCTTGATGGGCTTGATCTCGATCTTGCGACGGCCCATGGCGCGCGCGTGTATAGAGGAAGGCTACGTGTGTGCGTGTGCGTGGGTGGGCGTGTATGGGTATAGTAGTTGGGAGAAGAGTATAGTAGCGAGGGACGTAAAGAAACGGTGCGCTTGTCTGGTTCGGGCGCACGCGTTTAGCCAGCCTCGTGGTAACGGGCGTGCAGGTGTGTGGGTGGTGGGTGGTGCACTGGTGGTCGTGCGGTGCGAGGATGCGAGGGCGGCGGCGGCGCGAGAGCAGCAGCAGCTGGATTATTGCGCCCGGATGAGGGGAGGGAGGATGATCGCCTGCCTGCCTGTTCCTCCAGCTCTTCCTCTTCCTCTTCCTCTTCCTCTTCCTTCAGCCCAGCGAGGCGCGCGAGTGTTGGAGATCTGATTGTCGTGATATCGATAACAACCGCTATCGATCTCTGGTATAGAATAGTGAGTTTGCGCGTGGGATAGCTTCGCACGTCACTGATGACCTCGGTTTGGCGTGCTGGTACCCAAGAATAGATGCACCGCGTGGGAGAAGAGGAGTTTTAAATAGAACCACTCCAAACTCTGGAGTGCCCTCGCGCTAGGCAGATCGATCCGCCCCACTTTATATCTGATATCTGATTGACTGTATAGCTGGGTACTGCCTGTACATTTGCTTGCTTAAATGCTGTATAAATGTCAATCCAGAGTGCTCCTGAGGCCAACAGGTACCGTGAACAGTATGTCATTGGCCAGCATCGTCGCGGACATGCCTGTAGTTTCATGGTCCGCGTACATGAGGCTAGTAAAGCTGTAGCTGGTGATGCTCGGGATGTACAGATTTCGTACTCTGCTCTGACCTGCCAACTCCTACACAATCTATTCCTTTCCTTCAGATCTTTGAGTCGTGGCGCTCAAGGTGATCACACCGCAAATCCTCTCAGGTGTCATGGACTGTGCGCATGACTCGCTCCTCGAACCTGTTGACCTCTGTAGATCCTTTGAAACGTCTGACAATCATCTCAGATTGACAGTTTCGGCAAAAAGGCAACTTCTCCCCAGCATCTCTTGCTGGACCTGCGTGGTTTGACAGTTTGTGCCGAGTGGTTATGCGCCCTGTCGCCGGTGGCCAGTTGCTAATTGTCAGTCGCCAGAGTAAAGGCTGGCATGAAGTCTGATTCAGCCCAGGGCGTGATGTAGTATGACTGCTCACTTCGAAACAGCAATGCATCCAGGATTCAATTGTTCCTCGCTCTCTTGCTCCTCCTGACAGTGCCTTCAATAGCCAGCACATCCTTCTCTCCATCCTCATCCTCCCTCTTGATGCGCTTCTGGACCACCTTCTCGACCTTTGCCACAACCGCCTCCTCCACTTCTTCCTTCTTGACCTTGACATCCTCCTCATCCTCTTCTTTCTTCTCAACAACCTCCTCTTTCTTGTCGACAACCTCAACCTTCGCCACTAATCTCTCACTGAACGCCTTCAAGTCTGCCGTGAACAGCACTGAATGCGCCCACCCAGCCTCCTTGCCCCACAAACTCCTGAACTTATCTCCGACAGCATCGTACGTCGCTTTGGTCAAACTCGCATGCTTCCCACGCCCAAACTTGTAATCCCGCTGCGCGATCTGCCACACGTGCGTGTCGACAGGCACCGCCTCGCCCCAGCCCAAGCCCATCAGACACACGCAGTCCGCGACCTTGGGTCCCACACCTTGTAGCTCAATCAGCGCCTCATGCGCTGCCCGATACCCATCGCGACCCTGCGCTTTCCACTCTCCTCCCTCAGAAGGCGTGACTCCCAGCACCGGCGCTTCTGGGTTCCTTAAACCATCCAACCACCCCTCTCCCTTCTCAACAACCATACACGCTGTCTTCCAAATATACTTCGCGCGATACCCAAACCCGAGCGCCCTCAAATTCGCCTCCACGCCATCTTTCGCCAAATCCCGCGGCTGCGGGAAATCATGATACACTTCCCCGTCCAGCGTACCCAGCAACGGTCCATAGTGCAGACAGAGCTTATGCATCATCTGCGATATCCTCGCGATGTTGTTGTTGCTGCTGCAGATGAAGCCGACCAATGCTTCCCAGCTGTCTTGCCGTAGGATGCGCACGCCGGTGAATTTGGGCGCTTTTTTGGCGAAATTCGCGTCCGCGGCGGACCATTGCGCGTAGAGGGATGTGAGGTTGGGTTTGAGGTTTAGGTAGTGGTGGACGAGGGCGGGGGTGTCGTCGGTGTCGGATTGTTCTGCGCCGGCGACGGAGGGGGCGTGGGAGGCTGGTGGTGTGGGGAGTGCGGGGGTTGTGTGTTGGATTGTTGGCGATGGGAATGTTGCGCGGTAGTAGAGGTATTCAGAGTCTTGGTGGAGGGAGAGGATGCGGTTGTGTAGAGACATTGACCAGACGCCGGCGTCGTTTTTGCGCCATCGGAAGGATTGGCCGCAGCGGAGGGTGGTGTTTATGCAGAGCTCGGAGAGCGAGGAGGGGATCTTGTGCCATTCGAGGGCGCCCATTGTTGCGGGTTGGACTTTTCGTCTGTGGTATTGAGGGATTGGGTGGGCGCAAAAGAGGAGGGCAAGAGGGTTCGAGTCCTAAAGAGTTCCATCGCGCGAACGCGTTCCTTCCCCAGATTGCTTCACGGCGTCACATGACGCTTGGATCGCGGTGAGGTTGACTGAACACGAAGGGGTTTGACCACCGATCCTCTTTTTGAAGGTTGCATGGCCTTTCCTTACATTGATGTCTACAACATTCAGTGTGATTCGAGATCCAAATTGGCATACAAGGCTTCAGCCCATGTCCATCATGTTAATGTTGCGAGGCCTCGACACCTGGTAACATTAATCAGTCTAGCACGAACTCGTAGCATCTACCTCACTTGCCTGTCGCCCTTGGCCTCACGAAGCTCACACTCACTCGCTCTATCCTTGCATGGATTTTGGCGCAAGTCCACACTAAGACAAGCTTGGCTGGCCCAGCGCTTCCGGAAGAGCTATTCGCGCTAGTTTTGTGGCATCTGAGGCCTTCTATAGGTCCTATCAGGGGTCTACGTTACCTGTATCATGACAATTGTTTGTCGGAGCCTTTCTCCGACTGTACCGCTCAAGTCAACAAACAGCAGCGGGATGACAAAAAAGTGTCGAGACGGACTTTGGCGTCTTGCATGCGAGCGAGTCGAGATCTCCGCCGACTAGCACAGGCTTTGTACTACGAAACAGTCGATGCCGACCAGCTGTTACCCTTCGTACAGCGCTGCAGTGATCGACCTGAGTTGGCAGACCATGTGCGTGAACCGTTCATTTCAGGGCAGAATGGGTATCTTGACCCGGAGAAATTTCTGTCCGACTCGGATCAAAGTTCAGGCCACGACAGCGTTCGCGCTCGACTGATCACACACGGCATGAGAGAGGACCGCAGGAAAGGCCCAGGTGAGGTCTCTGTTGCTATGATGGCGGTGATTTTGTGCACTAAGGTAGAGAAGATTGTTGTGGAGCAGAGTGCGGTAGTCAATTGGATACTACCCGAAGACTTGTTGATGGACTGTGCTGCGCTGTCTAAGAGCAAGCATTCGACACCCTCACGCATACCGCTATCGAATTTGCGTACCTTCGCAATACAGGCAGCTTCGACCACCGGCCCAGAGATGCACGACGACCCGTGGTGTTGGGAGAATGATTCGTGGCTCGAACTGCTGTCGGGATTGCCATGGATCAATTCCATAGAGGTTTTTGACGGGGATTTCCCAATCTGGTGTAGTGGGCAATTGAGATCCAACCTCAGATCTTTGATCATTATCAACACCATCATCGGAGCCGACGCACACGTCATCTGTCAGATTCTCAAGTGCTTCCCGGTTCTCGAGTGTTTAGACCTGACAGTGCCGCCTCGGCGCGACCTATATCTCGAGAGCACCTGGTCTGAGATTGGTCAGATCGTGAGCCGACACGGCGCTTCCTTGCGCAAATTCCGCTTCGACAATACCCTGAACTGTACACGGAGTCTGTTCAATGTCAGTAAACTGCACAACTTGCGATATCTCGCTATTCCCGTGGACACACTCATGGATCTGGACCATGAGGAGTTGAGTATGAAGCGGGGATGTGTGAACAAGCAAACCTTTGACGGCAACCGGCACGGCTTTGGCAGTGTCCATGACATTGAGGATATGTGGGCCGAAAACATTCCCGCAGACAGTGAGGCGGCCGACCAAGACAATGAAGAGGACAACATCACCCGCAGCATTTTGGACGGCCCGGATGTGCCCTTCTGTGACCTGCTGCCAAATAGACTACAACACCTGAGGATACTGGATGGTATCTACACGGAAGACGTGGCAGATAACGTAGACCGACAAGTGCGCGACCTCGTCTTGGACCTGCGCTTCTCCGCACTCCACGACGTGCAGGTACGACGCAAAAGTGGCTTCACTGAACATGTCAAAGATATTGGCTGGCACGTCGAAAGACGCCCGTTCTGGAATGTCATGAGACGGGTGTGATTGGCACAATATCGTGCTTGATCGATACCATCCTTTCCAGGTTGCCGGACACGACCGTAATCTGTCCTGTGGTTGGTTCGCGACATGTCAGAATCGACTTGAAAGAGCATCCTCAAACAGCGTTCTCATGGTCTTCATCTTCAAGTCATGTCAATGCTTGCGCGGCCATAACTTCAATTAGTGTTGTCATGTCTTCGAACCAGTAATCTTTCGTGCTTTTAGTCATTAGCCGACCATTAGGCATTCTTTCTCCCACAAGGTGGAAATATTGGAGAGTTGAGAATCTCGATTTTCCGGCATCGATCTCACTGTACACATACACGATGTGTATGTCCTTGTGAGCAGACGGTGCCGCGATCTGTCCAACCCTAATAGCCCCAAGCCCTTGAAGAGCCGTCACGTGATGCCAACGAATCGTGCCCATCGTTGATCCTATTTCTTTAAATGTCGGGCCTCCACATCGAGAGGTGAAATGTTTTGCTGTGTATGCACGTCACTCAGCACAAGGAATGCACCGGAAGAGGTTGTCAACCAACCTGATCACTCAGTCCATTCAGGCTAAACAGCTCCGACTCCTCAGAACTTGAATCTGACCAAGACATGTCCCCGCATCCATCCTACGACTTCACATCAATCTACCATTCTTGTCTCTTCATGTACCAATCACCTTGCTCGGTCAAAAGTGCACTGAGTGGATGTAATAGTTAGCTTCTGCTTGGCATTGACTATGCAACCGATAACCGACTTCACCGAACCTTGATGCTTCGGTATCCTTGCAAACGGCTAGGGGAGATCGAACTTTTTGGTGTCCATTTTGCGGACAACGTCAGCGCCAATGCTCGTATACACCAAGCATCGTCATCTAGAGCTGCATGGTATCCTGGCTATTATCTAGTCCTAGCAAATAACGCAAAGTATGCTGCCACTGCCTAAAGACCCCACTTTGGAAGATGTTATATGTACTCCCTCAGAAAGTGTACAGGCCCTAAATTGCAAGCCCTAAGTCTTTCAGAGTACTGTGGCTGACAATATGGCTTCACTCGTTGCCTCAAGCCTTGCTGTACTGGCACTTTACCCTCTTCTAGCATCTGCCACCCATGAGTATCCGGACTGCGAGAATGGGCCTTTGGCCAACAACTCCGTCTGCGACACGACTCTGCCGGCACGACAACGCGCCCAAGCCTTCATTGATGCATTGACATTCGAAGAGAAGATCAATATCACGAACAACTGGTCCCCGGGAGTCGAAAGACTTGGAATCAAGCCCTACAACTGGTGGGGCGAAGCTCTCCATGGCCTCGCAAGTGCTCCAGGCACCAACTTCAACGATTCTGGCGAATGGTCATATGCCACTTCATTCCCGCAGCCTATCACTATGGCCGCGGCCTTCGACGATGCTCTGACCTATGCCGTCGCGGAGGTTATCAGTACTGAGGCTCGCGCCTACAACAATGCCAACATGGCCGGACTGGACTTTTGGACGCCTAACATCAATCCATTCCGCGATCCGCGCTGGGGGCGTGGCCAGGAAACACCGGGCGAAGACACTTATGTGGTTAAGCGTTACATCGAAAACTATGTCACTGCTATGCAAGGCGGGCACAGCCCAGAGCATTACAAGACTATTGCAACATGCAAGCACTATACGGCGTACGACATGGAGTTCTGGCAGGGAAATACCCGTTACGGCTTCGATGCCATCGTCAGCGACCACGACTTGTCTAGCTACTACATGCAACCGTTCGTTCAGTGTGCTAGAGACACAAAAGTTGCCTCCATCATGTGTGCTTACAACGCTGTCAACGGCGTGCCTCAGTGCGCTGACGAGTACATGATCGACACTATTCTCCGCGGCCACTGGAACTGGACTGCCGATGAGAACTACATTGTCACAGATTGCACATCCGTCCAAAACATCTTCACCGATCACGAATACACCGAGGCTCGCCAACAGACCGTCTCCGCAGCCATCAAGTCGGGTGCTGATCTCGAGTGCGGCTACTACTTTCCCACTTTCTTGGAGTCCACCGTTGAGCAAGGCCTGCTCGACGAAGCTGATATCGATCAATCTCTGCTCAGACTGTACACTGCCCTGACAAAGAGCGGCTACTTCGATCCCCCTGACCATCCATGGCGCTCTTTGGGCTGGGAGGACGTAGCCACTGAAGCAGCAGAGGCTCTCGCGTTGAAGAGTGCCGAAGAAGGACTCGTGTTGCTCAAGAACGATGGCACATTGCCCATCGCGATTCCCGAGGACCGCAACTACACCATCCTCATGTCTGGGGGCTGGATCAATGCCACGTCTCAGCTGCAGGGTATATACGCTGGTCCTGCAAGGACGCTTGTATCTCCATGGATGGCTCTGAACAATGTGTCCAACGTCAACATCGAAGTTGTCGCATGGTACGAGTCACCTTTGCGACGTGCAAAAGAGGTTCAGCCTGATCTCATCTTGTACATTGATGCAACCAACGAGGGCGCCGAGGAGACGACCGACCGCAATACTCTTCACTGGGACTACATGCAACCTGATGGTGCTCTCATCGCCGCCAGCACCGGTATCCCCACCATCGTTGCCCACATGGGTGAGCAAGTCGACGACAGCGTCTTCTTCAACGATCCCAACATCAGTGCCGTTATCTGGGGCGGCTACCCAGGCATGTTCGGCGGCCAGGCTCTCGTAAACCTTCTCCTTGGCAAGATCAGCCCTGCCGCTCGCATGCCTATCACGCAGTACCCCGAAGCATATGCAAGACAAGTGCCCATGACAGACATGAACATGCGCCCCAACAACGCCACTGGCAACCCTGGACGTACTTACAAGTGGTACGACGATGCTGTTGTCGAATTCGGCTTTGGCTTGCACTACACAAACTTCACCACTGCCATCGCCGCCCCTAGCGAGGCGACTTTCGACATCCAATCTCTGATCGATGCTTGCGACCAAAGCGCATACAACCACAACGAGCTATGCCCATTCCTGCCTTCTTCCGACTCCTCGATCTCTCTTAACGTCAACGTCACCAACACCGGCGCTCGCAGCTCTGACTTCGTCACCTTGGCCTTCGTAGCAGGCGAGTTCGGTCCCATCCCACGACCCAGGAAGTCCTTGGTCGCGTACCAGCGACTATTCGAACTCGACCCATCGGCTTCTCAGATCGCACAGCTAAACATCACCCTGGGCTCACTGGCTAGGCACGATGAGAGTGGGAACCAGATCTTGTACCCTGGATCATACAAATTTGAGGTCGATGTGCCCGCGCAAGACACCTGGGGGTTTGAGCTTACTGGTAGTGAAGTTGTGCTGGACAAATGGCCGCAGAAGCAGAATGGGACGTACAGGTAGATGGAATGGCGTGTTTGCAGCGAATACGCTAGGGATGATCGCATTATTTCGAAATCTGGATGGCGGTTTTTACTCGAGTCCGCAGGTATACTATTGTACTCGAACCTAGCTCTAATGCCACAGTTCGACTTGCACGCCACTCCAAACTGCCGGATCGTATACAAACTCGCCCGTGAACCTCATATTGCGCCAGCGTTGGATGTCTTCGAAACTGTTAAATCATCCTCACCCTGTTCTGATGCCGAATCGTCTGCCTCTTCCGCTTCGAGCAGTAATGTCACAATGTTGTCCCAGCCCATTTCCAGAGCAGCTTCCGCGGCTGTGCCGTAGATCTCGCTGCTGTAGTATATGTCTGCGCCGAATTCCAGAAGGATCTTGACGTACAGCTCTTGACCCATGATTGCTGCTGCAATCAGTGGGGTCTCGAAGTATCCGCCGATCGCATTCGGGTCTGCTCCAAACTCCAGGAGTGTGCGCATTGCGGCGGGGGTGTTTTTGTTTGGGAATACACTTTCTGCACACACAGGCGACATCAGCCCGTGGAGCTCACATCTGAATCCTGAGCTTTGGTCTTCGTGTTCTTCACATCCTCCATCTTCAACGTCTTTGCCATCATCTCCATCTTCTCCCATGTCATCGCCATCTTTGTAGTCAAAGCAAAGCTTCCTGCATTCTGAGTATGGGCCTATGACGATTAGAAGAGCCTTGGCAAGCCCTTCTATATTGCTGCGGGTATCCGAATGGTCCGCCATCAGCTTTAGGATCTGCTCTTTCTTCTGTTTACTCTTCAATCCTGCGGTTTCCGTGACTGCAGCAGCCCAAAGACTGGATAACGCGTTGGCATCAATGATCACCCCGCGGTTTATAAGTAACTGACAGATGTCAGGGAGTCCAAGATATGCTGCTCTCCAAAAGAGATGATGCGAATACCAGGGTCGCACGAGGATGTTCGCCCCAACGCCATGAGCCAGAAGGGTGCCTAGAATCTCGGCATCGCACATGTCTACAGCGGTGGAGAGGTAGGCAAAGGATACGCTTCGCGGCGCACCGATGTATGGGCACTCACTGAGGAGTAGTTTTACAATTCTCAGGTCGCGGTTGCGTATTGCAATTTCGAGGGGACTCCCCACCATGGCAGCGTCGTTGTTGATATCGGCGCCGCAATGCAGTAAAAGCTTGATCATGTCCTTGGAAGAAGTTCCGACTGCTGCGCCTAACGTACTGCCGTAATACCCTCCACAAACCTTTTCCAGGCTCTCACTGGCTAGTGGAGATGGCTGTGGTCCGGCTGAAACGTTTTCGAACTCCAGGTTGGTCTGATCCAATTTATACGAAGTCAGCACGGCAGGAAAATGCACGCATAAGGACATTGCCAGATCTTCACACCGCTCTGACAACAGGACGTATAGCAGACTTAATGTTGGTTGGAAAGTGTAAAATCGTGGTCTCTTGCGAAGAGATTCGTGCCCGTGCCACAATGGCGGAGGTAGGTCTTGCCAATCGTCCGCGTGAACCATGTACTCAACGTTCTTCATGTTGGCCCATTGCATGACGGGAAAGCCTTGGAGGTCCATTGGGTACAACTGATCGCGAAAATGAGCAATTCGCACATGTTGAAATGTTGAGATAAGGGCGCGCTGAAAGAATGCAAATGTATTGCTGCTTCGGAACTTTTCCATGTCTTCGTGTGATATTTGACCAACATCGATCATAATACCAGGCCCTGGACAAGTGGGAAACGGAGTTAGCGTCGGGGAGAAGCTTCGCATGTAAGCTTGGTACCATTCAGCTAGCATTGCGTGGCCTCTTCCTTCCACGTCTGGTGAAAGCTCTGAGCACAACTCTGCCAATCCACCAGAAAGCAGATGCTCCCGGACAGACTCGTGTATGAATTGAACAATGCAGCAGGCATCTTCAAATTTTTGAGATGGTTGTATTCCACTGTTAGCGTTCCCTGCGTATCTGCAGGCTTGCTGGAGATACCCTTTAGGCACGAATTCGACAAGGCCTCTCGAAGCGCTGATGATGTAGCGGTGCATGTCTCGGAGGTTCCCGTGATTCAAGGACTCGTCATGTATGCCAGCGCCCACTTGTATTGCAACGTAGAATTCGCGAACATTTAATGCTGCGCCAACATTACAGAAAATCCACAGTAATGCAGGTAAAAGGCGCTTGTCTGACTTGCCAGAGCTGGTGATAGTTCGCAAGAGGTCTTTCAATCCTGGGGGCGTTGTCTTCAATGCTATAATCAGCTCATCCTGTGTGGCACCATGATCGTATCGTTCATTGAGTAGCCCGACAACGAGTGTTACCCATAGGAAGACCCCGCGGGCTCGTCTTGCAATAGCTTCGGCGAAATTGTACGACCTCGGTTCGTAGTCCAAGATCAGGGTGCCGCGGATATACCTGGCAATGTCCTCATCATGTTTTGCTTGTTCTTCGACCACGACCTCTTGGCAACCAGGCATGGTTATGTTTGGATAATGTCGACTAGCCAGGCAGATTCCCAACGAGACTTTGTTAGTGTGAGCAGATCTTGCGAGGTTCCTTGCGGATCCAAGCATACTGCGCACCTCTTGCTCATCTCCTTCGTCTAATGCATCGACTACGAGGATGACTCTCTCCTGTCGCAACCCCAGCACAGCGTCGCTGAACAGGCCACGAAGCATCTCAGTTGTCCATGTTGGCTTGTGCGCATATGTCTGTTCTGTTTTCGTAGTCGCCAAGAGACTGGGGACTCTGCTGAAAAGCTGGTGCAACATGGTCCGGTACAAGCCTTCGATGGACTGTTCCAGCGACTGACCCCGGGCGTTGAAGAAGAAAGACAATACGATACTTTTGGGGTCCTTGTCTTCCAGATGCTTGAGTATCGTCTTCATGATGGTGGATTTCCCTGTGCCTGGCTTTCCCTTCAGCCAGAAGATATTCGAATCGGAGTCAAGCTTTCGGTCACGCCATTGTCGGAACTTCGCTGTCTCGAGCACCCATCGACTTGTCTCAACATACGCTGGATCTATTGCACTCTCGCGGAAGGACATCTGGTGGAATGTCAAGGTTGACATGAAATCCTTGTGAGACCGGCTGATCTTGGGCTCATCTCGCGAGTCAGACGGTCCTAGGTTCACTGTCTGATTATAAACATCGCCGAAATGAGCACGAGAACTGCCTTCGACAGAGCTGTTGTCGTAGGTATGTCCACTTCGCCTGGGGATGAGAAGTGCTGCTTGTCCTATCTCTCGAGCTCCAGCCAGAACGTCGGCTCCATTGGCCGAACCAGAGTACAGAGATACCTCAACAGGGTCTTCTATCGTTCGATCCCGCGAGAAAACAGATCCCATGTCGACCACCACTGAAATGTCATGGATCGTGTACGGAGTCGATAACGGCAATGCTGAGATCCACGGGTCCGTGAGGCTGAGAAACGCCAAGATGCCATTAGGCGGGAACTTTAGTGGGGTACATGTATTGTCTCGAGACTGTACATGCGATATCGAGAAGCGAGATCAAGGACCAATAGATATCGACCATGCAGGGAAGCGCGGGACGAACTTAATACACATGATATCGAGCTCCATGTTGGTTGGCACTAGGCCCACTGACTGCTAACAATTTGCGCAGCTCGTTCCGCAATTCCGTACACGCCACTCTGGATGTGCCCACTGACAAGCGCTGGCATAATGCTCGCATCGACAACGCGCAGACCTTGCACGCCATAGACCTTCAATTCGGCATCGACAACGCCGCCGTCCTCCTTCGGAAGCATAGCACAAGTTCCAACCGGATGCCAAATGCTAGCCATGTTGCTGCGTGCATACTCAAGCCAGTCCTCATCTGTATCTACGACGTCAAGACCTGGCTCGTACTCAGCCGTCCACGCGTAGCTCATCGGCGGCGTCTGTGCGATCTTACGCAAGAATTTTGCGATATGCGCAACGCCGTGCAAATCGTAGGAGCTGTGGAGGTAGTTGGGATCGAAGCGCGGCTTCGTTGTGAAGTTGACACTGGTGATGTGGGAGCTCCCGCGGGAGAGAGGGTGCTGGAGCACGCCAATAAGGGCGAAGAAGCTGCTACCGTACAGGGAGCTGTTGGCTACAGGGTAGCCTTTGGTTCCTAGATAGCCGTCTGAGAAGAGCACTTCGGCTTGTGGAACAAGTTTGGAGAGATCTTCAAGATTTTGTAGCTTCTTCACGTCGACCACATTGGACACATTGGCCGACGAGTTCGCACGCGCTACGAGCGATGAAGTGTCTTCGAGGATCTGGTCCCACTGCAAATATGCGTAGCCACTGGAGGTACTGTCGTAAAGCCCTGTTTCGTTTTGGCGCCAAAGTGCTAGTTGTTCAGCAGCGTAAGTCGCGTTCAGGCGCAAAATATCCGGAGTAGTGTAGTTCTCACGAAGCTGGTACGTGTTTACAATCCTCACATGGTCTTGTAGGTTCTCGCCGACGCTAGAGAGCTCGACTTTCTGCTCCACACCAGCGGCTTCAAGAACAGCTTTCTGACCTACTCCAGAAAGTTCAAGCAGTTGTGCGGACTGGATGGTGCCTGCTGAGAGAATGATCTCTTTACTAGCATTGACGATTGTTCCATCTTTGAGCGTAACACCAGTGGCACGCGCAACATCGTCGATGTTCACTTTCGCGACTTCTGTATCCAGTAGGACATGTAGATTATCAGGCGCATCGGCCAGGTAAGCTGTACTGTAAGATCTCGTGTAGTTGGAAGGCTGGATGTTGCTGGTGTGGCGCATGTATCCGATGAGCTCTCCATCGAGGTAGCGCTCGGTCTGAAAGAGACCGAGGTTCTGCATTGCCGGGAAGAAATGCTCCTGTTGAGGTGGAGCCAGTCGATTGATCAGGAAATTGATCGGACCATCATCGCCGTAGCCTTGAAGTCCAATAGATCCGTTGGCTGGTGTGACGTGATACTCTTCTGCCTGTCGCATTGCCGAAAACATGGATTCCGCGTTCCAACCTGGGTTGCCTAATTCCTCCCAAGCATCGTAGTCTGCCGCAGCACCACGGTCCCAAGATAAGAGATTGAGCGCAGAACTTCCACCCAGGACACGACCTCTGTTTTGCCCAATAGCGCGGCCATTGGCGCCAGCCTGCGGTATGGATGTAAAGTTCCAGTCGTACCTGCTTCCAAGGTTCGATCCTTTGCGACCAGGAATGTAGATGCTCGCCTCGCCTCGGCCATCGGGTCCGGCTTCGATGATGAGAACGGATGAGTCTGCCAGTCTCTGGCTGAGACGCGTGGCAAACGACACGCCGGCTGTACCACCACCCACCACAATCTAGACGGTCAAAGCCACGTCAGTAATCCTTTGACCTGCCAGGAGCACCACCGTGCTTACAAAGTCATAAGTTTGCTGAGGTACAGCAATGGCCACTGCCAATGGGGCCAGCGATGCAGCCAGATATGTGGCTAACATTTTTTTAAGCTTCCGACGCGATCAGCACTGCCGTTTGGGGGTGCTCCAAAAAGAAAGTGGCAGCACTATGAGGAAAGTTTGGGCTGAAGGCGTGTGGGACTGTAAGTTCGACAAGCACTTAGCCTATTGTAACGCCAATAGAGTCTTGCACACGAGCGTAGAAGGCAAAAGAGCTGCATGGCTTCGGCAGTTGTAGTAGATGCCATCGTGCATATGCCAACCTACAGTACATGATTAGCGAGCTAGTGATAGTAGAGGTGGGCTCGACTCCGCACAGCAGGGCTCAAAAGCCCTGTCGAATCTCGCTTGGAGACACATCCTGGCACAGCGGAATGTAGTGTGATCCTTCCGGGTGCGGTGTTAGAGAGGCTGGTTCATTGGATGATGCCTGCACACATGCATGTCAATGCAAGATAAGAATAACGCCTGGTTGATAATGGGGAGCTCGGGACGACTTGGACCACAGGAGGTACGCGGATGGCGCCGGGTGCCAAGGCCAGATCTGCAAACTGTTCGGTGTGCATTTCTAAGGGAATAATTACCTTCTTTACCAATGGAAACTTGGTACAACATGAGATCGTGGTGCTTATGAGGGAGATGGTCTCTTGGTTCGTAAGCTAGAGGAAGCGTCCCGAATACATTCGCGTCGAACATTCAACATGCTGTCAGCTGTCGAAGCCAGGCCCCTCAGACACAAGTGCCGCAGGAGTCGAGTGGTCCTTTGAGCCTGAAGGATCAAGGGATCTATTTCGCAATTTCCAACACATGCAGGAACGATTCTAACATCATGCGTCGGGTTTGAACCGTATTACGTTAGACGTGCTCTGCTAAGCTTGTTGGACCTGCCAGCATTTTTAATCGTCCAGATCTTCTACACGAGACATGCCCCGGCCGGGCAGGTAATTCGCGCTGGCACATGGCAGGTTCGAGCGGTTGTACTATTGATGGCGTAGTCCAAACGCTACCACTCGGTTTCCGTCTGGTCACGGCGAAATCAGCATAATCCCATGCCGGACCATGGTCGTCCTTCACAAAAAATCTCGGAGGGACTCAAGACCGAATGTGAGCTGTAGAGACAAACGAAACTATGCTCCATGCGAGCCACCAGCACGTGCGATCACGCCAAGGATTTGACCATTATCCCTGCTCTCTGAATTGACTGCATGCATCCTTTGATAGGTCGCGGAGCAATCCATATTGCGCTCGCTGCTTATCGCCTACGCACCGCTCCTGGGCAGCTAATGTAATAGCTTGGCTTGTGCTTCAGCTTCAAAGTCCGTACCCATGGCACTACTTCTTAGCAGCCGATTCGGGGTTTGAACCTAGACCGCAACCTTGAAGACATCGCTCCGGCTGTTCCGCGTACATTATCTAGCAGCACTGGCAGCAATAGTCAATGGCAGGAGCCTCGTCCGACGAGGCGTACAATCTCCCTTGCTTTGAAGACTAATACGATGAGGAGCAGGGTCGAGTCCATATGCTCCTTGTGTGATCATGGCTCCATAAGTCTGACAATCGCCTCATGGCTCTTCTATAGTATTCACTCACCTCTGGGACACAGGGATGGCTTCCCCATCCCCTTGCGCCACGGACGACAACATCGGTAATGTGCTCCTCATCCCAGCAGCAATTTTCATCGTACCGAGCGTCATCACAACAGCACTACGACTCTAGGCCCGCAGAAATTCTCTAGGATTAGACGACTGGATCATCCTCATCGCGGCCATACTGACAATCGTCCTCAATGCTTTGAGCATAGTGGGTGTCAAGCATGGAAAAGGCCGGCACGTCTGTGCCCTCGACGATGAATCGATCGCTGCGATTGGACGATACAGCTGGATCAACCAGATCATACTGTTCTGGGCGCTCTTCTTCATCAAGATTTCCGTTTGCCTGTTAGTCCTGCGGGTCAAGAGCACTCCACATCTGCGTTGGATTTCGGGCATCGTCACTGCTTTGATGATAACGAGCACGATGGTTGCCTGCGCGGCGCTATTAGTAGAGTGCAGGCCGGTCTCTGCTTACTGGAATAGGAGCAGTGGGGAGTGCCGTGCTCCAACATTCCGTATTTATTCAATCTGGGTGCAAGCTGGTACGGCTACCCTCTTGGTCGAGGTATACAATCGCGATGGAGCTGACAAGCTTCCAGCTATCTCGGTTTTCACTGATCTAGTATGCTCTCTGCTGCCTTTCCCAATACTCTGGAGTCTACAATTATCTCCTCGGAAGAAGATCGCAGTCGGCGTGTTAATGGCTCTTGGTGCGATGTGGGTGCTCTTTCCCATTACGTGTATCAATGAAACTACTAACTCTTTCATAGTGCATTCATCTTCGCCATCTTGAGAGCGACATCACTAAGCCTTGGCCTCAGCGACACAACATGTCAGTCTCCCAAACACTGCAACCTCCGCATCAGACTGACCATACCCTCACAGACGATTACACGCTTACTGGTACATGGATGACTTGAGCCGCCACGTTCTACTCCCTGTCAAGCTACACTAACAAGCAGCCAGACTAGAAGTCAACATCGGCCTCATAGCCAGCAACATAGGACCTATGCACGCTCTCCTGTTCAAAAGAGGAAAGTCACAGGCATCATATGCGTATGGCACACAAGACCGTGCCTCCAACGTGCGGCCCAGCCGTCCCGCCACACGGCTGCATGCCAACGAGAACGATTCAGATCACAGCCTCGTGCAAATCGACTCCGATGGCCGCAGAAAAGAGACATGCGCCAGTGCGTCTCTATCTATCGAAAAGATCTCAGACGATATTCCTTTGGATCGTGTACAAAGTGCTAGCAGCCGGAGGTCGCTGGAGAAGTCTGTATCGAAATGGTAGCATGAGATACGCTTTTTGTATGTGTGATCATTGTCAAGTCCGCACGTGATAAATCTGAATCTCACTGGAAGTATTTCAAACCTCTATAAACCCTCACCGTATACAACAGTCTTGGCCCTGAAGCCATCGAGAACCGGGGGCTTCCTCAGCGACGTCGCATTTCTGACGACTCTGACTTCAGCCGCTCTGGTGAGTCTGAGATGCCGTGAAGTTTCAATCTCCTCATCTGATCCTTCCGCCTTTTCGTTGCCGATGGCAGCAACTTCCTGCTCGTACTTCTCGGCCGTATCCTTCAACACAACGTGCATTGAAGCTAGCACTTTCTCAGCTGCCTTTGCGAGCGGTAGGTCCTGCGGCGCCACTCCATCGGGGCTACGCCAGCTAGACGTCTCCAGCAAGCCGGCACTTGCGGCTTCCTGCCTGAGACGCGAGACCATGAGAGCGGCGAACATGTCGCCGGTTCCAGAGAAGAAGATCGGAAGTGAAGGCACAGTAATACTGAATAGGCGCGGCTTGTTATCGGATGTGCGCGTGCTGCCAACTACGGATAGTCTGGCGGTCGCCGATAGATCCTGCTCGAAGGTAGAGGGTGTTGGTGAAGTCGATGCGGGGAGGCGAATAGACGTGACCAGCACATGAGGGATCTGGTATCTATCATGCAAAGTCTCAATGGCGGCGTGCATGGATTTGAGGTCCGTGATCTTGACGTCTGAGAGTAGTTCGGCCTCGAACTGGTTGGGAAGGATGAGATCCGCGTCCTTGAGTAAGTCTTTGTAAACCGGGATCGTGTCTTCTGCGACGTAGATGCGGCCGTTGTCTCCCATTACTGGGTCGAGTACCCAGAAGAACTTGCCAGGCGAAGCCTTCTCGCGTAGCTCTCGGCCGATCTTGCCGACTTCCTGGACCAGTGCTGCAGAAGGACAGTAGCCTGAGAGCATCATGTCGAAATCGTCCAGACGTGCGTTCTTGAGGCCAGCGTAGAGGGAGGCCACCTCTTCGGGAGTGGATTTCCGGCCATTGAAACGTCGGTATGCGACGTGGTTACCTGTCGATGTGTGAGCTCATCCTTCACGAGAGATCCGGACCGTAAGATAACACTGACTGTAATTGACCGTGTGGATGGCGGAGACCTCGCAGCCCAGAGTCTGCATGCAGAAGGTGGCCATTGTGTTGCCGACATAACTTCATTCGACTCAGCCATTGATCATCGTAGTGATTATGACAGTATCACTGTTCAACGTGGCAACTCACCCGGATGTGACCTTGTACAATGTCAGCATCTACAATCCTCTCATTCCTGAATGGAAAACACCCACATGACTGGCAACGGCCAGGACGTGGGTCTCTGGCACCTCGAGTTCGGCCATAGTATATTGGAAAAGAAAGATATGTTTTTTAGGAGACGTGAGATCAGTCGGAATCTTCTATACCATCATCTACCTCTATCATTACTCACATCGTTCCGCTGGGCGTGTCACGAATGACAAGAAATGTGGAGCGACAAACTCAAATCCGTTTAAAGTTTCACAGAGACCCTAACCCTGCTCTTGTGTTGATTGAAACACCACAGTGCAGCTTTAGTTCCGAGATACATGCACAGTACATCCATGTACATGTATATGCAAGCTACGTACACCACCACCACGCGTAACAAGCTACTCGCGCATTGATCTCACATCAACTTCCCGCATTCGAGAAAGAGCCCGGACAAGCAAGCAGCACCGAACATATCCTCGAAAGCTCAAAACATCAACACTCTCCGCCGAAATGGCTGCACCTTCCCGTCTCGCAGCATTGCCTGGCTACGATACCGCACCCGATGTCTACGAGACCCCCGAACTCACAGACGACACCTCTGCCACACAATACACCGCGACCTCAGAAGTAGACGACACAACCTCCACATCCGTGACCACAGACTCGGAAACCGGCAGCGACAGCGAGAGCGGCGTTGTGTCGCGGCGGCGGCTGAGACCGAGCCATGCGCGCGAAAGGTTTACACGAGAGGGCAAGGGAATGGAGATCAAGGACGGCAGATTCGGGGATCGCGTTGGTGGGCTGGGAGGACGTGGGTACAGGGTGAGCCAGGTCTCACGAAGGGAAAATAATGAGAGCTTGGGAGAAAGAGTTGCTCGCTTGAAGCGGGAGGTAGAGGAGTGCCGAGTCCTTGCCGAAGGAGCGAATGGAGACGGAGCTGTGGGCGAGGGAGACATGGAGGGACTGAGGAAGGTGCTGGAAGATTTGCAGACGAGCAAGGGAAGAGACGTAAGAACACGAGACGGCGAGACTGAAAGCGGCCAGGTCAACGAGGAGACCAGCAAAGGCGTGGCAGAGTTTGATGCGCGACTAAGCGTGCTGGAGAAGAGCTTAGGGTTGGCCAGTCTAGATGGAGGCGCACCGGAGACACCACTGCTGCCTTCTCTTGCGCTACTGGATCAGCAATTCGGCGCTCTGATGAATGCTTCATCGCTCGCAAGTCTCGAAGCTGCAAGTGCGCGGATCAGGAAGCTCAAAGAGGAGGCAGAGCAGCTGTCTCTGCCCTCGGAATCAACAACGCAACCGCAATCCAGCGGCACAACCACACCAACTTCCGAGACAACGGCACAGCATGGTATGTCTCCAGTAGACGTTGAGAAACTCCGCGCTCTCCACAACCTACTGCCGACTTTGCAATCACTCTCGCCCACAGTACCAGCCTTGCTCGATCGCCTACGCAGCCTACACACTCTCCACGCCGGTGCAGCGAATGCAGCGAGCGAGTTGGACGATGTCGAGAAAAGTCAGGCCGATCTGGACAAGGAGATGAAAGAATGGCGCCAAGGACTTGAGAAGGTCGAGAAAGCGATCAGGGAAGCCGATGAGGCGAATGGTAGAAACGGCAAAGTTGTGCAAGGCTGGGTGAAAGATGTAGAGGCGCGGATGAGTAAACTTGGATGAACTGTTGTTGGTGATGTCCTCTTCTGGGCTTAGATATAGCATCACACCATAACGATGATGGCTGTGAACTGCTGAGACATGTTTGATGCTGTTATGGTCCCCTGTCTCATAGGCTCTGCGTTCGATCAGGGATCGCATAAGCATACGGATATACCAGCATCGAATCCGACCCCAAGCTTGCAATCCACACATTCCTAAGATAACAGGCGTCGTCCCCTCTTCGTTGTTCACATCACCTACATACCCGACCTTGCCCTCTCCCACCTTGGCGAAAGCGACAGGCGTCTCTATCCGGTCGGTTGGTCCAGACACACTCGACCCATCCTCCCAATCATCAGTAGGCAGATACACCGCATCATCGTAAGCCACGTTAGCAAGATTCAATGCCTTCTGGCTGTAGCTCTCAGCCAGCGCACTCTTTTCGAAACGCGTCATCTCAGAGTTGAGCTTGAAGGTCGAGCGATGGTACGAGCCCGACCTCCACGGCAGATCGAACCTCGAGAAGAGACTCTTGACGTCCGGAGGCCGCGTGAAACCAGGAAATAGAGCCATGAAGATGAGAACACCGCCTGACCGGACGTAGCTGAGCGCATCGTGGACCAGCGAAATGCGGGTGCTGACGGTAAGAGATTCGTCTGCGGCAAGGATCGCGGCTGGCTTGGGGTGGCTGTTGAAAGCGGCTCGCGCCTCTTCTGGCGTGTTGGCCTGTCGGAGCTCGGCTTTGGTTTCGAGGAGGCGGACGAAGCCCTCGTACAGATCGTGGAAGAACTCTGACTTGTCGAGTGTGAGGATCACGATGATCGGCTTTGCGCCGGCGGGTTCCGAGGATGCCATTGTTGCGCGGTGGCTCTGCTTGTTCTTGAGTCAGTTTCCTACAAAGGCTCAAGTGGCTGCACCGTGTGGGTGTACAGTTTGGTTGCGTGATTTAGGCTCGTTACGCTGGGGCTGGCTGTTCGTACTTGCACAGTGATGATCGGTGTAGATTGCCTTGGCGAAGGCCGCTATTGAGAGCTTCCAATGGAGACTGAGTTGAGAGATCACAATTTACAGTTCGGAACGTTTATCACGATGGCACGAGGAACGAGGTGTGTCAAGCTCGACGTCGTGTTTGGCTTTGAAGTAAACCTGGAAGCTGGTGATGTTCACGTGATACGACAGGAGGGGAGATCTGCTGCAGGTGCAGCTGTACCTGTTTCACCTAAATGAGATCAGCCACTGTAACACCTTGTTATAAACGCGTTCTTCCACATGCGCCTTTTTGGTCATCTTTCTAGTATTTTTTAGCGGAGTGGCTTATCGATACCGTAGGTATACAGCCACTGTGCGCAATATCTGGTTGGCATCGCAACATCACAACATCACCATTGAGTTCGTCACTGACATTAAGTAGCAGTAACGGCTCGTATTCGCACCACCACTGAACTACACCGGGTTCGCATGCTGCATGAATGGATGGGGAGCTCTTCAGGAGGCAGCTCCGTGCAGCAAGACACCAGTAGGAGCCAAGGGAGACTCCATCGAAGACCACTGATGCCCACCACGCCATCATTGAATCTTCAAGGTTTTGCAACTCACTTATTATGCCCGTTATAGGCATTGGATGCAAGATGCAAGACTTTCTCTCTCCCGAGCCGCATTCATCATGGTGTCATTGCGGCTTTTCTCTTCCAGATGTCACACAGAACCAGTATGGACAGTAGGCAAAACACTTTTGCCTCAGCTAGTCTATTAGGGCTGCTGAACCTGTCGTATTCGTGGCATCAACGGCCTTTGAACCGAACGTCTGCATGTCTCACAATCATTTGCAGAATTTGGAAGCATCACCAGATAAGGTTACGGCCCATCTGAAGACCCAAGCACTCGGTACACGGCACGACGCAACGGCTACGTAGATCCTCTCGTCGGCGGGAACTGATGGAGTACTTCCTTTGCCAGTGCAAGAAAGGACGAATGTACGTACGAGCCAGATGTTTGCTATTTCCTAGCTCCTAGCACGTGGCGAACATGGTCTACTCAAGTATGGTCCGATACGTAACGGCCTGGAAGATCCGACCGTCCGGGCCTCGGAAATGCTTTTGGAAAACGGCTGGTTTAGCTTCGATGATTTGCGCATGTTCTTCCATGGGACCAACCTTACCAATTTTCAGGAGGGCCCGCATTATGGCTTCACGGGATGGAATACCCGCAAGCCACGTTCTGGGCAGTGGAGCTTAAACCAAATGCTACGGTAAGGTACGGCAGCGCGCACAATGGCGTGCACCGCTTTAACAAAGGCAAGTTGGTATGAGGTGTCAGCTCATGGGACACATCGAGATAGGAAAGATACATCTTGTGTTCGTCCTCGCCACCATGGGGGAGTACAGAGCAAGCCCCGTTGTGGGCAGACTGACACCACGTCTTCCCGTTAACATCGTCACACGCGGAGCTCAGGCACATCGCGCTGCTAGTGACCGGCTTGTTCAACCGCACGCATACTGAGTTCACGTTTGCGGCTGGAGTACCTTACTTTAAGATGGTAGCCAGTCACCAGCCGATGCGAGCTTAGCGGGCTAGGGCTGCGACCTCATCACCACTGAGCATCAATGTTAGCATACAGTAGGCCTGTATGTACCGGACCCGTCCAACTGGCTACTGGATCGTATGCACGTGGCAAGCTCTACTCTCAAGGCAACGGCTGGGACGATCGACCGAAAAGTATGCAAGGCCACTAAAGATCCAGTAAACACGCACGATGACGGTTGATTCCACTACTTCTTCGGGTCAAATGCCATACTACATGTGTGCCGAAGATATCCAGCTGGTCACTGGTTCATTTGCCATTTTCCCGTCCCACATGGGCCTTGAACCACGATAATCAATTTAACCATGCAAAATCTTGGTACCCGGATGTATCTCGATCGACCTCACATTATGCGACTGCCGATGCCTCGCGCCTTCTACGTAAGCCTGATGATGAGATCACCTTGCGAGCCGACAAGGTTTTGACACCATCGTGGTATATCTCTATGCCACCTCCTTCCTTGAGGCGGTCTTGTGTTCAGACTTGAGCCTGAAAGGCTGCAGCCACGCTCCGGGTATCACACTCTGTTTCACCGCTGGTGATCTCGAAGGCTTTTGCTCTGTACCATCTGTCTCGGACTAGTCTTTGGACGAACGAACGACCAGCATGCCTCCCAACAATGAGCGCTCAGTGCGGTTACCCACGAGGAATTCTCTTTCCAGCATTTCGGAAGGATCACAGAGCTCTCCCCAGGAACTTTCGGAGAAGTGCGAGCTGAACGACGATGCAAAGCACGACGACCTTGACGGTCCAGCACAGCAGCTCGTATCAAACGATGTTCCGATTCCCGCCGGCATCTTGCGAGCGACCACCAGAGCTTGCAACGGGCCACATAAGGTCGAGGATGAAGAGAAGGCATTGCCACAACAAACAGGTATTGCGGAAGACTTCAGCATCTTGGACATTGCTCTCGAGCAAAGACAACATGCCGAAGAAGCCCTGATCAACATCGAAACCGAAAATGACTTTGCCGAGCATTTCGCCAGATGGGATCTGGGGTCTGGCAATCGCAGGGATCAATGGGAGAGCAGCAATCTCGCTACACTGGAAGAAGGCGAACAACTCGGACCCAGGGTATCCAGACAGTCGGCGAGAAGGTCAATTCCAGTCAGAACCCTCTCAAATCGCAGTGCACGGCTGAGCAGATTCATGTCAAACAACAGCGCCGCATGCGACATCACCGCTCTGCCGGCGATTCCTCGAAGTGACGCAGTACTATACCGATCTCTTGACAACTATAGTCTGCGAGATCAATCGAGGACAGCTGGCCGTCCCCTCTCGGAAGTCCCACCAGAAGCCGACTGTGTGGGAATATTCGACGATCCTCAAGCAGCGGACACCGAGCTTTCAACGCCAGATACCTATCTGTCGATGGCCAAGCCACCCGTCGATGCTGAGCAAAGCTACATCCAGAATGCGCGGAAAGCCGCACTGACGCGACTCTGTATGCGCAGCGATCGAAATGAGAGCGTCGTTGGTCCGGCTGTACAGAAAGTCAAACAAGGCGCAGCAGACCTCGCCCGCCGAAATAGCTTACTCGACGTATACGAAAAGGCCAAGATCCGCGGAGAGCAACTCCAACGCAAGAGATGGGTACAGTTGACATTCGAGTTGTCTTGCTACCTCTTGATTATCTGCTTCATCTACTTTGTGTTGGTTGGCAGACCAATCTGGAACGGCTCGATTTGGTGGCTCTATTGGCTGGTGGAGAAGAAGTTCACAGTGGCAGGGACTTGGAGTGTCACAATTGGGATGGCTTTTTTGTAAGGCATGTCCGAGCTCACATCTGGATGTTGAATTACTGACATTCTTCAGCTACGCATTTGCACCACTTTTGATCTTGTTCGAGGATGAACCGCCGATGCCAGATGAGTCCTCCCGAGCTGAGGCCACACCGAAGCAAAGCGTCGACAACACAGCACTTCTGATACCATGCGTAAGTATTCCCAACTCGTCTGGTAGGATAGCATGATCTCGAGACCATCAACTGCAGGGCTCTCAATGGTCGCTCGCTGACAAAAAATATTCATTGTAGTATAAAGCCGCTCAACTCATTGGTCCTACGCTTGCAGCGGCATTGAAGATTTTCCCAGCGAAGAACATATTCGTGATCGCAAACGGCAACAGCCCCACGCCCTTGGACAATACCGAAGAGATCTGTCAGCAGTATGGAGTGAATCATGTCTGGAGCCCCGTCGGGAGTAAGATGTGAGTATTAAGTGGACCCGGCCGAAAGTCACTGATGCACGATACTGACAAGTCCTCTTCGTTCTCCATAGTGTAGCTCAATATGTTGGATGCTATTCCGCCAAAGGCTTCAAGAACGTGTTACTGATCGACGACGATTGCGCCCTGCCACCAAACTTCCCTGTAGTCAGCGACCGCCTTACCGACCAGATAAAGTGCATCGGATACACCATCAAGTCCGTGGGGCCACCAGAGAACAAACGCGGTACCCTGTGTCAACAAGCTCAAGACCTCGAATACAAGATTAGTGGCCTGCAACGCGCCTTCGCTGGCAAGATTGGAAGCGCGACATTCCCACATGGAGCTATATCAATCTGGGACACGAAATTCCTGATAGATACCTTCCGTACCCACCCTGGGTAAGTTTTATTGGAGTTAATCCTCCCTGAGGCGTGTATACTGACCCTCCTCTCAGATTCTCAGTCTCCGAGGATTGGTTCTTCGGCCACACAGCCCGGAAGCTCGGAAGCCGTGTCACAATGTGCACCGCCGTCTTCGTGGAAACGGAAACGCCTTCTTCCGTCTTTTTCTCGAGCGGCAGCCGCGGTGGTTTCGGCGAGATGACCATCTTCAGTCAACGCTTTTACCGATGGAACTTCTTCTTCGTGAACGGGATGTTCTATAACATGGCTTATATCCTCTTCTCCTGGAAGCTTGGATTCTGGGAAATTGGTGCCAAACTCTTCGTCTTCCAGGAGTTCTACGAGACATTGCTTTATCTCCTGGCACCATTTGTACTGCCAATCTCGCTGATTGTCAGACCTCTTTTCTGCGTATATTTGCTCCTTGGAACACTTGGCATGTATTACGTCAACGTTACAGTGAGTCTGAGACACGACTATGGCTTCTATATTTGCGCGCATGCAGCTGACTTCGTCCTAGATCTTTAATGAAATCCACCTCCGCCGTCGTAACGAACGTGTCGGCTGGGTCGCCGTATATCTATACTACACACCATACAAGATCGTCCTGACATTCGTCAACGTCTTCAGCTGTTACTATTCGCTTTACAAATATGCGAAGTACTTTGCGAAGAGGTGGGTTCACCCATCAACGAATGGTGAAGAGGTAGCTTGACCAGCGACTGACCATGATTCCAGACATCCTAAGATTATCGAAGACGAAAAGGCAGTCGAAGTCGTCCTTCGACTCGAAGAGTCTACGCCCAAGAAAACCGAACAAGGCCTTGGACGCAGACTTACCGTCACTGCAGTAGGCTCACGATTGAGCCGTACTGCCACACGCACTTCGCGGTTAAGTCGCAACTCGCGAGCTAGTTTTGGCTCGACTAGTATCGCCATCAGCGAAAGCGTCGCCCGTCCGCCATTGGCTCACATGAATTCTCGTTCGTCGAGACGCACGACCACCATGTATGACAACAGACTCACGCCGGGCTCAAAGCGTTTGTCCAACCCATTCGCGGATCTTGCTCGGATTGACACTACCAACACCATTGACTTTGCGGATGAGAAACGAACTTAATGCACACTGCATGGCGAAAAGAAAAAGCATTGTATATATTTGATAGTAATACTATTGACAACCAAGCTGTCGCACATGGGGCATGGACCATATACGTCAATTACATGTTAGTCAAGCACTCCCCATTGAGAACTTGACCACCTGCATTCAGCTATAAGTCAACATCAATCTAGCTACTGCGGAGTTGAAGCTGTTGAGAAACGACATCCTTGACCTGCACTTCCATCTCCCTCCACGTCTTGAAACCGAGCTGGGCTTCAGCACGAGTCGTATCAACGAACCACCGGTCTCCGGTCTTGGGCTCTGCCTGAAAGCCAGCACCAGGGAACTCTTTCTTCACATATTCCAAGACTTCCTCCCAAGGCCTGTCTTTTCCAGACAGGAGGAACGAAGACACGGGAGCTTCCTCCAAATCCAGAGCTCGGACGTGTGCCTCTGCAACGTCCAGGATGTGAACGCCACGGTATGGCGCAAACATTGGCTCTTTAGCGTAGAGCGAGCCGAAAAGCATTCCGTTGGTACCTGCTAGCTCGTCCGCGCTGGTCTGCAGGAGATTCTGCCCGAAGACAAAGACCGGGTGAATGGTGACAACGGAGTACTGAGGCTTCTGGCTCGACACGTAGTCCAGTGTGGCAGTGTGTGCGGCCAGCTTACTGGCTTGGTATTGCCCCATTGGCTCGAGAGTCGGAACGATCGATTGGTCGAAGTATAGCTCTTCCTTTGGGATGTCCTCTATCTCGTTGTCAGTACGGCTTAGAGGTTTTGCGGAGTGACCAGGATGTCTTACCTTTGACTATTATACCGTCGCCGCCTTTTCCGAGTGGAATGAGAGATGCAACTGATGCGGTGATAACGACCTTCTTGATCGTGGGAGTCTTGCTCGCAGACTCCAAGATCGAGGTTGTGCCCTTGACCGCTGGTGTCAAGAGGTCTTCGTTGGGCTTCGCAAGTGGAGAAGCGACGTGAATCACATAGTCGGTTCCCTTCAACGCATCATCAAATGCATTGGCCACTGTGTAATCGGGTACGACGACAAACTCCAGCTTGTCGGCGAAAGCGTTCAGAGCACGGCGCAAAGATTCGATCTGTCCTTCACGCCTGACGCTCAGCTTGACGTTGTGGCCGGCTTTCAGAGTCTCCAATGCAACATGAGCGCCAATGAAGCCTGTGGCTCCGGTGATGAAAACAGTTGTTCTGGACATTTTGTTGGTCTGTAAAGATGTGGTGGATTGTTCTCGTTGTGTTTTTCCATGTTGTACGACTGGTTACTGCAATATATGTATACTGATCGCTTTGGGAAATGGTAATTCGAGCCTGATTAATAATCAGTCGAATCATTCAATGATTGCTAAGAAACATACGCGATAACTAAGCGTTTCCATCATATGCGAAGCGCCACTAGTCGGAGGCTTTAAGTTTCGGTCACTGTTTGAGCCCTAATGGGCCAATTGTTCCTCCGCTTCAAGATCGCATTGCGGGTACGTTCACTAATCAGTTTCCACGCATGTCCCGTTGCGACTTTCGCCGAAGCTGTATCTCCGTTTGAAGTAAAGAAGTATGATAATCCGTTTTGCGCATTGTGATGACGCTGTCGGAACCAGTGAAAGAATAGTTGTTGCTCCATACAGATGATTGGATCCGGCGTCACACGCGATCTCCCATCGCTATGTTATACCTGCCTCACTCTATGAAAGTCGAAGCGACTGCATACCAACATGATACACTATCTGGTGTCTTTGTTTTGTGGTCGCACTGTCTTTAAATACATATACCATTTGCGTTCTTATAATTAAAATTGTTCATAACTATGGAAACTAGAAGGCTGAATAATTGACAGATATCTCGAAGACACCTACAAATCTGGAGACTCGCAGTCTGGGTAGATTTCTCCCATGCGCTTGGAGTTCTAATCAAGGTCCAATTTCTGCATCGTTGCTTAAGCCAAACGTACAACGAGCTTTCGGCCAGGAACTTTGCCTTGCCGCAGCAGATCCAGACCAGGCGCTATCTTATCGAATCCCGTTCCTTGCTCTTGAATCGGAGGTGACTTGAGAGAGCCATTCTCGACGAGACCTGGTAGCAAAGCGTAGAACTTTGCCAGTCCAGCACGATCCTCCGGGCTTGCAGCAAACTTCGGTCCAATCGGCTGCAGAAGCCCGAATTCGCGCCCAAACAAAGTGTACATCAAGATAGGCGTAACGGTGACCTCTTTCGAGATCGATTTTGCCATCGGGTTGAGTGACACCACTGTGCCTTTGTTCTTGGCGACTGCCTGGCAACAAAATTTGTTCGATTCGCCTTCAGAGAATCCATCGAAGGCCAAGCTGAGGTGAGGATAGGCTGCAATGATGGCGTCCAATGTCTTCGGGTCCCGATAGTCGTATACTGCGTCTGCGCCATAGCCTTTGACGAGATCGTTGGACCTTGGGGAACATGTGGTAACGACCTCGTACCCAGCGAGCTTTGCTAGCTGGATGGTGAAAATGGAAGCTGACGTAGCACCACTGTATACGAGTAAGGTTCCGCGCGTGCCAGATTCGGAGCGTTGAGCGTCAGGCCACGGGAATTTGAGTACGAGTTGCAGTGCTTGCATCGCAGTGGTCGCAGAAACGCCGAAGGTCGAGGCCGCCTCGTCGGACACATTCTCGGGAATCTTCCATGCCAGGTCTCCGTCGATCTTCAGATACTCGGCGAATGATCCTCTGTCGGGGTAGATACCACCGTGTACTACTCCGGCGATACGATCACCAACACGCCAACCGCCTTTGGCTTGTACACCTACGCGGTGCACTGTTCCGGCGTAATCGCATCCAATAATACTACCGGGTTTACCGATTAGATCGATATGTTTGTGGTCGGTGGGCTATGTTCAAGAGCAATGTTAGCTGCATCCAAATATCAACGAGTTGATGTGCGCTTACATTCTGGGCGACACAATGAACCTTCACCAATACCTCCGTCGCGTCTAGGCTTGGTATCGGTACCTTCTTCACAGATGCCTCATGAGCGATGGTGAATCTTGTTGCTAGTCGCCACGCCGCGCCCAGGATTGATCTGTTGTGGGTAATGTAGGCATTCATGACGGCATCGGACTGTGAGCTGGCCATGGCACACAGGAGTTCTAGCAGTAAGCGTCGAGTAATGCGAGATTGGTGTGTAAGGCCTTAGATAATCGAGACGTCTTAAATCAAAGCTGGTCCATTGATTAGATATGCGTCTTGTCGGATGGTTTGATGGTGGGTGGAGTTGTGCCGAGGTGTGGTGATGGCGATGGTCTGACACCGGGGCTTCAATTCCCCCGGCGTGTGAAACAGATGAGTGATTACTGATCAGCCCTCACCAACCAAGAACCTAGATTAACGGTTCACTGCTGCGATCGTGGTACGACTCAGTCATCCACTGGCTATAGCGTCGGAATACTATGATGATCAACTTATGCATTGACAAGTGCACATTTGATTGTGCGATTTGCATCTTCGAGGATTGACGTGTACAATCATCGTAGCCACCTATCTCAATTCTCTTATCGTACGTAAATCTTTGGCTGCAGTCGAAATTGCGTCGAGGTTGTCCTTTTGACCATTTTCTCTGTGCCTTGTCATAATGCCAGGACATGTATCCTTGGAAGTGGTTTTGCCTGCGCATTTTGGCAAGCGGGCAGTGATGCGCAGTAGACGCGCTGCGCCTCTATTGGCGAAGACTCTTTGGAACGTATATGTGCGGTAATCTGATAGACAGAAACCCAGCGCCCCTCATCTGGTATCTTTGACTAACAGAGCAAACCAACCATATCTTTTAGCTTCGTAGCAAGAAGTGTGAGCTACCGCATCAAGATGCCTCACATTCCATCTTCAGCAATAGATGCATGGCATCATACCCATCTCAGCCTTGTTGGGCTACTGGCACTGGCAGATCTGAACACCGTCGCAGAGCACACTGCCTTAAACGGGACTTCAAGATGGTCGGACGCCTTGGTATTTTGCCCTGGTCTTCACCGACAGCACAGAGCACCGCAGCTGAATGATGGCGAGTTCCCTGCTTGCGCAGCAATGACCACTGGCTACGTCTTCCGCATCGAGAATCCTGCCACAGTATTCTACTTGCAGTCCGTTGGCGTGACTGGCAAATTGACCAACATCTCAGTCTCGAATGCAGCATCTCAGCCCCAAGAAGGTGCCCACTTCTTGTACCTAGCAGCCGGGTCATTGGCATTGGCTCTCTATTTCCTGGGCTCTCTTGGCGACTGGTGGGCTCTATCATATCTGTTCGCTTTGATCCTTATACGTTTTGTCAACACAGCTCTCATTCGCGCGCAGGCTCGTGTCGACTGGCATGGTCAGAGCGAGCCTGGGCAGCTGGGTGATCTCTTCATCTTGCTGAGCTACGACCGATGGGTGCGCATACGAGGAGAAGTGGACGATCTGAAAGCAGTGACATCTGGCCGCTGGTTGCGCCAACCGACAGCATATGAAGAAGTCATGTCCGGGTGCGCTACTTTACTGGCGTACGCTGCTCCCACTTTGGCGGCGAATGCGACTGTGAAGGGACAAATTAACATCGCAATCTTATTGTTGGGCAATGCCGCAGCGCTCGCAGCCGCGAATTATCTCACAAATTCGTTGCGTATGAAGGAAAGGGTCTTGAAGATTCATGGACCGCGCAAGGCCTACGAGAGACGAAGCATTCTGTCTAGCGAGCTTATTGCTGAGAGTGGTCGTGAGGACTGGGCTGTTGCAATGGGTCTGATCCCGGGTGGACCACAATCTCGGAATTCGGTCACAATGTAAACTGCGGCGCTGAGTATGCATGGTGTGGTTTCAGCAGTATTTTATGCACTAATTCCATCCCTTGGCCAGTCTCACAACAGTCTGAGTCACCATAAAGCGAATGTGTCTTGATGCGAGTTTTCCATAAGCAGATCTTCCTGTGGTACTTGTCCACCTCTTTCTCGCCAAGAGCGACACATCACGTCTTCATGGACCTGATAACACCAAGCAAAATCGCCTTTCCAGCATCTACTCCTTGCTGCTCCTCGCACGGCTTCGACTCCTAGCATTGGGTGTTAGTGCTCCGACCTCCTCTCCGACGGACTCCCGCTGCGCTCGATCTTTGATCCGACCAAGACGATTGCTGCCAGGTACGTCGACACTCTCCGGCAGGTCGCTTCCCATCATCGTAAAGTCATGCTGGTGAAGCAAAATCCGGGTCGACTCAATGCCGTATCGGGTCTTCTGGTATCTGCGGACAGTGAACGGAAAGACAACCACAAAGATGCATGACGTGAGGAATATTGGCAGAGCAGAGTAGAGATACCACTTCGGTGGCCAATTGATGTTCTGAATCCCGAAGACGGAGGCTAAGAAAGAGACCGGCAGGAACAAAGTGGCGATGACCATGAGAAATGCGCTGTCCTCGGTCTGATCGGCATTTTGGATGTTGAACTCGAGATCGAGCAAGTTGAGAAAGCGCTCTTTCAGATTGTTCAGAGAAGTATCAAACTGATCGAGATCGTCGACGGAATCTTCAATATCACTCCAGATCGGATTCTGCTGCCCCTCAGGCGAGGCAACTTCTTTGAGCTTTGCCAGTTTTCTGAGTGATCGCACGTGAAAGCGGAGGTATTCCTGAAGCTCGTAGATGCGGTCTACTTCGATGTGCATCGCTCTAGTCCGGAGCTTGACTGGAAAGTACCGGCCGCTGCAGTTGATCTCGGCTTCGTCCAGGCGCGCAGTCGCTTCGCGGATGACATTGCGCCAGTTGGTGAAGAGTGAATAAAGTCGAGAGAATGTCCAGCAGATACCTTCCTCGTCGCTACGAGGCAGATCAAACTCTGGGTCGCTGTACAACTTCTTGAACATGACGTCGCCAATGATGTGTTCAGCGATCGGCGCGGAGCGAGTGAAGATCAGAGTAACACTGACAGCTCTGTTGAGCTTGCATGCTCCGTGTCCACAAAACCACACGCCGACCCTCATTCGGTACCGTTCAATGAATGGTATCTCGCGCCCATGTGCTTGAGGTGGCTCAAGTCCCACGGACCATGAATAGACCTGCGGGACATTCATCTGGTCCATGATGAAGGTCCAGGGTGCACACTTGCCTCGTTTCGAAGCGCGCTCCGGAAATTTCGCAGTGCCGGCAAATTGAAGTTCGCGGCTCACATCGCTGATGTCGTCCCAGCAATCTTCGAGACATGAAGACAAGATTTCTCCCAGCCATGGCTGATGGCCGTTGATCGAGATGATGAGCGGATCTCTTGGCTGCAGGCGCACTTGGTCGCCGACCAGGCGGGCGAAGCGATTGGCGTCTTTGTGGCTGGTAACTTGGATCTCGTGTTGTTTGTGTGCGGCCCGACGAGTGCCCACACGAACGGTGATCGGATCACTGATGGCAGCCCATGAGCGGCGGCGGCTCTGGTGGCGGCGGTGTCCGCTCATCTTCCCAGCTCAGGCGAGTGAAGCGCAGTCGGGTCGTGGTCAAGTCATAGGCCGATGGGTTCGAGGACGGACTGGTGCTCAGAGCATTGTCGTGGTGCTGTGCTTGTATCGGGATCTCATGAACTTTGATCTGCTGTGAGTCTGAAGTCGAATTTAGCTCGGCGTGGTGGTCGCTCCTTCCACATTTTGACAGAACACATGGCGCCGAACTTCGAACGTCATGAGAGCACTAACGAGATATGAATGACTGGAAAAGTCCAAGTCTGAGTTAAAACAATCTTTCATAACAGTCTAAATCTATATGTGTATCGTAAAAGGGTATCTAGTGTCCGAATCTCTCCTCAGTGAGCGCCACAGCCGCCTTCGCCTTGTTGTCGTCAACGAAGACCTTCTTGAACCTGAAGTGACACAGGTCGGAGGTGGTCTCCTTGATGTTCTTGAGGTTCTCCGCGACGATCGACCTAGTAGGCCTCTCGAAGATGAGATCAATCTCCTCAAGAGTCTTGCCCTTGGTCTCAGGCATGAACAGCAGCTGGTAGAACCAGCCGATAAGCGCAATGCCGCCGAAGAAGCCCATACTCAGACCCTGCTTGGTCATGGCATCTTGCATGCCACGGAAGTTGTAGGTGATGATGAAGGAGCACAAGAACAGGAATCCTGAAGATGTGGTCATACCGTAAGAACGGAGGTAAGTCGGGTAAGACTCAGAGGGCACGACCCAGGTGAGGGTAGCGTAGCAACCGAAGAACAGCATGTAAAGGATGATGCCAGTAAGATAGATTCCGAGGCGGGGGGTGAGTTGCTCGTCTCCCTGGAACCTTGGGAAGTAGGACACACCAGTGATCATAAGACCAACGAAGAAGCCAGGAAGGGTGACAGTGGCCCAGAAGCGACGTCCGCATGTCTCCATGAGGAATGCAGCGGGAATGGTACCGATAAGCAGAGCACCACCGCCAACGAGAGACATGTAGTTGGATTGGTATTTATCGAAACCCACTTGGGACATCAATGTACTCATGTAATACATGATGGCGTTGACTCCAGTGAACTGACCAAGGAAGATCATGATGTTGGCGTAGACAAGGGCACGGCGGGCTCTGGGCTTGGTGAAGAAGTCGAGCCAAGGCATACTGCGGGAACCAGAGCCAGCGGCAACTTCGGCTTGCTCCTGCTCCATTCCGACCTTCATGATGAAGAATTCCTCGCGGGACTCCAGAGTGTTGATGCCTCTGATGCGCTTCCATACCTTGTATGCTTCAAGAGGTTTGCTCTTGTGCAACAGGTAACGCGGTGATTCGGGCATGTAGAGCATACCGATCAACATGATGGTCGAGAAAACAAGAGAGCTACCAAGGATGTAGCGCCAGTTGCCCTCGACGTGGATGAACATGGCGGCAACAGCGTATCCAAGAACCTCGCCAAGCGCAATATTGAGTTGGTAGAGAGAGACCAAGTTGCCACGAAGCTTGCGCTCCACGGTCTCGGCGACGTAGACGGGGACGGTACCACCCTCAAGACCGACACCAGCTCCAAGAATTAGGCGGGCAACAACGATCATGGCAAAGTTGATAGCGCCAGCGCAAAGAGCGCCACCAATCGTGTAGAGAATGCAAGAGATCAAAATAGCCCAGCGACGACCAAACATTTCGTTGCAAGGAGAGATGAGAAGCGCACCGGCGATAGCGCCGAGGGGCATGGCTGAGTTGACGAGACTGTTCTGGCGTTCGGTGAGATCAAGATCGATGGGAAGGAAGAGGTTGGCACCGGAAATCAGAGATTGATCGAGACCAGAGAGAAGACCACCCATAGAGGCGAAGATGACGAGGAGAACGGTGAAAGTCTTGGGGTTGGCGAATTCGAGATCGAAGTGACCCTTCTTGTAGCCAGTGCGTGTAAGCTCTTCCTCGAGCTCCTTGATCAGAGCATCAGCTTCCCATCCTCCGTCCTTAGCAATATCGATTGCTTGTGCTGTGTTGGTAACGTGAGCGGTGCTGCCAGAGCGCACGGCCATTTGGATGTCGTCGCCATTCTTCATGTGGCTGCTGGCGCTGCTGCTAGAACCTTCATTGTATTCGACGTTCTCCGTCCGGCTATCAGCCTTGGCATCCTTTTCACCCATGGTGAATTGACCGACGCTCAGATAAAGACGTCAAGTAAGTATCAGAGAGGAAGTAGGTAGGAGGAAAGTAATCGGTCCTTTCCACGAGCGACCCCTCCTCCTCTTTATACCCCATGGTCAACTCAACCCGGAGAATGCGTGACACAAGCCCGGGGCCTCCATCGGTACCGCTCCACCCTCCAGGTGCTCCAGATGCTCCAGCACGCTCCCCGCGGGACATCGTCGTGTGGGATCTTCGTGTCGTTTTCGAGACTTGCCGTCACCTTGCCGTAGGTGGCCGGGCATTCGATGTCGAGCCGGGATATAGTGGCTCCACACCAAGCTTTCGGACCGATTAGAATGTGGAGCTTGATCGCTAGTAGATTCGCCTAGTGGGTTCTTTGCAGTTCTTAGTGTCTTCTCTGATATGCATCAACAAGGCGAGAGTTTTCGCTATCCATGTGAGAGCTGTAGAGCATGCGACCAACCTAACTTTCTGATGCCGAACTTCCCAAGAATTTCCCCATCAATACCCTCTATCTTGGGATCCAACGCAAATGAGACGCCTACGTGGAGAGACGAAAAAAACTGGAAGAAAGATGCTGCCGACGTTTCAACGTTCCGCAAGCGAATCACCACTTCATTGGACAGCGTGTCGGCACTACTCGCCGGAACATCGGCTTGTATCAAAAGCAAACGGCAGCAGAGTTCGCCCAAGCTTTTGCCCTCTCCACTGGCGAACTTCGGGATAGCAAGCTTAAAGCAGCCACTCACAGAGACGCATACCTTGACGAAACGCCCCTTGCTCACAACTCCATGTCCTCCATTTGCGTTGGGGACGGAGATTCATGGAGACTCCACAGAAGCTGATCACAGCTTTGCCTGGGTTGGTGACAAGGACCAGCTTGGCTGCAGGCTTGTATCGGGTGTCCACCACGCCGCTGATGTATCGCTCTGCTTGGTGTGTACAAGCCGTGAGGGCAGGCACGGCGCAAGGACTTAAACCCAGGAAGCAAGTACTAGTTTGAGTAAGAGTTGTTTGAGCAGATTCTGATGTTTCTCCGTCATCGCCCGATGGGTAGTCTAGTTTTGATGATTGTTTGTATTCTTGTTCTCGATATACACGATCTGTGCGCGCTACCCGCAGACTCTGCACACGTGCTCAAGGTGGGCAGTTCCGGGCTCCATTATCAGCTTTGTAAGTCTCGTCATGATTACTTTGCAAAGGAATGCCCTGGTCGATTGCTATGATCATCGGCTGAGTCCGATCCGATGTTGCTTCTTCACAACGTGGTCCAGATCCGTCTGAGCGTGGCAACAAAGTCATACAGAAACCTCCAGAAGCTAGAAACCTGCTTGATGACATGTTTGAGGCTTCCCTCTACGGCAGTTGCTACAAGACGTAGCAATCCTTCGAAGTCCTCTACACAGATTTGGTAGTAACAGTACTGCGCGTGCATCCATCATCGGCCTGCACAGCTTCCGAAGTCGCTCTCACTGAATGCACGAAGTTTCGCCACGCGTCTGCTGCAGATGCCCTTCCTTGCCCTCGCTGGACCTTGAAACATCCAGACCTTCGTCCTAGCGAGACGGATTGCATGCATCCGAGATCGCCCTGTAGTTACTTGCAGGTCGGATATTGCAGTATGTTTCTATCCGGTCCTGCTAGCCATGCCGCGTTTGCTTCCGTCGCTAGCGGCATGGCCAGATCACAAGCATGCGCCGTGTAAAGCGTCAAACCATGACATGTCGTTGGTGGCGCCAATTAGCCTTCGCTTCTTGATGAAGCAGTCTCCACAGCTGTAGCCTTACCGTCCTCGAGGTGGCAAGTTGGTAGGCACAGTTTTCGTGGTCAGCTGATCAATCTTGGCTTGCAGCTCGTCTCTCCTGTTGACTAGCTGGGCGCGCAATGCCTCCATCTGCGCGAGCTGATCTGTAGCAGCTGCTTCCAGTGTTGCTTTATTGTCCTTCAAAGTGATGAGTATATGTTCAGATAGTTCGACAAAGGCAATACCGCTTACTTGTTTTCGTTCTTGCTGTGTCTTCAATCCAGCTCCATACCATGTACCCGTAGCAGTAATCGCGGCGACTGCGCCAGTCAGCACGATACGGCGGACTTTTGCTGTGCTAGCTCCCGACATAGTTGTCTTGATAAGTGAGATCTTGTAAGGTTTGCGTTTTGGATATTTGTATCGTTGAAGATGCACCAACAATCTTAGGGAGATGGAACCTCCAGAAGTTTGGCCTTGGCAGGTCGCAGCTGCCCCTCAGGTAAACAACAACTGCGCCAGAGAATACCTTACTAACAGTCGACCACCACGACACTTACAAGCAATCTATATTCGACTCGCCAACTCTTAGAAGCCCTCTCCAGCGATACATCCGATCATACCGTACGCGCCACGATGTCTCTCAACCCAAGAACACCCGGCGCAAACCACACCCACAGCACATCTCGACTGTCTACCGTCCCAACTTCCGCCTCAAAGACAAGGCAGTTGTCGCACCTGCATGCGCAGCTTGCTCAGTTGACAGCAAACATGAGCGATATGGAGAACCTTTTGCGCATGACTGCGGTTCAGGCGGAGGGTATGCGCGGTCTTGGGGGATACGCTGGTGGCATGTAAGTCATAGCCCAATCGCTGAGAGACAATTACATTGGCATATCAGAGTGAGGCTGACAAAGTCCAATGGCAGGTTCATGGCTGCTTCGAAAGTCCTGGGCGAAGAGACTGTAAACGGCGCGACTGGCGCTGCCGCCGACGCTTCTCAGAGCAAGCGTACCTAGTGACAGATCACTGTGGCCGCGCGCATTGATGACCTTAAAATAGCATGTGACAACCTCAGTCAAGACGGCATCTTCAACACGTAAACACTATCCTTCAGCAACATCAACTCCTCCATCCCACCAGCTGCGACAGCTGTACATCAGCCCGAACCTTACGACATATGGCTTGACCACACACCTGCACACCGGATAACGGCATGGAGACCTCTTTGAGTGGCGGAGAATACTTTACGATCATCTCACAACTGATGGCCGAGAAAGACCGGCTCATTACCGAAAAGGATGGACTTGTCGTCTCAAAAGATCGATTATGGAGAGAGATGTACCAGATGCTACAAGAGAAGAATGGAGGCGCCCGAGACCTATCTGAGCAACGACTGGCTGCCAACCGAGAGCAGTTGGAGAACCAGCGGCTTCGCGTGGAGGTCAGCAAACTTCAGCGCCGCAACAAAGAGTTGGAGCTTGCCCTACGTGACGCGCTTGACACGGACGAAGATTGCGGAGATGGGTCTGTGGACGATGAGGGCGTTGCTATCTCGGCGGAGGGGCGTTTCGGTGCGCTTCAAAGGTAAGTCTTCAGAGCTTTACCGCGACGTGGTCGGTAACTGATCGTTCAGGTATGAAACAATCGATGGAGATGCAGGCGAAATGACGCGGGACGCCAAACTTGGCACCAAAGGAATGGATGAGGATCACCATCTACTTACACCATCATCTCAAGAGGCGTCGCTCGAGAACTCAGAGCGCATCGCGGTGGACTCACGCCCACCAGTCTCCGTGGAAGTTCGACCTTTGGTCGAGAGCAATGATGCCAACGAGCAAGTTTACGGACGAATTTCAGGTCTTGCTACCCCCATTTTCACTTCTGTAATGACTGCCATCGGGAATTTCGGCTCCTTTGACAGGTTCGCATCCCTAAGCCGGAGAGGTTCTCGTAGCTGTGTCGAGCGAAATCTTAGTTCCCACACGACTTTCTGGACGATCGAACACCCAGGGCATTTCACCTGCAAGACCTGTTTCAACAAGAAGCAGCCCTGTTTGAGAGCGGTTGGCGATCACCAGTGGATCCTGCTGCCTCTGCCGCCGGCCACAAGAGAACCCGACACGGACTGGCAGGACCAAGCATGCTACATTCGGTCGTACGAGGAGACCAGCCAGAGGTTCCCTGGGACCTGGAAGGTGGAGCCTCACAGCAAGAGGGATGCTCTGAAACGAGAGAAGGAAGCTGCGGTTACATACCAAGGTCTGTCACAGGTTTCGTAATGCCTACACTGCGCGAATGGCAAGGTATGAGTGCCATGGTATTTGTTCCGAGCTCGGATCCTGTCAAATGCTTGATAACTGCTTGTAAGCGACAATTTAGGCATTCCGCGGATGTGTTATGCATGGCTAGCGTGGAACAACAGCTTTTCATGTAACCTCAATTCTGTGTTCGTTATTATCCTATCAAGAACAGCTCCCTTTACTTATCCAAGTTCAATTGTCCTTTTCTAAATTACCCGTTTTCTCTCGAGTTTCAGATCAATCATTGATACGATGTCTGTCAACCTATAATGGCTACAGATGCGCAGGATCATGAAAATTGCGCACACACGTCCCCAATGGCATTTGACAGCTATTGTATATACAGCAGTATGCTGTGCATCTTTGCCAAATGTAGCCCAACTTTGTAGATCGATGGTACCTTGCAGATCGCTGGAGGCCCGCACACGCGACGTCATGACTTCCTTCCCCAGCTTCACAACAATATCCAGAGCTCTTACCAGCTTGAATGCTCTGCCAGGCCTCACTTCGAACCTCAACCATCACAATTGACTCATCACTTGTAGCTCTCTGACTACCAAATTAGCTGCCAAAGTGATTCACATCAGCTCCTGTTTGTTGCGGCGCGTGGGCCTGTTGCCTTCACTTGTCAAAGATAAAAGAACCACTCTCCACCTGTTCAAACCAGTTCAACAACATCTACGACGCAGCACGACGATGGCTCGCACTACTAGATCCGCAGCTGCAAAGGCTGCAGCAACAGAGCCAGACGTGAACATGAAGTCAGACGTCACCCAACTGTCAAGTCCGCCAGCAACCCCAAGACCGACCAAGAAGACCGCTGCCAGATCAAAGGCTTCACCAGCAGTCAAGACCGAAGCCCCTGCTACTCCTGCCAACAAAGGCCGCAAGCGCACCAGTAAGCAGGTGAAGCAGGAGGATGAAGGCGATGTCAACGAACTGCCACATAACCTCGGCACTGCTCTGCCTACGCCGGGTGGCGACGACGCCGATGCGCACTATGACGAGCCTCCGAAGAAGCGCAGCAGGAAGGCAGCCAAAACTGAGATCAAGGACGAAGACGGAACCAAGATCAAGGATGAGAAAGACACGCCCAAGAAGGCTTCGAAGGCCAAGAAGGCTGGCTACGGACTGACCCCGGGCATCTCACCGTACCCTGACTACCCACGGCCTACCAAGGAAGAGTGTGCCGAAGTTGTACGCTTACTGGAGAAGGTACATGGCAAGGTTGTCGTACCAAAGGCTGTCCCACCACCTTCACTCGATGTTGCTGGTTGCGGCGAGGTGCCGTCTGTCCTTGATGCCCTGATCCGCACCCGTCTAAGCGCAAACACGACCAACAAGAACTCTTCGACTGCATTCCAGGGTCTGGTCAAGCGCTTCGGTATCATCAAGGAGGGAGTCGGAAAGGGTAGTGTTGACTGGGATGCCGTCCGCCGTGCTCCGAATCAGGAAGTCTACCTGGCAATCGAGCGTGGCGGCCTCGCCAGGGTCAAGTCCAAGTCGATTCAAGAAATCCTGCAGATGGCGTACGAAGAGAACCAGGCACGTAAAGCTGAGCTGCTTTCAGAATCGAACGACCCAGCAGGAGCTGAGGACGAGCCCAACAGTGAGAAGAACGCAGAGATCGAGAAGGCGAGCCATGATGTGATCTCTCTCGACCACCTCCACCTGCTCAGTACCAACGACGCCATCAACAAGATGCTGACATATCCCGGCATTGGTCCGAAGACCGCATCATGCGTCGCACTGTTCTGCCTTCAGCGGCCTAGCTTTGCTGTCGATACTCACGTCTTCCGCCTCTGCCAGTACTTGGGATGGCTTCCAAAAACTACCAAGAAAGGCGAGCCCAAAGTCGATCGCAACACTGCTTACAGCCACTGCGATGTACGCATTCCGGATGAGTTCAAGTACCCGCTGCACCAATTGCTCATCAAGCACGGCAAGACTTGTCCGAGATGCAGAGCTATCACCGGTCAGTCAAGCGCAGACTGGGAGAAGGGTTGCCCAATTGAGCACATTGTCAAGAGACACGGTGCCAAGAAGGGAGGCGGCAGCGTCAAAGACAAGGCGAAGGCAAAGAAGGCTGCTGCTAGCGAAGACGACTCCGACGGCGTATCCGATACGTTCGAAGGAGACGAGGGTGCCGAGGAGAGCGAGCTGAGCGATCTGGAGTCCGACCAGGAAGAGGACTAGGCTTTGTGGATTGTCCAAGCACTGCTAGACTTGGTGGCACGGCTTCCGCGGGCCATTTGAGCGTCGCATGGTCAGCATGTTACCAAGAACGAGGCATTCTTATGGCATGATTTGTGACAGAGGACATCTTTGTAAGATAATTCGAGATACCCACTATTAATACAGCTTCAACTGAAGTTTCATTTCACCCCAATGTCTGTCGTGAAAGTGTAGTCTGTTCAAAAACATGGACCTGCCAAGGATAGCATCCCGCAGCAACCGCTCGGAACGCTTGTACTGCCACCAGATATGGTTGCGTGAAATTGCCGCCGAGATTGCCTTTGCGCGATGACGCGTATTTGGTCTATTCCTGGGGAAACCTGTCATGGCTGTCATAAGGCTGGTTCCTGTCCCTGATGGTCATGTTTCAGCAAACAAAGTACATAAACAACCGTCTCGTAGGGCTGACACTTTTCCTCCTTCCCTGACGCTCCCTCTTGATCATCACACAACTCCACACAAAATCTCACGACCTGACCAGCCCTACGCCACAGCCAAGCACCACCACAAGCCACAGCCATCATGCCCTCTTCCACCTCCGACGTGTGCCTCTACTTCCTGGCGCTATTTCTGCCTCCTCTTGCAGTCTTCTTCAAGACCGGCTGCAACAGCGACTTCCTGATCAACATCGGCCTGTCCATCCTGGGTTGGATCCCTGGTGTTATCCACGCCTGGTAAGTCGCTCGCCCTGCCGATCTTGGTGCGTGTCGCGAACTCCGAAGAACTGACGATCGCTCGCAGGTGGATCATCAGCAAGCACGAGACGCCCGCACGCGCTACTTATTAGGCGAAGCACAGCGAACGATGTGGCTGAGCAACTGAGGCATTCTTCCCTCGCCCAACGAGGATGCGATTTCTTTTTGTTCTGTATAGCGGCGCGCGCGAGAGATACCCACGATGTATGTAATATAGTGCGCAGCGGGAGAAATACTTAATAGGTTACATGCACCACCATTCAGGCTCAAAGTGGTTTTTCCATCGCTTACACACGGTAAGCTGCGCCATGCATGCGCCTCGGTGGTGATATGCATCATCATCTGTGCTTTGATGCAAGCGTAGGCTGCTGTGGGCTGAGCACCTCGAAGTGACCGTCACAGGGATCGCGATCATGTCGCATCTTGCTATGTTTGGTTCATAGGGTTCTCTTTCGTGTGGACATGGAATTGCATGTTCTGCGTCTAGACTCTCCTCCAACCATAGCCATGTAGTCTATGCATAAGACGTTCTGCTTCTGCGCCTCCTTATCTCGCCGTTGCTGCCCAATTGCTCCGACGCGCGACACACCCACTCGCATGATCCTTGCAGACGATCTGCGCCACCTATACCTATGACGCAGCATGGTCATGTCGCAAGTCGCATATACTTGGTCGCATTCCTGACTACTTACTCGCCGTGCATGCCACGCTGACATCGAAGTCCGTAGACGCTCCAACTACTTCAGACGGAAACAACATGTCTACAAACTACGGCCCACAGAACCCACCACCACCTGGACAAGGATACTACAGCGGACAGCCACACCCTCCTCGTGAGTCGCGGCGGCATCGTCGTTCTCGCGACGGATCGATTTCTCCGCGCGATTCCCAGAATCACTTCGCGAGTCAGAGCCAACCAAGCGACTATCAGGAATCCTATCACCAGCCGTACGACCCAAGACAATACAGCGAAGCACCACCACCAGCAGAAGACGATTTCCACCCTCCAAACCAACTCGCACCTTACGACGAGGAGAAAGCCTTCGCGGAGTGGAACCGCGCATACGGCCCAGGAACTGCTTACGACGTCGCGATGAATGCGCCCCCACCACAAACCACCAGACAGCATGTGCGACAGCGCTCTCTCGAAGACAGGCGCAGGCGCTACGAAGACGACATAGACTACTACGACGACAGGAGCGTCGATCGCCGTCCGCCACCGCGACGACGTCGTCGGCCTCACCGTCGAGACAGCACTCAGTCAGTATCAGACTATCAGACCAAGCCTGAAACCAAACAACTCGGTCCCACTCTAATGGCGAGTGCTGCTGGTGCGTTCCTGGGGCGCAAGATGGTCAGCAAAGGTGCTCTGGGCATAGTGGGTGGCGCAATCGCAGGCGCACTTGGGGCGAATGCGGGCGAGCATTTGGATGAGAGGAAGCGCAGACGAGATCAGAAGCGGGAAGAGGCGCGCAGAGAGGAAGACGAGCGCTACTATCGTGAGCGAGAGGATGAGCGTTACTATCGCGAACGAGAAGATGAGCGCCGCTACAGTCGCCGGACCAGATCTCCTCGAGATAGTGTGCGGGAGACTGAGACCGTAGCTTCTCGTCGCCGTCCGAGGGATCTGTCTCGCGCGCCGCCGAGGACGAAGAGATATGTCGGTTCGAGTCCGGACAGTCGTGTGAGTGTTTGAGGTATGCTGTGATGTCCCCAGCCTCTGCCTTTCGAATAAAAGCCATTTCTTAGCTAGTTAGCCTGCATAATGATAACGATCGACTGTAATGACCTAGAAGCTGACGCACAAAGTCCGGTATCACGAAGTTTCAGCCTCAGCCAAGGCCATGTTACGAAGACTGGCATTGCGCTTTCCATCTTCGTATTTTGTCAGCACTCCCGATTCCAGAAAGAGGGTAATCTAAGTGTAGCCAAGTGCAAGGTGTGCACAAGCCGCAGGATGGAACTTATTCCAATTGAAGTCAAACCTAGAACCACGTCATGTGTAACAGTAAATAGCGGAGCTTCCAGCAGCACAGCGATTGGATTCAGTTCGCACCGAGGTAGAGCAGTGTGTTGCCAATATAAGTACCAGCAGTCTGCTTACCGAAGTAATATTCCCGAGATTGTTGCACACTGATCTGCCTGTAGTGATTTGATCTCTTGCAAAGTCAGCCAGCACTTACCTTCTCAACTTTCGGATCCACCAAGCAACAAGCCGCCAAAATGGTCAGGGGAAGCTGTGTCTGCGGTGACTGGACCTACGAGTACGAGGGCGAACCCATGGGCGTTGCCGTATGCCACTGCAGACCCTGCCGTAAAACAGCCGGTACCAATGGCAGTGTCAACTCATTCATTCCCAATGACAAGGTGTCCATCGTCGAGGATAAATAGCTTGAAGGAGGCTCGGCACTGACGAACATCCAGTACAAACAGCTCTCCGGTACCGATCGCACATTTACTCGCAAGGGCGATTCGACTCAGGTAAGATCTTGCCAGTGGACTCTATGTGTTCTTTCTGATAGCCGGGCCCGGGACGTGACATACCACAACTGTGCGACGTGCGGCACGATCATGTGGGTTGACATAGCCGCCGCTCCAGGTGTGAAGATCATTAAGACCGGTACGATTGATGATCAGGATGCTTTGAACCTCGCCAAACCGTTACAGGAGATCTACTGCAAAGACAGGCCGGAGAGTATTGCTGCGCTCCTTGGTGTTGAGCATAAGGATGCTGCATAGTACAATGCTCCAAATACATGAGAGATCCGTCCAGTTATTTATTCTTGCCAGGATGAAAAGAATGACAATGATGGAAGATTGATGATTGAAGGAATCTGGCACTGCGTCGAAGTATTTAAGCAAGTTTCAATGAACACCTTGATGAACAACATCGACAAAAGTTAACGGCGCAACCTTTCGTATCTCGCAATAGACGGCTCCCTCATCATTCGCGAGCCCTCTGTAGCAGGATAATCGATACAGCTGCATCTGGTACACACAGATCGAGCAAAAGGATGACCTTGCTTGCAAGGTGATGGACATTCATGCATCGGCCGGGAATCGAACCCGGGGCTGGCCGATTCATTTGAGATCATTGATCTCGAATGGCAACGGCCAATTTTACCACTAAACCACCAATGCTGGTCATGTGACGATGTTGGAGCTGAAAAATACATGTTGCTAATTAACAAGGCAGTAGCATTGTGGTTCCACATCACGTCCTGTACCTTGACTGAACCTACGAATATTAAGCTATGGAAACGTCTGGTTGGCGCCTCTATTCAAACTGATCGGAACATCATTGAAGTCGATTGTTTTCCGATTGACGACTACATTATGACAATCGTCAGTTTGCAAGTTGCTAGAATCGTCACGGAATGAAGAACAAATTGAGCTACATCGCTACGCGGACGCAATAGGTTGGTGGCTATAGTAGTAAGAGCTCACACAAGTCAGAC
>Ga0265797_10001028_pt1 | contig 50151 bp, 51 predicted proteins | sample P2T30metagenome_FD_192433 | JGI IMG/M metagenome (GOLD analysis project Ga0265797, IMG submission 192433) | Plant litter microbial communities from East Loma Ridge, Irvine, California - P2 T30 | ecosystem: Environmental > Terrestrial > Plant litter > Unclassified | place: USA: California...
TACAACACTAGACCTATATCTACAATGACAACCACCTCTGCCCCGCCACATCCACCCAGAAGACCCTCAAACATCCCCAATCAAATCATTACTCCCCAGCCTCAACTCCCCTCTCAGTCCACCCACCATACTCCTCCGCCTTCGCATCCCCTCCAACCCCCCTCCGCCCGCCGTAAACCCCGTCCTCCCACTCGCCGCATCATTGCTATAAACACTCCGACTGCCCCTCCTCCTTCTTAAAGCATCCACATACCCGCCCCCATCCCACATCCCATCCCCACCCAACACATCATCCACATCCTCCATATCCTCGAGCACGCTCTGCGGCGGCTCCGTGTCGAAAACCGCTTGCAAGTCTCCGTGGGCGCCAAAGTGCGCCCAGATCTGTAGCCAGGACTGTTTGCGGGGCGGGGCATTGCGGCTGCGTTTCCAGAGGTAGCGGCGCTCGTAGAGGGATACGAGCAGCAATATCGGGGCGTTGAGGACGCGCACGAACGTCACGTTTAGCTTGTGGAACCAGCGGTCTGTAAGAACCATCTTCAGCGGGAGTAGGAAGAAGAGGGCGAGGAGGTTGAACGGCGGGCGGTAAGCGAATATGGCGTCTGATTTTACACCTTCGAAGGTGAGCACGGCGCGGCGGAATTGGGTTTCGGCCGTGGCGTTGCGGGCCAGGTTGGTGTAGGTGTTGCTGAGCATTGCCACCAGGATCGTCAGGAAGAGGGTGTTGCCGAGGAAGGCGAAGGTAATCATTAGAATTGGGCCGAGGAGCCAGTGCATTTCTGCTGAGCGCTGCACGCCGGTACCGTCCAGGCCGAACCAGATCCAGAGCATCCATTTGGCGATTGTGATGGGCGAGTGTTTGCTGTAGCCGTCTTGGGACTCGGAGAGCCAGTGCATGGCGAGCAGGAAGCCACCGAAACACCAGCCGGCCAGGATTGTGAGGAAGGTGAAGTCGGCCATCATAGCACGGAGGGCGATGAAGAGCATGTTCTCGGGCATCAGGCAGAATGCGAGACGAGGCAGGAGGACGGGAGCGCCGAGCGATAGGACGTCGAGGGCGAGCTTGGAGATGCTGCCGTCGTTTATCGCAAGGCCGTGCATGCGGATGCCGAAGTAGGATGTGAATATCAGGACGAAGGTGATGTCGAGGAATGACCATAGATTTTCGGTGTGGACTGTCCAGCCATGCTCCGTGATCGAGGCCATCTCGTCAAGACACCAGCCAAGTCCGTAGGCAGCGAATACAAGCTCGGCGACGGTGAAACGCAAGTGCTCGGCACCTATCGCGCGGGACTTGTTGGTCATCGTAAGGACATAGAGGAGAAGCAAAAGGATGAATTGCCCCGCTTCGATGATGTTGCGGGTCCTTGGGACGATGAGTCGGTATTGGTTGAGGAGTGGCGCTTTCCTAGGGTCGTACAACGAGATTCCGCGGCTCTTGTAGCGATCGGGTAAGATATCAATGAAAGACGTGGGCGTGTAAGTAATTCTTCCCCTGTACACGGCGTCGACAATCTTCTGACACGAAGAAGAACTTAGGAAGTTCTTTGACTCCGTGACGATTGCGACTTCCAGAGCAGTCAACATCCTTTCAGCCTCGGGTCGGATGAAGTGTGATCTGACAGCCCAATGCATTGCGTCCTTGTTCGTGCGGGCAACCTCAGGTGGCGCGTTTTGGAAGGGCTCAAACCCGGCAACAAGCACATTGGCGATGAGGAGTAAGCCTTGCCGTCCCTCATGATCTTCATCGAAACGTCTCAACACACGGCCAGCGATGAGTTCGCAAACAGTGGCGCGTGTGTTATTGACTGATTGATGGTGGGCTTGATAGCTTTGCTCACGCAAGAATTGCATGCGGTTGACTAGCAAGCAGTAAACAATGGAGACATCATCGGGATCGTACAAGTGGTCGACAAGTGGTCTGATGACGCTGATGTTCATACGAGGGCTCTTGAGTTGTTCGAGTGGGTATGGATCATCTATCTAGGGACATGGTCCCTCCAAAATCAGCGGGACGCCCTTGCAAGTTCTGTTGAAGAATCGCAAGCTTCCTCCCGCGCAAACAGAGAAAGAAATCAGGCGCAACACCAATGCGCAACCAAGTGAGAACAATGAGATATGTGGATTGAACCTACCGATGCTTGCAACGATCAGACGTCGAATCTTGTGAATTGAGGTGTAGACAGGCAGCCAGCCGTGCGGGTTTGGTACTCGCGGGTCGTCGTTCTTTCTCGGCGGATAGCAACCATCGTCGTCGGCTTGTTCCTCATCATCTAGTAGCTCCTCTTGCTCTTGACGCGATCGCGCCAAGCGCAATGCCTCACTCATACTCCTATGGCTCTCGCCGCGGGCGGTTGCGGTCAAGCGAGCCGGCAGCGCAGGGCGAGGAGGCTCGGTCAGGGCGATGTGTTGACGGGGCGGAGTCGAAGCGCCGGTGGAGCCGCCATGGCCATCTGCGTGAGCAGAGGACTCGCGAACGGATGCGCCGGACGCTTTGGGAGTGGAAGCCAAGATGCTGGGAGGGCGGAAAGGCGAACTGGGAGTGAATGTCTCGCTCTGAGGGGACTCCGGGAATTCGGACATGGTGAAGGATGTTACGCAGTAATCGGCCTGCCACCTTGTCTCGGCACTCTGGGAGGAGAGGAAGAGAAGAGGCGTCGCAGTGGTGTGAGGAAAAATGGAAGAGATGATGCGGAATGCACTTGGCGGCGGGAGGAGAAGAAGGATGGGGTGCATAAGTTGTGATGTAAGTTTGGCAGTGCCAGCTTCAGATATCGCGCACGCTAACACATGCCGACATGCTGCAGATGACTTGGCTCTTTTCATTAACAATACCATTAATCGCTCAAAGCTGCGAGGGAGATATGTCGACAAGTAATATCGTCGTGTGTTGGTATAACCTCGCCTACATATCAAGTCCTGTGTACTGCGAAGTACAACCTTGGTCACATCCGATCTACAGCGATACATTACCTATGTACTGTATCTTCAAGAACGATAACTTAACGAACACCTCCACAGCTCTTCTTCCATCATCGCAGCGGGGTTTTCATACAACAATCATGCACCCAGCGACCGTCTCACCACTGTCTCGGGGGCACCAGACTTGAATCGTTTGTGAAGATAGAGATCGATCGCATGTTGATCTTTCCTTTGGCTCACCTCACGTCATTCTTATCGGAGGCGATCTGTGCGTGCTTCAACGAGAGGAAGTGTCACGTGCCTCTTCGTGTTTGACCGACCGTTTCCAGGATTTTTTTCTAGATAATTCCTACCTAAGACTGCTTTAGAATTCACTTATCAGCCCATTGGAAACGATTCTGGAAACCATATCGCCTAGTGGGACATCTATTGCATCGTTCCTGCAGCAAGGAACTGCGTACCCGCCTCTTGCCGGCGCACCCCGGTCTAGCAGATCATCGAACACCTTCTTTTCCACGATTTTGGACATCGACAATATACTAGAGTCGACTTCCATAAGAGACACAGTGGCAATGGCGTCTCGCAATGGCTATGGGACTCTTGCCCAGGACTACCCTGTGGCCGACCAAGTAGATGCCGAAAGAGCAGCTATGCTCCAAACGTCTTCGTCGGAAAACGCATTTGTCTCGAGATGTGCTCGTCATATGAATGTCAACGTAACAAAATCTTGGGGAGATATCGCCTTGCTTGGTTGTTACATCATTACCGGACTGCTGGACAGCAGCAGTGTCATGGCATGGGGAAGTTTCGTCAGCATGCAGACTGGTTAGTAGTACATCATGATCGCAGTGGCCAGTAGTGCATACATCTTACAGGTCCTACAGGAAACACCGTCTACCTCGGACTAGGCATCATTGCGCCGGATGAAGGCGACCGCTGGGTCCGAGCCCTCATCTCCATCGTCTGCTTCTGCCTAGGCAGTCTCTGCTTCAGCTCTTTCCATCGCCGCTTCTCGCCTTGCAGACGATGGGTCCTGGTCGGCTCCTTTCTCTTCCAGATGATGTGCATCCTTGTTGCGGCATTGCTAGCAACCCTCGGACCTGAACTGGACAAAACAGCCCCTCTCAACCGTTGGGGCGGATTCTCCATCGCACTGGTAGCCTTCCAATCTGCAGGACAGACAGTGGCTTCGCGTGCTCTGCAATACTCAGGCCTGACAACCTCTGTGTTGACTTCTAACTACTGCGACCTGTTCTCGGATCCTGGGCTATTCAAACTCGGCCTGAAAGACAACCCCCAGCGCAACCGCCGGATTGCCGCTCCTATCTTGCTTCTGGGGGGCGCGGCTATCGGTGGCGTGTGGGCGCATAGCTCTGTCGGACTTGTTGGAGCTCTTTGGACTGCTGTTGTTCTCAAGGCCGTCGTGGTGGTCGCTTGGTTTGTCTGGGCGCCAGAGAGGCAGCACTGAGTTCTCCGACCGACCGGCACGGGACTGCAACATTTCACTCAGTTCTGGACATACGCCAACCCAGCATTGGTCCCGTTTTTCTTGGATTTGCGGCATGTTCTATCAGCACTAATTTGATCACCATGTACTGTAATTGCACACGACTTCTTTACAGCACCGCAACTAATCTAATGTCGAATTCTTGTACCATATCGGAGGCTGGACCAGAATCTTGCTTGGTGTTATGTTTCCAGTAAGATCTAGACTTCAATTCCGCATTTCAATGCGTGTTCAAAGTCCATCGTCACAACTACAAACTCGTCAGGACTAAGCGACATGCATGTACAGGCCACGGAGTAGGGCTCTCCGTACACCTACAAGGCTATTACACGCACGGAGAAACCAAGACACGCATAGGTCTCACGAAACCCTAAGACTTCCCCATCTCCTTGAGCCTACTACTTAGGGCAACATCCCGCAGCTTTTACACAACTCTTTCGCTTAGCCAATTCAGCACCATGGCGAACACTCTCCGCATCAGAAGAGTCGCAACGTTTGACAGCCAAGAACACGCCTCTATACTGCCCGGCGAAATGATTTCCCACCAAGTCGGAAAAGCATGTTGTTCGTGTACAAAAGCAGGCGGTGTTTGATCCTTTAGTCCATAGTTCACCGCCTGCTTACTCGTGACCGCCTCGCCCTACGATGTTGACCAGCCTCGCCTCCCTCGCTCTGCTGGCGACCACAGCAGCAGCACTTCCCAGCAACCCCCCCAAAGGCTTCGTGACGACTTCGGGCACGAAATTCAAACTGGACGGCAAGGACTTTTACTTCGCCGGTAGCAACGCATACGTGAGAATCCCGGTCACAAGAGAAACCAGCCAAAGAAACCACACAAGCTGACCGTCGTATCAGTACTTCCCCTTCAACAACAACCAAGCAGACGTCGAGCTCGGTCTCTCCGCCGCAAAGAAAGCCGGCCTTGACGTTTTCCGCACCTGGGGCTTCAACGACAAGAACGTCACCTACAACCCAACCGGCCTGCCCCAGTACGGCGGCGAAGGAGCCGGCGGCACAGAAGTCGTCTTCCAGCGCTGGGGAGCGGACGGGAAATCGACGATCGACGTTAGCGGTTTCGACAAAGTCGTCAACGCGGCGACGAAAACCGGCGTGAAACTGATCGTTGCGCTGACCAACAACTGGGCCGATTATGGCGGCATGGATGTTTACACTGTCAACTTAGGGGGAAAATACCACGATGATGTGCGTCCACCGGACTACCTAAGGAGGTCGTTGGAGTTTCTTTATCCCAGTTTTGTATGCTGACGTGCATCCCTCGCAGTTCTACCGCCTCCCCCAGATCAAAACAGCCTTCAAAAGCTACATCAAAGCAATGGTGACCCGGCACAAAAACTCGCCCACGATCCTCGCCTGGGAACTCGCCAACGAAGCCCGCTGCGGCGCCGACGGCGTGCGCAACCTGCCTCGCTCGCCGGCAAACTGCTCCCCCGAATTGATCACCGCTTGGTACGACGAGATGAGCTCGTACATCAAAAGCATTGACCCCCACCACCTCGTGACAACCGGGAGCGAGGGCGGCTTTAATATCGACAGTGAGGATTGGGCTTACAACGGGGCAGACGGGAGCGATTTCGACGCCGAGCTGAAGCTCAAGAACATCGATTTCGGGACGTTCCACTCGTACCCGGATTGGTGGTCCAAGACTGTGGAGTGGACGGTGCAGTGGATTGAGGATCACGGGGCTTCGATGCGGGAGTGGAGGAAGCCGGTTGTGCATGAGGAGTATGGTGAGTTGGGGAGACTAGGACTCTCACCCCTATGATGTTTCCTGGGTAATGCTGACGGCGACTCAACAGGATGGCTCACCCCCGAAGCTCGACTCGAGTACCTCAACCGCACGGAGACTGCCTCGAGAGTCGAGGTTTTGTCGCTGTGGCAGAAGACGAGTCTGAAGGAAAAGATCTCGGACATGTATTGGCAGTTTGGTTTTTCGGGATACTCGTATGGGAGGAACCATAATGATGGTTTTACGATTTATCTGGATGAGTGAGTTTCTCCGCTGGACTAACGTAATGTGGCAATTCTGAAGATTTACTGACGATGATGATAGTGCTGAGGCAAAGCCGCTGGTCTACGAGCATACTGCTGCCGTGAAGCGATTGAACAAGTGATCTGGATGGAGATGCGGCTTGCAAGTGATGTCTTGCTCTTGCTCTATGAAGAGTCAAGTTGGAGAAACTGTCAAGGCCAAGCAGATTGTTTGGAGGGCCATGAATTAAATCATTTGGTAGTCAAAACCCTTCGTCTTGTGCCGCACATCAGTCAGCAAATGTTGATGACAGATTCGGGATTCGGTCGATACCGAGCAAGGTTGTGTGTCGTGTTAAAGTGGGTAAAGCACACGCACATCATTGTTGTCGTGGATCGGGCTTACGGACTTAATGAAGGCCGAAAGGTGGCCGACTGCACTTTCCATCTCATCGTTCAATAACACGAACCATCTTTCTATTCCTCAAACCTTAAAAACCCATATTCCACGACCTAAGTGAAAAGGTTGCTTCGAATCACGGATCATTCTGGAATTCCGAGTATCACAGCCCGCCCATTTCACTACTACAAACAGCTCCATATTACTCTCTCTAGGCTTCAAACATAGGACGAAATGGAACCATTCACCTGCAAGCTGTCAAACGGAGGGACCGCTACCGGAATCTGCTCAGTACCTCTACGCAATACAGCCGAGAACCCGGCATCGATTCCGTTGATCATCGCCATTCACGGCGGTGGCTACAACAGCGACTACTTCCACGCCGACGCCAACCACACAGCCGCCATTCCCAGCCAAACATATGGCATACCGTTCGTCGCAGTCGATCGACCCTTCTACGGCGGTTCGACTTTCGACGGTCCAATGCCAAAAGCAGCAGACTACCCGCAGAAAACCGGCGCCTGGATGCATCACCATGTCCTCCCAGCTCTCTGGGCCAGATTCGGCACCGGCTGCTCGAGTGTTGTTTTATCATGCCACAGTCTCGGCTGTCAGCAAGGGATCGTAGCGGCTGCAATGCACGCCAAAGAAACCAGCCCTGCGTATCCATTGAGCGGAATCATCTGTTCAGGTCTCGGGCACCGCGTGCCACCCGCTGTCGCCCAGTTCCCGCCCATGGTAGGCAACTCAGGCCCAGACTACGCTTCCCAGAGTACAGAGTTCAAAGACAGTATGATGTTCAGCCCAGGCACAGTGGACCCCGCGGTCTTGAGGCAGTCCGACCGACTCAGCCAGCCGATCCCCGTCGCCGAAGCAAACAGTGTAAGCGCGGTCTGGGCGACGAGTTGGAGGGAGGCGTGGGCTGCTCAGGTGACTGTTCCGGTCATGTTCGCTTTCGCGGAGTTGGACTGTTGGTTCGAGGGGACGCAGGGGCATTTGAACGATTGCGTGGAAGCTTTCACTCAAAGTACGCGAGTCGATGGCAGCTTTGTCCGTGGGGCGCCGCATTGTATGGAGTTGAGCCTTTGGTCGCGGGGCTGGTATGCGCGTTGTTTTGGGTTTGCGATGGAGTGTGCAGTGATTCTCTCTTCTAGGAAGGTGGCTTGAAAGAAAGGCCGCAAGAAGTTGCTGATTTTGTCTCTGTATCTGGTGGTGAGCTCTCGTCAATCGCGATGGTCTGGCAGCATAGTGAACTTAGTGCGCGTCTAAAAACTCGTTCTGACCAAAAACCCCATCATTCTGGTCCATAGAGACATTGTCATTGGTATTGGGAACCTTGGTCCCTTTTTCTGTCTGGATATCCCTACTCTTCAGCAGCACTTTGCTGCTGCTGTTGCTGCTGCATCGCGCCCTGTATTTGCATGATCTAAGGCAAATGTCAGTCTTCCAGATCCTAACCATTAGAGCACACTCGAAACCAGCGACTTACCTCCATCTTCTTGCTCTCGCTCTTGTCTGTGATCTCTTTGATGCTGCCTTCGATGCGCTTGCTATACAATTGGAAAGTCAGCAACCATCCAGATTCTCAAATGGACAACCCTCCGTGCACTCGTACATTTCGCCGCCAATGTATTCCAAGCGACCGTTGACTGTGCTCTTCGCCTCGGTGGTGTCTTGCTTCAGTAGGACAGGGCCGACCAGCTTGTAGATGTTGGCATCGTCGGCGAGTGTATTGAACTCCTGGCAAGTTGTTAGTAGTCTCTACAACGTGTGTGATTCGAGTATTGTCTCGTGGCGTACTTTTTGCACGCCCTTGTTCTCTTGCTGTTGGCTTTCGAGCTTCTGTCTTGCTGTGACCAGGGTGCTCATATCTGTTTTATAGATTTAGTCAGATCAATTTGACTCCTGTCGCGATCACGTGGCGGCATACCATTTTGAAGTGACTGATATTCGTTGGTAAGCGACTGGAGCTGCTTTTGTTGTTCCATCGCGCTTGCGATTGCAGTGCGGACGATCAGTTGGTTTTCTGTAGTTCGGTCACTTCCAGCTTGTGTTTTGAATTGGGTAAAACCAGCTTCTTGATGTCTTTGAATTTCAAGCGGTTCGAAGTGAACCGTTTCTCCGTTTGAAGAGCGCCTCGACTGCAAAGCACTGCCCCGCCAACAACGCCTTCTCCACACATCCATCCCGGCCTCGACCACGAAACACCACGACAACATTGTTGACACACACTTCACTTCACCCTCGCCAATCGCCGACCTCACTCTGGTGCTTACATACCCTCCAGTCTAGGCTGTTCGCATATCATCAGAGACGATACCAAGACTTCGATCTAGCGTCAACACCCGCACGCCCCACCACCTGTCTTCCCACCGCTGTAGCCTGTCACGATAAGGCCAATCCACTCGCATACCTTCTGAGGACATCCTTCGAACCAAAGCTGTGCTGTTCTCGTCACACACGACGTACCGCAAACCATGTCGAACACCGACTTCCTCGGCCGGGCGATCGAGACCGTCAAGAAGGCCATCGAACAAGACACGGCAGGCGAATACGAGAAAGCGTACCAGCAATACTATGCCGCGCTCGAGCTGTTCATGCTGGCGCTCAAATGGGAGAAGAACCCCAAATCAAAGGACATGATCCGGGGCAAGGCCGGCGAGTACATGGAGCGAGCAGAGAAACTGAAGAAGCATATCGAAGAACAGGACAGCAATAAACGGAAACCCGCTGCGATGGGGAACAATGGGGCGGCTAGCAATGGATCGGGTGGGAAGGACGAGGGTGAGGATGATGCTGAGAGCAAGAAGCTGAGGGGGGCGCTCGCGGGTGCCATTCTCACGGAGAAGCCGAACATCAAGTGGGAGGATGTGGCGGGCTTAGAGGCGGCGAAGGAGGCGCTTAAAGAGGCTGTGATCCTGCCCATCAAGTTCCCGCATCTTTTCACTGGCAAGCGGCAGCCGTGGAAGGGTATCTTGCTCTATGGACCACCGGGTACAGGAAAGTCATACCTCGCGAAAGCTGTCGCGACAGAAGCCAACAGCACTTTCTTCTCCGTCAGCAGTTCAGATCTGGTGAGCAAGTGGATGGGTGAGTCGGAGCGCTTGGTCAAGCAGCTGTTCAATCTAGCGCGAGAGAACAGGCCTAGCATCATCTTCATCGACGAGATCGACGCGTTGTGTGGTCCCAGAGGCGAGGGCGAGTCAGAAGCATCTCGTCGCATCAAAACAGAACTGCTGGTCCAGATGGATGGTGTAGGAAATGACAGCAAGGGTGTACTCATCCTGGGAGCAACCAACATTCCCTGGCAACTAGACGCCGCCATCCGACGTCGTTTCCAAAGGCGTGTGCACATCAGTCTGCCCGACCAGCCCGCTCGCATGCGCATGTTCGAAATCGCCGTGGGCACGACACCATGCGAGCTGAAAGCAGATGACTATAAGACTCTCGGCAAGCTAAGCGAAGGCTACTCGGGTTCCGATATCGCAATCGCCGTGCAAGACGCTCTCATGCAGCCCGTGCGGAAAATCCAGACCGCAACGCACTACAAGAAGGTCGACGTGGATGGCATGGAGAAGCTTACGCCTTGCAGCCCCGGTGACGCGGGTGCGATAGAGATGAATTGGGTGCAGGTCGACACGGAACAGCTGCTCGAGCCTCCCCTCCAGGTCAAGGACTTCATCAAGGCGATCAAGAGCTCGAGACCAACCGTTAGCGGCGAGGATCTCAAGCGGAGTGCAGAATGGACGCTTGAATTCGGCAGTGAGGGTGCTTAGGCAGATTGTTGTCGAGCTACGTACAGTACAGGACGAAGAGCAAATCATCGGACATACTTTTGTGCGTTGCGGCTTGCATTGTTTTCTGAAAGTTCACGATGTACTTTTCGATTGGAATACACTTGATACATTCGACGATTGTGGCAGATCACGCGGACTGCTTTCTTGCATCACTTGGTATGTATGGTGTACTCGTCTCTCCACGCCCTATAGGTAGTTTGAGATGATCGGTTTTGTCGTCAGACATATAGGCATTCGCTCGATGTCACATATCGAATTGTAAGCAAAGATACGCATTTAGCCGCAACCCGCGTCGCTTTAGCCGCATGGCTCCTTCGGGTAGAACATCACCTGGATGACCCGTCCTACTTACCGTTATGGATATAAGACAATAAGCTGCTGCTCAAGATGCTAATCCACGCCACCACCGAAAACCAGCACTCCCAGGTACCACCGCCACCACCACCACCAAGCCCATCATGACAACCCAAAAAGAAGACCCAGTCCTCACGCAGGCCGACATCGACCACTTCCTCCAACATGGCTACATCAAACTCTCAAACTGCTTCACCCAAGCGCAATCCGACTCCGTCACCTCCAACGTCTGGACCCGCCTCGGAATGGACCCCAACGACAAATCCACCTGGCACACCCTGCGGACCAACATGCCCGCCCACAACCACTTCTCAGCCTCCGAGTTCGCCCCCAAAGCCTGGACGGCCATCGGCGAACTCCTCGGCGGTGAAGACAAAATCTCCGACAAGAACAGAGAGTGGGGCGACGGCCTGATCGTCAACCTGGGCTCCGCCGAGGGCGAGGGCAAGGAAACCGACCCAAGAGAGCTGGCCGAGTGGCACGTCGACGGCGACTTTTTCGTGCACTTCCTCGACTCGCCCGAGCAAGGCTTGCTGGTCATCCCGCTCTTCACGGACATCGCGCCCGGGGGCGGCGGGACCATGATCTGCCCTGCTGCGATCCCCGTCATGGCCAAGTACCTGCGCGACCACCCCGAGGGCGTGAGTCCGCGGATGACGCCGCGGGCCCAGAACCCGCAGTGGGAGCCCGAGGTCGGGTTGAAGTTTTTCAACGACGTCGCCAAGTCTATGCGCAGGGAGGATTTCGTGGAAGTCACGGGGAAAGTAGGGGATGTGTTTTTGTTGCACCCGCTTATGCTGCATGCGGCTAGCAGTAACAGTTTGAGGAACGTGAGGATTATCACGAACCCGCCGGTGAGTCTGAAGGAGCCGATGAGGTTTGATCGGGCGGGGGATGGGAGCGAGTATAGTTTGGTAGAGAGGAAAACGCTGCAGGAGCTGGGGGTGGAGAGGTTGGAGGGCTGGGAGGTCAAGGGGACTAGGGACGAAGTTGTCCCAGAGAGGTTGCGGAGGATGGCTAGAATGAAGGAGGAGGAGTTGAAGAGGTTGGAGGGGTTGGAGAAGGGGAACAAGGTTGATGTTGAGGTTGCTGAGATTTCTGCTGAGGCTTGAAGAAAGACGGGCGTGGGATTTTCTGGGTGGAGGGTCGATGTTTCTTGATTTCACTTACCTAGATTGACTTACGAATACCATTGTGCCAGGATACCTCTGGAGGGCAATGGAAGAAGTGGCCCTTTTGTCTAGCACCATGTTCGCTGCCTGGTTGCACTCGCGACGCGAGCGTAGCTTAGCTTTATGAAAGCGACAGCATTGCAGTTAAGCAGCCAAAAGCAAAGCTCTCTTTCGAGGTTTATTTCTTATTAAGGTGCGCTGATTCTACTTTCACTCACGGCAATCCAGCGAGTCGTATGTACAATTTTCCCTTCTTTCGTTTTCCCATCTATGAGTTTCAGATCCAAATCTCGGCCCTCGTCAGTCCAAATCACCATGGTCGGCGCCGCCCGCGGCTGCAGTGGTAGTGTTGCTCGAAGGGTAAAAGTTCAGCTTTCCGCCCTCGCCGATAACACCGGAGCGGTCGTACAAGCTCCTCGCCCGCACATAAGGGTCGAGTTTCCAGTAGTTCTCGGCAATGCGCTGCGCGAGTCTCGTCCTGCCCTCGCCAGCGTCCTCGCCAGAGATCCAGTTAAGCGTCTCGGACTCGTACGATTTGATCAGTTCGGATCTCTCGCCCTTGATGTTCTCCTTTGCTGCCGTGTCCTGCATGCGAGAGTTCTCGCCCTCGACCGGTTCGGGGTATTTGTAAGTGTAGTCTTCGTCACCGCCGAGCTCCTTTGAGATCTGGCTTCGGGGGATCCACTGCTGCAAGTCGTCGACGCTGCTGGCGAAGTGGACCTTGTTTGCGACGACTGGGTCTAGCCAGCCGCGGATGATCTTCCACACTCCCTGGAAGACCCAGGGCGACTTGTAGACGAGCACGCTGCCGAGAGATTCGGGGTAGTTTGCCTCGAAGCACTTGATCATGAACTTTACAGGTGTGTAATCCATGTTTGCGAGAGAGAAGTCGCTCATGTCGAAAACAATGGTCTAAAGAATCGATGGTCAGTGGGACGAAAACGTTTACAACATCAAATGATATACTTACAGCGGTATCGATAGGCGGCTTCAACATCATCCTCGTTGTCTCGATCGTGTACACTGTAAAGCGTTCGAGCGACTTCTCCGACTGCTCACCCTGCTTGTGCAACTTCACGCGAACGTAGCAGCATGGCCTACCGTCCTTGTCCGTGCCGTGCAAAAAGCTCTTGCCCATGCGGAGCTGAGCCATGAAGTCGTCGCCCTCCTTCTTCTCACTGCCGCTTGTCTTGGAGTCTTTGATCGCCCGCTCCTCGCCGTTGATCATGATATCATCATCGACGTGCATTTCCTTCGCCCGCCAGTGGATGGTCGAGACGAACATGACGAGAGCTGCGTGAACGTCCCACTTTCTCGCGCGCAAGAATCGCAATAGGAGCGCATCTGGATGATCGTGCTTGACCATGCTCCAGAAGGCCTCTCTCAGCTCCTCGGGCTTTTGCGAAGCGAGAGCCTGCTGAAACTCTTGCGCCTGGCCATGCTTGTCGTTTCCACCCTCAGCCCCACTGCCAGCATCGTCCTTACTCTTGCGGCCAAACAGTTTCATTCCCTTCGACTTGGGCTTGGGCTTCTCTGCTGCGGAATCCGGTGTTCCGGTTGTGGTAGGCGTGGCGGTGCCGCTCGCATGTGTGCCTTCGGGTGCTACGCCAAAGACTTCGAGGGTTTGCGCCCACATCTCCTTCAACTTGATCTCCTGCTCGGGCGTGAGGTTGCCCGGCCTTCCGGGAGGCATCTGCGCTGCCATTACGTCGGGGTACTTTTGCGCTTCGAGCGCGAGGGTGTCGTTCTGATCGTGTGTGATGGATGGCGCGGGCTGAACTGGTAGATCCTCTTTGGTGTATCTGTCTACGATAAATGCGGCGGTGGCGGAGAGACCAAAGGCGAGGACAAAAGCAAAGGGTTCGACGGCGGCGCGCTTTGGAGTCGCAAGTGGAGTTCGAAGGGGTCGGTGTGAGTGAAGTTGACGGGTTGCGGTGCGAGTTGTCGGGAGTGCGAGTCGCAGAGGACGGGCGAACATTCGGTTGGATGAGGCGCAGTTTTGACTAGTGTCGCTGGTGTTCCTTCAAAAGCACATCAAATCTCCCGTCCACCGTGTGAGCCCTGCTCGCGTGAGAGTGACTTCGTATTACCAATAACCAGGCGGATGACGCCGGCGGGGCATGAATTGCGAATTGTTACGACTCCTCCTCCTCGCTCCTCCTTAGCCGTGCATCGCCGGCTCGAGATGAAGATCTACAGGCGTGAAGACTCAGACGGACATGCAAGATATACAGGAGTAATGTATCTTCAAGGTATCGCTGTTGTCTTCGTCTTTACAACATTAAACATGGTCTATGATTCTATCGCCACCAGGAGCCTACCACTCCAGCAAGATAACCCATCAGATGAACACCCGCAATAGCTCTCCCAGCATCATAATGGCCATACTCTGGCCGTACGGCATACTCGTCAGCTTGATATCCTTGTAATGCTGGAGATCATGGCCCATCCCAGTTCCGAAACTGACATCCCTCAGCTCGCCGTCTGCACTAATCCGCTCCGTCACAGCATTCACAGCCTTGAGCGCAACACTCTCGTACTCCTTGCTGATGTACCGCTTGCGAATCGCCTTGAGCATACCGTACGCGAACCCAGCGGTGGCAGAAGCTTCGGGGTAGCTGCCCTCGCTCTCCGGCATGTCGAGCAGGGTGTTCCACATGCCATCTTTGCCTTGCAGACGCTTCAAAGCCTGGCACTGTGCTTCCAACGTGTCGATCAGATGGATCCGAAGAGCATTATTGGGTGGTAGGTCCAGCAATTCGATGAAGTCGGGAATCACAATCGTCAGCCAGCTGTTGCCTCTCGCCCAACGAGCGCGAGCAAAGTTGTGTCCAAAGCCGCCGGGAGCGCTCTCATCGAACTTCCATCCGTGGAAGAAGAGTCCAGTCGTGGCATCAAAGAGATATTTGATGTGTACCAAGAACTGGCGCTTTGCTTCTTCGATGTAATGCGGCCGATTGAGAAGCTTGCCGATCTTGGCGAGAGGCAGTACAGTCATCATGAGGGTGTCGTCCCAAAGCTCATTGTGGTTATCCGTGAGGTAAGTCATGTGCTGCATACCATCGAAAGGTGTTCTGGGCAGGCCATACATGGCCCATTCTGCCCACGAGTCCAACCACGGGAGGTATGTTTGCTCGCCTGTCTTCTCGTACAGGTAGGCCAGGGTGAGGAACACAGCCATGGTGTTGATGTTCTTGGTGGTACCAGACGCAAGCTGCTCGCTGAACCACTCTTTGATGATTTTCAGGACCTCTTCTGAACCGTGGAGCTCGTAGTACTGCCACAGGCCGTACAGACCAATGCCATGTGTCCATCTGAGCGGCTATGTTAGCTTCAGTTGGCAACAACAGGGCGAGTATATGCTCACTCCCAATCCCGCCAGCCTTTCGTGTCGATCACTCTACCGTCTGGCAGACGCAACAGAAACTCGCCCGTCTCATCTTTGATGTTGACAAGATTGTCCCTTAGAAGACGGACATTCTCGTGAATTTGGGCACTTTGGAGGCCGTGGACGGATATGGGTGTTTGAGGCATCTTGAAAAGAATTGATATGGACTTGACTCGAAGCTTTCCAGCGAATATTCAGGTTCGACCTTTGGTGAAAAAAGAACCTGAAGAACACCAGAGTAAACAACAGCTTGTGTACAAAGGTACCACACTCTGGCTCGCGTGAACATATACCGAGCTCCGGGTCATCTTTTCATGTCCGTTTACCGAAGGTCTTGGATACCCTAAACGACCCTAATCGACCCCAGCTCCACCCCAGAGGCAACGCCCCAGACATCCCCGCGCCCTTAGCCTAAGCGATGCGACAGGGTTGCATCTCAAATGTAACTCATGCCCGCCTCGCTCTTAGTCTTCCTTTGGTTTGCTTGGCTCTGCAGAGCTTGCCATTTCCCACCAGTAAGCATGGGCGGCATTGGGACAAACATGCTTGCGCTTCGGTGCTGCACCCCCGAGTATCCCAGGCGGTGCATACCACTGTCGGGTTGAGGATAAGATGTGGACACCCGCCCTGCGGATGTGCAGCACCTTACTTTGCTTGAACCATCTTGCGACCAGCGTGTCCTGGTCAACACGTGTTATCCATCAACGTGCCTCAGTGCCCCTCCACCAATATGGCCGACAACAAGAACAACAACATCGACCCTACGACGGGCAAGGATGCCGCCGGCATGAAAGAGATGAACGAAGTGGAGCGTGTCATGTCGCCCGACGACTTCTCAAAGGACCACCAGGACTATGGCCGTATGGACGCCGAAGTCGCCAAGTACGCGACTGGAGAGCAGGTCGACATCAGCGAAGCTGACAACAAGCGCTTGAAGAAGCTGATCGACAAACGCGTGCTCACCATCATGGTATTCACGTACTTCCTCCAGGCCCTCGACAAGGGCACCATGTCTTTCACATCGATCATGGGTCTTCAAGAGGACTTCAACCTGGTTGGCACGGAGCTGTTCCCATGGCTCACCACTTGTATCTACATCGCCATTTGTGAGTGTCACCGTGTGTGAACTGATCGATTGAATACTGAGCTAACTGGGGTGCAAGTGGTCGTAGAGTATCCCATCAACTGGACGATCCAGCGTGTACCCATTGGCAAGTTCCTAGGTATTTGCATCATGGTCTGGGGATCTATTCTGGCGCTGCATGCTGCTTGCTCGACATTCACTCACCTCGTCATCGTTCGCACGCTGCTTGGAGCTTTTGAGGCAGTCTGCCAACCGACATTTCTCGTCATGAGTTCCATGTGGTAGGTGATCGAACAGAAAGTCTTTCCAATCTTAGCCAGCTATCTCTAACACGCGACTAGGTACAAGCGCGAGGAGCAGGCCCAAACCGTCACATACTGGTATATGATGAACGGTGCACAACAGATCGTAGGAGGATTGCTCGCGTACTGCTTTTCTCTAATCAAAAACAAGGCGATCACCGGATATCAGGCAATCTTCATCACCTACGGCACCTTCTCCGTTCTTTGGGGTGGGTTCGTTCTCTGGTTCCTCCCGGACTCTCCGATGCGAGCAAAATGCTTCTCTGAGGACGACAAAAGGCTCATGGTAGAGCGCGTTCGGACCAACCAGACTGGTCTGCAAAACAAGAAGTTCCGCAAGGAGCAGGCTTTCGAGGCCATCAAGGATCCTCAGATCTGGTGTTACTGCTTGATCCAGATCTGCACGACTTTACCGACAAGCGGACTAGGCGCGTTCTACAACATCATCATCAAAGGATTAGGATTCTCAGTCCTAGAGACTCAACTTCTAGCCATGGTACTTGGTGCTTTCATCATCATTGTCTTGATGAGTTCCACGTGGCTCGTGAACAAGACAAAGCAGAACTTGTTGGTCATTGGAATTTATCTGATACCGTGAGTCTTCTCGACACTAAGCATCTCTGTCCGTCCTTTCTGACAATGTGTAGGAGTTATGTCGGCACTATCGTGCTCATGACCGTTCCCAACAATTCCACCGCTACCAAAGCCGGTTTGCTCTTTAGCTACTACATCGTGCTTTCGTTCTGGGCTGCGCAAGGTCTCGGCATGAGTCTGTTGTCAAGGTAAGGCGTACAATCTTATCTGAAACCGCCAGTTCACGATTAACGACCGTCGCAGAAACATTGCAGGCCAGACGAAGAAATCTGTTGCCGTCTCCATGAACTTCATCGCCTGGTCAGTCGGCAACGCAGTCGGTAAGCATCACCATGAGTCTCACAACATTTCGTGCCGGACCTCCATCTAACGTTCTATTCAAAAAAGGCCCACAAGTATTCCGCAACACCGACAAACCGCGCTACTTCATCGCCTTCAGCACCCACATGGGCTGCTATGTGCTCCTGCTGCTCGTCATCATCTTCCTCAGATTCTATCTAACACGCCTCAACAAGCAACGCGATGCCGCCGCAGCCGCCGGTGTGGCCGAGGCCAATGACAAGCGCAACATCCACGCTTTCGAGGACTTGACGGACAAGGAGAACCCCAATTTCAGATATGTGTACTAGAGAGGCATGTCGGTAGCGATGGGAGAATTGGCCCGTTGGTATCAAGAGAAGAATTGGTATGCTTTCGTCTACATTCGGTAACAAACAGCGACCGCAGCGAGGCGCGTATGTAATAGTTTCCCGTTGTCTACACTTTTCATACGCCGTTTGAAGTACATGTGGTATGGAGCTACAACAGCGGACATTGCAGGGCGTAAAAGTGACATATATTGAGCTCAAGCTTCGTCATCGTATGCAGATCCCCAATGCTGACACAGCTTCCAAGGTTCACTCCACTCTTCCGCTCTTGCCGCTTTCACTTGTGTTTACCACTTGACATCAGCAAAGACACCATATAAGAAGTCGATACCCGACTCACAGACGTACTCGAAGTTCAACACAGAGATTCGAAACAAATCCACATCCCAATCGACTGCAACTCGCTTTCACACCAAACTCCACACCAATTACAAAACAAAACAACCCATCATGTCCAAACCTCAAGTCGATGAATTCGGCTGGACCGCCGTCCCACGCAACCGCTCAAACATGCCGTCAGCAGCAGACGCCAAAACAACCCCCGTCCCCGTAAACTTCGACTCCATCTGGCCGCAAACCGACGTCGTGAAAAAAGCTCAAGACCACGTCAAGCAAACCCTCCCAACCCAGACCTACAACCACAGTCTCCGCGTCTACTGCTACGGCCACACCCTCGTCTCTCAGCACTTCCCCGAATGGATTTCAGCCTCCAAGAACGACTTCTTCGAAACCTGGGCTTTGACTTGCTTGTATCACGACATCGCCACCACGGACGAGCACCGCGGGGAGACTCATATGAGTTTCGAGTGGCACGGTGGTTTCATGGCGCTGCAGGAGCTGCAGAGCTTCGGGGCCCCGAGGGCGCAAGCTGAGAGCGTTTGCGAGGCGATCATCAGGCATCAGGATCCGGGGGAGACGGGCACGATTTCGAGGATGGGGCAGTTGGTGCAGATTGCTACCGAGTTTGGTGAGTCGTTGTCGTGCACCGGCGGTAGTCCTGATTTATTGACTGATTGCGAATGCAGACAACATGGGCTGGCAACCACACCTTGTGCACGAGGACGTGATCAAGCAAGTCGTCGAGCAGCACCCTCGTTTGAAATGGTCGGGCTGCTTTTCGAAAGCCATCAAGGCGGAGATCGAGGTATGTTTGCTATGTTGCCGATCTTGTTTTGAGTGGACAGTGAATCGCTGACAATCTTGCCAGGCCAAACCGTGGTGCCACACCACTGCTATTCCGAACTTCGCCGAAGCTGTGGCTAACAACAAGGTCATGGAGGCTTATGACTAGAGTTTTTCCCTTGGGTTTGTCTACGCAACACGCTTCGAAGAGGGTTGGGTTGCTTGTACCGAATGCTTGAGTACTTTCACGGCCGTCACCTAATGTTATGGAAGGATTCCACCTGTGCTAGGTTACCAAACCAATCCAACAATTCAACGCTGATCGATCACCATTAAGGCCACACCCAACAGAGAGCTTCTCAGTATTAATGTTAGAGAGGGCTTTCACAAATTATGCGTTTCTAACGACGTCTTATTGATCTAAAGCCCTCTACGCTTTAGCCGTCATCTTCACACGCACCTCTTTCGGCGAAATGATTGCAACCGACATGTCAGCAACAAGCCGAGCATCCGGATCGTCGAGGCTGATCTGTGATTTGTTCACATTAGTAACTAACCTTCGCAACAAACTACAAAACTCGGGTACTCACATCGAAACCCAACAACATCGCCGGAATAACTTTCTTCATCTCCATCACAGCCAAATTCTGCCCAAGACAAAGCCGCCTTCCCCTCCCAAATCCAAGATGCGAAGCCTCCATGACCCGCAACGCCTCCGGAGTAGACTCCAACCACCTCTCCGGCCGGAAGACTCCTGCATCCTCGCCGAAAGCTTTGGGGTTCAGGTGTAAAGCCAACTGCAAACACCCGACCGAAGTGTTCTGAGGCAGGAATTTGCCGCAAATCTCAACACCTGCCACCGGCACGAGACGTTCGAGCGGATGCGAGAGGGGAGGGAACAAGCGCATCCCCTCGCGGATGGTGGCGTGCAAGTATGGGAGTCTGCTGACTTGGGCGAAAGTGGGGATAGGTCTGCTGAGGTTGCTGGTCTCGAGCTCTTGCTGTAGTTTGGTGAGAGACTCGGGGTTTTGCAGCAAGTGGAACATCGTAGCCGTCATTGCCGTCGCAGTCGTGTCGCTGGCGCCCGAGATCGTCGACATCAGCAACGAAACGACGCCGGCGTGGTCCAGGGTCTCCGGGTTCTTCTGCATCGCTTCGAGGAAGCGCGTGAGCAAATCCGGCGTCTCGGAGTCTTCTTTCACCAATGGCTTATCGCCCGTCCGCTCTTTGAGCGTGCGAATGGCCGCTGCACCAACCCCGGTCGGAGCAGCACCTTTCAGCATCCTCGCGATGGGATTGCGGTAGAGAAGCCTCTCTGTGCCGGGTATCGAAGCCCAACGGCTCCAATGCCTCGCCCGCTCGCGCGTCAGCGTGATCATGCCATCGACATCAGCGTCCGCTGCCAGGCAGCTTTTCGGTTTGTTGAAGGCAAATCCGGCGGCGGCATCTAGACCGAACAAGGCCATTTTCGCTCCTAGATCGAACACGCTTTCGCGGCGCAAGGCAAGCAAGAGCTCTTGGATCGTGCCGTCGATGTGCGGCTCATAGTCCAGAGTCGTTTTTGCGGTGAAGGCGTTCGCGATCGAGCGCCGGAGGGTGTTGTGCCGCTGTTCGTCTGCGAGGGTGATTACGCTGTCGACGTCGCCGTGGCGGGTTGCGGCTTTGAGGACGGAGTAGGAATCTGCCTGTAGGCGGTTGTGAGTTACTTGAGATTAGGGATTCGTCCATTTTGCTCTCTCTCTTTCATTCCCTCCGCTAGCCGAAGGAACTTACGATTACAAACCCCGCCCGAGTACCGTAAATCACATCAACAGCGCTGGGATCGTTGACGCTAACGCTCCGCACGCCGTAGCGCACAACAGGGCCATACTGTTTATGCAACTCGATCAGTTTCTCGCGAAGTTCGCCCCGACGTTGATACCACGCTCGCCAGTAGTCGCTGAGCCCTGCAAGAAGCGGTCCTGGGATGTGGTTGAGCTGGCTCCAGTTGCTGTAGAGTCGCCAAGAGCACAGAGCCAGAAGGGCCAGGCAGAAGGTCGTGATAGTAGAACTCATGATTTAGTCTTTCGTTCTGAGTTATGGGGAAGAAGAGAGGCCGAGGTTTGACAAGAAGTAGGTTAAGCATTCGTTGCTTGGCTTGCTTGTTCTTACAAGGCTTTCTCGCGGGACTGACTGGCTGGCTGGTGGCCTTGGGGAGCTGAGTGAGACGGCTCGCTAGACTTGGGACAGTACATTGAAGGATTGGTGTCCATTTCTCAGCCGCGGCTGAAGATGCAGTACACGTACTCTTGTCTGTCTCGTGTACCAGTACTTGTCCACGGAGAAACGACCCTAGACTAATGGTGAGCTTACAGCGAGCTAATTCATACCGGGAGGTTTTGCCGTGGCGTTCGTAAGCTACGTGCGTATGCTCGTAAGCACTCCCTCGGGTCATGCATGTACCCACCTGGCTCATCCGCGTAGAAGACTGAAGATTATCTCGTGAGATCAATAGAACTTCGATCGAGATGGCATGGTCTGCTGCTCTTAAGTGAGCGTGCAAATCCATCTAATGGCAACGATGTACATGGGACTGGAACACCCCAGTAGTGAACCGATCGAAGGAATCGACGCGCCTTGCGATCATACAAGTTTTCAATTAGCCTGTAGAGTGCACAATCTGTGATCACCCACTAGAGTTCTTGTTGTCCGTAGGTACATGTGTACCGAGCAAACATTAAGGCCCAATACTGAAAGTCGTAACGGTCATCTGCATGTAAATCTGTATAAGAGGTATCTGTAAGCCGAACGCACCTGCCAACTCCAGACAGTCAAACAAGTCTAGAGACTCTGCATGTGAAGAAAGCGTCCTTGACGCAGTGCTGAAATCATCGAACAAGGAAACAGAAGTCACCCTTTGGTAATCCTCGCGAGAGCACATCACGTCGGCATCATGGAAAATCCACCGCCCCCACCGCCCCGTTTAGACGCTGCACCGCTGGCTGTAGACCGTTTCGGTGCCTTTTTGCTTGAGGACGCGCCACCTCTGCCAGATGCTCTCGATCCTGCTCCTCGCGACGCTCCGTCTGAAGTCGCACGCTTAGCGTACGAGGTGCTTCCCCGGGCTTTCCACTTTTGCTTTCGGGGCTTAGCCGCCGGTTTCCTTCCAGCAGTCTGTGCCTGAGAGGCGCTGGCAGCGTTCGAATTGTTGCTGGCAAGCTGCGAGTTTGCGAACCTTTGGTTGAAAGCGGCCACACGGGGATCTTGTTGGAAATAGTTGCTTGCCTCGCCTTCTTCGTCATCCTCCATATCAGACCCGTTGATGCTAGGTCCGTAATCTTCCGCTTCCTCATCGTCGTCACTGACCAGGTCGATGACATTTTGGAGGTTCGGGTCGAGCACGCGAGAGTCCTCGTTAGCGCCAGACATCTCAAGGTACTGGCGACGGCAGTCTCTGATCAGTTTCGTAAAGTGTCTGCCGTATAGACGAACTTTCTCCTGGTCTGCGCCTGGGATCCCAAGCATCTCTTCTTCTGTCTCAGTGAAATGGATGGCCATCTGACGAAGGACAGTGTCGGAGAAGGGAACAGCGTATAGAAACTTGTCGTTCTGAATGCGTCCAGCGATAACTTTGGCATCTCGGACGAATGCGTCGACCACAAAGCGGTGCATTTCGTCAAGATTATCCATCGTAGCGTCAGCTGTGATACGTTGGCCGACGCGCCTCTTCGGAGGCGGCGGCGCCATGCGACCACCTTCCCGGATGGGTTCGAATCCGTCATCCTCATCATCGTCGTCATCCTGGAAATCCTCGTCCGCGTCATCGTCGGGTACCACGAAGTTATCATTGGCATACCCTGCGAAGCGACTGTTGATTTGGGGCTGGCGGCTTTGCTTGCGATTGGTCATGGCCTGCTGTATCGGCGAAGAGATGTAAGTAGATTCTGGTAGCTCCACTCTTGGTTTCGAGGTCGCTGGCTTTTTTGCCTTGCTGGTAGTGGCATCTTTGCTCGCACCCCTTTTCAAAGGGGCCTTGGCTTTTCCATTTGACGTTGCGAACGAGATCTTGAGTTGTCGCTTTCTACCTCTGAAGGTATGGGCTGCAGGACCGACTTCCATGTACTGATTAGCGAACCCACTACGGTTCATCTCGTTGTACTCTCTGAGACCTCCCTCACTCAAGAGCTCGTTGAACAGCCGCTCAACGTCTGCCCGGTCGAGGCTCTTGCCCTTGCCATGGTTTTCAAGCCTGTCGTGGCCACTGTCAACCACCTTCTTGATCTTCGAGCCTCTGAAGATGTCCATGCAGTAGTTCAAGGTGACCTTGGTGCCTTGTAGTTCCTGCAGGAGATCGATTGCATTGATGGCGTATTCGGTCATGTCTCTCTCCTCAAAGCTGGAAGTGGAGTTGCAGTTATCACACTGACCATTGCAATCATCGGGATCAAATCTTTCGCTGAAGTAGCCGAGCACCTGAACGCGGCGGCAAACGGCTTTGTTGTCGCAGTATGCAGTCATCTTGCGCAGCATTTGATGCTGTCGCTGTTTTTGCTCCCAGCTACCATCTCCGTCATCGATCATGCGCCGCAACTTGCCGGCATCTTGGTAACCATAGAGCATATAACAGCTCGAGTTCAAGCCGTCTCGTCCAGCGCGACCTGTTTCCTGGTAGTAGCCCTCCAAGCTTTTAGGCATGCTGTGGTGAATGACGTAACGCACATTGGCCTTGTCGATGCCCATTCCGAATGCAATTGTAGCCACGATGACATGGTACTGGCCTGCTTGCCACTTCTTTTGTATGTTGGATTTGTCGGCCGACTCCATGCCAGCATGGAAATGGTGAGCACGAATCTTGTAGTCTTGCATCAACGACTTCGCTATGTCCTCACAATTCTTGCGAGACAGGCAGTAGATGATACCAGTCTGGCCGCGATGGTTATTCTGGATCAACTGTGCTATGGTTTCCAGATCTTCCTTTACTTTGCCTTTCTGGCGCACCTCGTAGTAGAGATTCGGACGATTGAAGCTTCTGGCGAAAACCTCACACCCGTCGATCCCGAGATTGTGCATGACGTCTACCTTGACATTCTCCGTGGCAGTGGCCGTGAGTGCTATCACCGGCAGTTTCGGAAATTGTCTCCTGACATCACCAATGGCTTTGTAGTCTGGACGGAAGTCATGTCCCCATTGACTGACGCAGTGAGCCTCGTCAACGACAAGTCGCGCCAGCAGACCCTTTTCGTATAACCTGCTGAAATTGCCGACGATTGCCTGGCTTTTGCTGAGCATCTCGGGGGTTATGTAGAGCAATTGGACGAAGTCTTGGACGTTTGACTCTTTGAAAGCATCGAAAATGGCACGACGTTCATCCGCTTGCGTCTCGCTGTTGATGACATAGGCCTGGATGTTCAGTGCTCGAAGATGCTGGACTTGGTCTTCCATCAGACTAAGCAGAGGGGAGACGACCACAGTCACGCCTCGAGTAGTGCCAGAAGTAATCAAAGAAGGCAGTTGGTAGCACAGAGATTTGCCACCTCCAGTCGGCATCAGTACAAAAACGTCCTTCCCCTGGAGTGTCGCGTTGATAGCCCCAATCTGTCCTTGCCGGAATCCGCGCAGCTTGAAGCGGTGTTTGAGAGCCTTTGCAACATCGTCAGACCACGGGAACTGAAACTGATCTTCGATATCGGCGTCCGCCTGAATCAACTGGGATCTCTTGGTTTTCCTCGCACTTGGTGGCGCGGCGGCTGCATAACTGTTTGCCGATGTTTCTTTGAATACTGTGCGGTCAGACTCTGTGCGGGTGGGCTTCTTAGGCAACCCCCGGTTCTCGATATCGTCCGCAAATCGGAGCATTTCATCGTCATCATCCCCTCCAAAGTCCTCGTTATGGTCCGAAAATGGTGCTGGCGGTATGCCCATGTTGTGGCTGAACAGCTGCTCGTCTCCATCCGAGAAATCATCCACCATGTGCACTTCGTTGGAGGGAGTGAATGACACCTCTGGTCGTGCTCTGTCTCTTCGTGAGGGTGAAGGGTAATCTGGCCGAGGTGGCGGAGCCATTGGTAATTGTCTAGCTGGAGCTTGTGTTGCTTGTTTTTCTCTCATGTATTCGAATGCATTTGAGGGAGCTTGTGTCTGGGCAATCCGGGCTGAACTAGGTGCGCTTGTTTCAGGGATGCTTCTCATAGCTTGTGTGGCCTTGACAGCTACTGCCTTTCCGTCTACTGGCCTGCCTGCACCCGCCCGCCTCAAACACTTGTCAATGTCCTCTTGGCAGATGTTCAGCAAAGACAAGCAGCTGGACTCGAACTCGATGAGCTGATTTTTGCATTGATTGTTGGCTGCTTTGGCCTCAACAAGTCCGCTCTTCGTCCGGATAGCCTGTCGCATGTTGTTGAACGCTTCGGCCTTCTTTGCTGTCAGATCTTCTCGCTGTCGAGGCATTCCTTGGAGTGACTGTAGCGCGTTCACGCGGCTTTCGACTTGGTTCAATTCATTCTGCCCCTCTTCGGCTCCGTCATCGTCTTCGTCTTCGAAACAGTTTGCGATTTCGTCGGTGATCTGATCCATACGGACCTTGAGTTCCTGTACAACGCGTTTGATGGCATCCGCGGACAAATCGAAGAAGCTATCCAAACGATCACGATCTTCTTGTGGAAGTGCCGACTTCGGTTCACCCTGCGTACTAACAGAACCCGGTGGTCGAGCAAGGTCAGATGATGAAGGTGCCTTCGTTGGAGAAGCAGTACGGGACGATCGCTCCGGTAATACACTGGATAAACTCTTCGATATAGGCGATTCTTGTACAGTGGGTTGCCTGGTCGGAGGCTTTCGGCGTGGCGATGCTTTTTTGGGCGGGTCAGTAAGGTTGATGATGCTGTCTTCGTCCTCGTCTTCCGAATCGGGCATGACAGAACGCTGTCGAGACATTGATCCGTTGTTGTTCAGAGCATCGTTCGCCCTTCGTGGTACTGGATCCAGCCGTGGTGGCTCCTGTAGAGCTATCGTCGAATAAGGTGGCGGAGGCTCCGAATGCGCCTCATCCATAACTTCATCGACGGTGGTGTACTCTGCCTGTTCGCCAGAACGAGCAGTCGACCGACCACCAGCTGATGCCAACCCATTTGTTGTACGTTGTACTTTTGCCGAGACTGGGGAGCCATGTCGAGGGCAGTCGTTCAAATCCGCTCGGTATTCCTCACTTTTCCGTTTGCGCCCAGTGACATTCCGCACAACCCTGTCAAAAGACGGGCTCCTCATTTTTTCCAGACTATCCGTCAAATCCATAACTTCCACATCAGAGCCCGAAGCTGGCATTTCCCATCCGCTCTTAACGGGTGTCTGCGGCACCGACTCCGTCTTGACTACGGACTGAACAGTCTGCTTCCATTTGCTTGCAGGTCTTGTCGCACTTCTTGAATCGCCTTCCAGCTGAGATCCAGATCCGGCGGAGATGAGTCGTGGTTTGGTGGGAGAGCCAGGCGCTGTCCTAAGTCTCGCCATTTCTGTAGTTCTAGCCTGTATTTCGGGCTCGTCGGGCACTTCGGTACTCGCCTCGCTGATGTCGTCGTCGAATGCACCGTCGGGAATGTCGTCAATGTCTTCCAGGGCAGTCGCGGCGATCGAGCCGAATGATGTGGTGACTGGTGGTAGCGACACGTCCGGTGGCACCGAGGGCCTTGTTGAGATCAGCCAGCGAAGATGAGCGTCCAAATTATGTCGCGTCATTTGGGTCGAGCATTTCGGTATCGCACGCGCATTCCAGGGAAGATGCGCAGCCTCGGAATCGTCGGTGGCAGTATTGTAAAAGAAGACGAGATGAATCTTGAGATTGATCGAAGCGCGTTTCGAGGCAACAACGCGATCGGCTTTCGGCGGGGCTAGCGCGCTATCACGTGTAAGGGTCCAATCCGACGACGGGAAAGAGCAACCCTTACCCTCATAATCAATGTTTAGGCTTTGTGTAACAACCTGTACGGCCTTGGATATCCTCTCGTTGGTGTCAGGAGATACACTGATGTATACAACAGCACTGACAGTCTCGTTGACTGACTCCTGACTCATTAGAAGGGCGATGTCCCCAAGTTGACGAACGCGAGAAGGAAGCGATATGCATCTCGGCTATCGTCTTGTTGTGACTCAATATCATTACGCCAAAATCAGAGGTATTTCCAGACGCACACCTTCCGCTTTCCTCTTCTCCTAGTCACGAGGCTGTGATCTTCTCACATGTGCAAAACAAACACAATGTCAGCCCAAGAAGAATACGTGCTCCCTAGCCAGGAGGCCTTACAAAACGCCAGATCCTCTCTCCTCACTTCCATCCCAGCCCAAGGCATTAGCTTCGAGCAAACACAACAGCATCTCCAGCAAGACATCGTGCCAGGTCTCAATGGCAACTCCAAATCACCCCGATACTACGGCTTTGTCACCGGCGGCGCCACGCCAATCGCCACCTTCGCCGACAAGCTCGCGGTAGAGGAAGACCAGAATGTCCAAGTTCACCTGCCAAACGAGACCGTGGCGACGAATGTCGAGGATGCTGCTCTGAGGATGCTGTGCGAACTCCTCAGATTCGACCCTTTCCATTGGCCGCATAGGACGTTCACCACCGGAGCGACGGCGAGCAATGTTGTCGGGCTGGCCTGTGGTCGCGAGTACATCGTCGCCGAAGCAGCGAAACGAGCCGGTGCCTCAGCCAGTATCGCTCGCGACGGACTGCTGGAAGCGACAAGGGCAGCCAACATCCACAAGATCCAGATCCTAACAACGGTTCCCCATTCCTCCCTCCGCAAAGCAGCCTCTATCCTAGGCCTCGGACACGCATCAGTGATAGACGTCTCCTCACCCTCCAACGCCCAACACTTCTCCCTCTCAGCTCTCGAAAGTGCCCTCGCAAACCCAAACACAGCCTCTATAATCGCCATTTCCGCCGCAGAAGTGAACACAGGCCTCTTCGCCACCACCGGCCTCTCCGAACTAACCACCCTCCGCTCCCTAGCCGACCAACACAACGCCTGGATCCACGTCGACGCCGCCTTCGGCCTGCAAGCCCGCATCCTGCCCGAACACGACCAATCGTACGCGCACCTGAAAGCCGGCGTCGCAGGCCTCGAGCTCGCCGACAGCATCACCGGCGACGCGCACAAAATGCTCAACGTCCCCTACGACTGCGGCTTCATCCTGACCAAAAACCTCCCGCTCGCACAGCAGGTCTTCCAAAACCCCAGCGCAGCCTACCTCAACGCTCCCAGTGGAGGTGGAAACGGCGAGAACACAATCGCATCCCCTCTGAACATCGGAATCGAGAACTCGCGGCGCTTCCGCGCTCTGGCCGTGTACGCCTCTCTAGCAGCACACGGCCGCGCCGGGTATGTCGAGATTCTCGAGCGGCAGATCAAGCTCGCGCGCGCGATAACGGCGCACGTCCAGGACCATCCGGCGTACGAGCTATTGCCGCTGGCCGAAGAATCTTCTTCGCTGGAAGATAGACTGGCGCAGATTTACGTGATAGTGATCTTCCGTGCCAGAGACGAGGCGCTCAACGGCGAGCTGGTGAAGCGCATGAACAGCACGCGCAAGCTCTACGTGAGCGGGACGCAGTTTGGCGGGAAACCGGCGGCGCGGTTCGCGGTGGCTAATTGGCAGGTTGATGTTGATCGCGACTTGGCGATTGTCAAAGAAGTTCTAGAGGAAGTCTGCAAGTAGTAAAAGACATTCGACCAAATTGAGAAGTCAAATCTTGACCTGGGTGAAATTCCCAATGCCTCTGTGAGAGTGGTTTGCTCATGAAGCACAGCGAAGTTGAAAAAATCTTGTTGGATATATGTATGACAATGTCAGCAGAGACAACCGAGCAACGCAGCTCTCGCTACTGCCCTTTCACAGGCGCGCTGATCTCCGCCCGACTAAATCTCACGCTCAATTTACCATCCTTCTCCATCTGCTTCTTGCGCTTAGCCGCCGAGATGCCCGCCCGATCTGTCATCGGAGCGGCGTTCATGATGTTGTCGAACTCGTCGTCGTCGTTGTCTCCAATGTCAGAGCCAGACTCGGCGTCTGAGTCTGCGGGCATGCCGGCGGGACCTGCGCGCTGAATGCGTTCGGGAGCTTTAGGATCGACATCATCGTTGCTGTTATCGGCGGGCTTGGAGGGGTTTGTGAAAGGTTTCGAGGCTAGGACGCGGCGGCGGAGTTCGGCCATTTCTTCCTCGTCGTCCGAGGGTGGCAGTCCGAAGGGATCGTGGTCCTCCTCCTCATCGTCATCTCCATTGGGTTTGGGCTGCTCGCCAGGTTTGGGTCCTCCGAGCTGAATGCCACTTAGACTGCTTGCGTCGCTGTCATTGTCCTCGTCGTTGTCCTCGTCGCCGCTGCCCTCTTCTCCCTCGCTGTCGCTCGCGGCGTTCAAGTTCCTGTGGTTCATGTTGCCGCCGGCCCACATGTCATCTTTCATCTCCACGCGCTTGGTGCGGTCGTCGTTGTACTCCTTCTCGATCTTCTCCAACCATGCCGTCTCTGCTGCTTTCACCTCCTCCTCGTTCGCGCAGGCCGCATAACGCTTGAGCGGCGCGTCGTTGATCTCGAGGAAAGACTGACCGTAGGAGAAAGGAGCCAGAATGCCCTCCGCCCATTCAGGATGGCCGCAGATGAAGAAGCAAGCCGCGAGAGCTTCGACACAGTTAAGACGCCAGGGCTTGCCGTAGTTGGTCGGGTTCGCAGCAATGAGGTAGGGGAGTAGTCGCTGATGTGGGCCTCCAATCTTGCCAAACGGCACTTCATCAATGCGGTTCCAGCTCGCCTCGACTACGGAAGCGCCGTACTGTTCGCAGATCTCGCGGTCGGCAGGGCTGATGATGGACTTTGCTTTGGGCGAGACGACGACGCCCTGGTGCTTCTGACCAACGTGCAGCTCGCGCATCAGGCCCAGGCGGATGAGCTTCTTGCCGGAGCAGCGTTTCGCGTCGCAGTGGTTGAGATCCCAGGCTGCTGCTTTGAAGGCTGGCCGTTTGCCGCCGCCGAGTCCGTCTTCGCGATCGGGGTGGGTGTGCTGGGCGAATGTCTTTTGAGGCCCGTTGGCGCCTTTGCGGCCCTTGTTGTTCATGTCTTTCTTGTGACGGACCATGGTGGTGGTATGGCGACTTTGATGTTGCCGTACGGTACTGGTATTGGTGTTGGTTTCTGTGGTGGCGCGGGGTTGATGTTTGGAGGGGTCAAGGATGGGATGGCCAAGGTGAAGTAAGTGGTCACTGAAAGGCCCAAGACGATGTCGTGTGTGTGTGTTGAGATTTAGAAGCAAACAGATGGTGGGCGATATTGCTTCTATTGCCAGTCTGTGACGAGTACAAATCGATGTGATTATTCTAATCAAAATGACTGATAGAATTGGACCACCTAAATTTCTACGTCATGCGATTTGACGCCGATCCGGCTTCGGAATCTCTCGTCTCGTCGTTAGACTGGCGCCGAGTGTAAGCCAACAGCGTAGCGCAGCCCAGACATGTCCCACTCGACTGACTGCCCACCTGGGAGCAAGCTGGCCATACCAACAACATAACGTAGGTACCCCCTGGATCTGGACTGAACAACTCAGTAAATCAATGGCCCTTCAATTGAACAACAAATCCTCACTACCTTGACCTCCTCTCACCACCCAGATCAATCCCCCCAACCAGCGACCATGGAGGCGGCCTCAGCTCGCTATGCGGCGAGGGACCGCTTCGCATTTGTTAGCGATCCCAGCGCTACCCCTCTGCAGCGCTATATCACCAATGCCTGTTCGCCCGAGAACTACGAGCCCAATCTGGCCCTCTGCCTTGAGATCGCCGACCTGATCAACGCAAAGAAAGGCAGCGCCCCGCGCGAAGCCGCCGTCTCGATTGTTGCCTACATCAATCACCGCAACCCCAACGTCAGCCTGCTGGCCCTCTCGCTCTTGGATATCTGCGTCAAAAACTGTGGATATCCCTTCCACTTGCAGATCTCCACCAAGGACTTTTTGAACGAGCTCGTGAGACGCTTCCCCGAGCGCCCGCCCATCCGCAACACTCGTGTGCAGAACAAGATCCTGGAACTAATTGAAGAATGGCGGCGTACCATCTGCGAGACGAGCAAGTACCGCGAGGACTTGGGCTTTGTTCGCGACATGCACCGCTTGTTACACCTGAAAGGCTACCAATTCCCCGAGGTTCGGCGCGAAGATGCTGCCGTTCTCAACCCCTCGGACAACCTAAAGTCTGCCGAGGAAATGGAGTCGGAGGAAAGGGAGGCCCAGAGTGCGAAACTTCAGGAACTGATCCGACGAGGAACGCCGCACGATCTGCAAGAAGCGAACAAGTTGATGAAAGTCATGGCTGGCTATGACACGCGGAAGAAGACGGATTACCGAGCAAAAGCTGCGGAGGAGGTGGGTAAGATTCAGCAAAAGGCGCGGTTGCTGGAGGAAATGCTGCAGGGTTACAAGCCTGGGGACGAGATCAAGGAGGGCGATGTGTTCGAGGAACTCGCCAATGCGCTTGCAAGCGCGCATCCTAAGATTCAGAAGATGTGCGAGGAGGAAAGCGATGACACTGAAGCTGTTGCAAAACTCTTTGAAATCAACGACAGTATACACCGGACGATCGAGCGGTACAAGCTGATCAAGAAGGGAGATATTGAGGCTGCAAATGCCATTCCCAAGGGGACTCTCGGTACTAGTGGTGCAGGCGTTAGGAAGGGTCCCGACAACGAACTGTCACTTATCGACTTTGACGGTCCTGAGCAGGCGTCCTCCTCAGCACCGCAGCAAGAAGAACAATCAGCCCCTAAGCCTCCACCTAAAGCGGGCAACGCCCTCGAAGACGATCTTCTCGGTCTGAACATGGGCGACGGCAACTTCGGCGAAGGCGGTGGCATCTCGCTTGGAGCATCCTCGAACGGCGCATCCAAGACGCCGACCATGGGCAATGCAGACATCATGGCGCAATTCTCTCAATCTCGACACCAGCAAACGTCATCGCAATCCTCCATGCCGTCTATGTTTGCCCAACAACCCCCCAAACAACAAACCGCAAGCACCGACCTATTCGGCTCTCTCTCAACACCCAGCACTCAATCAGTAACACCCTCACCCCAACAGCAGCAACAAGCACAGAAGAAAACCGACCCCTTCGCCGCCCTCTCCAACTCAAATTCCCGCTCTGGAAGCCCATTCCAATTCCAATCCTCCCGCTCACCACCAGCGCCGGCGCCAGCACAAGCATCCTCTAGCTTCGACCTCCTAGGCGGTAGCATTCCCGCCGCAGCTCCAGCTCCCAGCAACACCAACAACGACGACGAATGGACCTTCAGCTCCGCCCTCCCCGACGCACCCCAAGACCTAACAATCACCAACAGCGCCATCAAAACCGTCTTCGCCGTAACCCGCCCCAACAACACCGAGCTGATCGTCTCCTCCCGCATCTCCAACAACACACCACAACCCATCGAAGACCTGACTTTCCAGCTCGCCGTGACAAAGGTATGTAACGATTTGTCCCCTCCATCACTTTCCCTTCCCATCCAGTGAGTTCTGTTGTGCTAATGCAAACCCAGGGCTACACCCTCAAACTCGACCCGCAATCCGGCCGCTCCCTGGGCCCCTCGCAGCAAAACGGCATCACGCAGACGATCCGCGTGCAAGGCGTCGAGCGCGGCGCGGGCAAGAGCGTCAAGCTGCGCTGGAGGGCTTCGTACTCGCTCGCGGGCCAGGTGGTCAATGAACAGGGTGCGATCGAGGGGTTGGGGGTGGCGTAGTAATGCACTTCAGCGTTTAAGTTATGGGGTGGATTTTTGTTGTCTAAAGAAGGGAAAGGAAGGAATGAACGAAGAAGGAAAGGATGGAAGCAAGAATTACATGTAGGGAGTGTCCAGTCGGGTAGGGTGCCCGCCCTGTTGGAGGTTTAGATATATGTAGGTAGGGTACGGAGGAGGAAGTGTGAGAAACAAACAAAAACGAAGACAATGAACGTCCGCCCTCCATTGAAATCAACACCCTGGTGCGAGTAATATCGGGAACGAACATTGCAGCGCTTCCTCGCTCTCTCTCTCTCACTCGTGAACTTTCCACTTCGCCATTAACCTTTGTTATTATTACTTGGATATGTGTTTCCCACCCAGTCCGATCGGGGTATCTAGACTTGATCAAGACCCATTTGTAAGGGAAAGAAGCTGTGATGTGTAATGGATGGAAGGAAAAAAGAGCACAACCCAGGACACCAGGAAATAAAATGTCTCCAGCCCACTCCATGCTAACCCTTACGGTCCATGACAAAGGGTAAAGACCAGAGATCCATCCCTCCCTGCCTTGACGAGACTGAAAAACAACCTTCGCTTGGTATTCTCTCTCCACCCGGATTTCCCTCTGCATGCATATATGAGAGACTGCTGCCTCGAGCTCCCTTTTCCCTTTCCTTTTCCTCCTTTTCCTCTAGGCTATCGGCCCACAGCCGCTGATATGTTTAGCCCTCTTCAGCAAGTCAAAAGAGCATTAGTCGGATGCCTGTCAACTGAACTCACAGAGCTCTAGAAGACCCTCTGCTCTGCTCTTTGCGCGACTATAAAGGACCTGAGAATCATGTCCGTTGATATGATCCTGTCGAGCGTGACATTAATGCCGTCGATCCACGACGCTGCGATGCCCTTTCAATGAGAGCAGAGAGGCATCTTGGGCTTTCAAGGAAACTGCGGTCGCATCGGGATGCTTGTGCGCGAGCCGCAGGTAGGTCTCATGCGCGTCAAACATAGATCGTACACCAAAACAAGAGTTCGAGTCCTTTCATCGCGTGATGATTAGCCCGAAACCGTCGATCCAAGGCCCACAGCTTCCGTAGATGCCCGCGATGCTGTAGCCACGGGGTGGGATGAGTGTGTGTCTGGAAACAGAATGTTAGTCGTCGTGCGATGGGCTGTCAGTCGACGTGTTGGATCACTTACCCAGAACCACCAGTAGCATTTCCGTAGATCTCACTCTTACGGCCGGCGCTGGTCAAGATCTGGATGCCGTCAACCCAAGCGCCAGCCCGCAGGTAAAAACCGAGAATGGTCTCGCCCATGCGTGTGTCGAGCGCAAAGACACTACCGCCAGACTTGCCGCCGCGCTTTCCGAAAAGCTCGCTGCGGCCGTCTTCGTAGCAGAACTCGATACCGTCGAGGCTGGCGCCGTGGTAGATCTTGATTCGCAGCATCTGCTCCTTGTTCTTCCAGGCAATGGCAAAGATTGACTCTTGGGGCTTTGAACCTTCCATTTGCGAGAAGCCGAGCTTACTAGATTTGAAACCAGGACGACCGTCTGGGAGCTTCACTCTGGACTCCTTGGAGCCAAGCTGGCTGAAATCGTTGATGGTGTGTTTGGCGCCGGAGCACGAGAAGAGGTCGATCTTGAGCTTTCGCTTCTTTTTGTCTTCAGGCAGCTTCTCACGCACAACTTGTTCGGTGAGGGTGATCTGCCTAGGCCCATTGCCGTCACGGTCGGCATATTCGATCCAGGTATGGCAGACGTCGTCGCCTTCGGGGAAGATCTCGATCCACGCTACACCAGTTGCAGCAGTAGCAAGTACCGTGCCATTGTCGACAGTCCATACTTGAATGCTGGGGTCTGAATGTGGTGATACGACGTCTCCAGGTAACCTGAAACAAGTATGGTAACGGAAACGAAGAGCGTCGAGGCGGTGCCAGGCGCACTCGTCTTTGGGCAGAGCTAGACGCATGCCAGCTTGCTTTGTGCGTGTCGAGTAAGGCTCGCGGGTCGTGAAAGTTCGGTTGAGGGTGACATAGTCGCGGAGCATGATGCCGGATTCTTGGTGTGGGCATCCCAGCAGATGACCTGTTTCGTGAAGATGTGCACCGATACCGATATTTGCAGACTCCCAGTTGCTGCCACTCTCGTTGCAATCGTTGGCAACATAATCCGTGTCGGTCCTCGTGCAATCGGTGAACGCCGGGACAACTTCCTCCAAGTGAGCAGGATACGACTGCAAACAATGCGATCCAAATATGGCGAGCTTGACGCTGTCATCACCGCCACCCAATGCAGCATGTCCTCTTACTGTATCAGCCTGCTTGTCCCAGTGCGCGTCCAAGAACATACATGACACGTATTGCGTCTGACCAGGCCTGGGCTGGAAGTACTTCTTCACTTCCGCCATCGCAATGGTGAAGAGATCACCCTTCTTCTTCGCAGGGCCATGTTGCTGGGCAATGTCCAGATCCTGGATCTCTTTAACCGACTTGTCCATCCGAATGATGTGGATTTTAGCCTCGTTCCTCATTTGTCCAGTCTCCATATCCTTCCATGTCAGACTGCCAGGCTGCCACTCCTCCTCATATCTGTAACATCTCCTGCCAAACGAATTTCGATTCATTTGCTCTGCCGTAAATGCCTGCCACAAATATGCGGCCATGCGGAACTTTCGCACTGCAGTGGCCAAGTTGTTGCCCTCCTTTTGCGCTCTTTCTGGGACAGCATCGTACGTCTCTGGAGAGTCTTTGGCCACCAGGATACACAGCTGCAGCGGCGGTGAGGATATGAGCGGTAGGAAGTTGATGTTGATCCAGGACGTATGTGATGGTCCGACGTTGTTCGGAAGCTTAGGCGATGTGAAGTCCAACCGCAGTCTGTTGGGACCAGGTTGAAGGTAGACGAGCGCTTTGAAGTGGGAGTCGTTTACGGGCCATTGTTGGGCCGGGAAACTATCTTGATGGTGCGTGATCGTCAATTGCCCATCAAGTGGCTGCGCAACGTCTGCACATTGGCCGAATATCAAGAGGATCTTCTGGTGGACCTGGAAGGCTGTCAGTTCGTGCAATTAGGCCGGCATGAATGCATGTACACACCCAAGATCCGTCGGACACCGAAAGAACGCGAGGCGCAAGTGGTGAAGTAGCTGGTGCTACTCGTGGGATGCTCTCTCCACTGGTCGAACCCTAAGACGCAATTTGTCAATACATGTGATCCGCCTTGCTAACCATCCAAGCCACATAATCACTCACAACAAGGCTGTATCTGTTGTTCTGGCCCGGCATCCCAGGCCTGCCATTTCCAAGCGGAGGAGTTTTGGAGCCGTTGCCGTTCATTGAAGGCAGGTGACTGCTCGAGTGTGATTTTCCTGACGATCCCAGAGTTGGAGGTGGTGACGTCTTGTCAAACCACGAGCTCAGTGTGGAAGAGCTCTTGTTTCCATTGTTTGTGTGTTGCGATCGCTGCTCGTCGTTGCCGTCGTTGCTCGAAGAGGAGTTCTGGTCGGAAGTGTTTGTGTTTGTGTTTGTATTTGAAGTTTTGGAGGTGTTGAAAGAGGCTTTTGAGCGGCGGCGCAAGCTCAGATCTTTCAAGAACGAAGGCATGGCTGTCTTTCTATCCGCGTCGTGCTACTGGTGGAGGCGTATTCGGAATATCGGGGAGTCGGAGTCGCGGAGCCGCAAGGCCAGGAATCTCAGGCGGGTAGGTCAGCGGGTTGGCAGGTGGGTGTCGAGCGATATGGGCGAGTATGGTATGGTGCTCAAGCGATGATAGCAAGCATGCGAAGTCGGCGGCGGTGCAAACGGAGGGAGAGTTGGCAAGAACGACAGGGAATGGAATTGGAGTGGAGATTGTTGGTTGCTGGCTGGCTGGCAGTGCACTGGCAGGTCGATCAATGGGTCTTCAACGTGTAGGTGGCATGGCAGAGCGAAGTATCGTAGTGAGGTGAGTTGCTTTCCTTCAAGACAAGACGAGACGAGACCAAGACAGGGAGAGTTGAGATTGAGAGAGCAAGAGAGAGAGAGAGCCGCGACGACTTGCATGCGGCAGCAATAGCACACCCAGTAGTCTCAAGTATCCCACTACATACTCCACCCAGACTTGCGCTCCAACCAAGTCTTGTAGCACTGTATCCAACTACTACTAGTGATCAAGCCTAACTTCACTTGCATCCTGGCTCGTGGCGCCCGGCCGTCCGCTAAACATGATGCCCGCGGCCGGCGGGACATCACATCACCAACAACGATACAAGACACCAACTTAGCTTCCTCAACGCCAGCAAGGTATACCGTAGCATGGAAACCTGCATGCTCCCATCTCAAGCACAGCCCCAAGGTTCGATGGCGTGCAGAAGGACTGCACATGCGGCTTGCACTCTTCTGCATGCACCCGGGATATGCCACTATTATTTCATATCCGTCCAGCCATCAGCCATGCCTGGATCTGCCACTTGCAACCCACTTAGCGTCGGCAACTGACCAAGATAGCCGTTGGACTCCGCCGTCATCTCAAATGCCCTGTCGTCTTCCTCCTTTCCACCACCACCAAGGCGCCTCCTCTCTTCTTTTCCTCCCCTCTCCGTGCCGTCCCCAGACCAGGCTCAGATCCGACAACTCTAAGCTCGGCCCCAGCACGCACTGGCATCGTTTACGCTTGGATGGCCAGTTCCAAAGCCCATCCATGCATGCACATGTGCATGTACGCACCCATCCATGCAAGATATGCTTAACATACATACCCCTCCATGTGACACTTGTTGCTTTGCCAGACGGTGGATGGATGGTGGATGGCCGATGCCGTTTCCTCGGATGATACGGTAGACCACCATCATCATTGACGATTACTCGAATTTTACACGTCCACGGGTACCAAGCATTCAACGTCAGAGCCAAGGCGGCTGGAAGTCGTTTTGAAGCTCAACCTAAACTAAACCCGGCGTCTAATTCGCGAGGGAATAGGGCCAGTGCCGATTGATTTAAATATTGATGAACGTCCTGGTCAATTTCGCGTCTGTTGATCATGCTGCTCAGATATATGATCTCTCCTGAAGTAGGGAGGGCTCTCAAGATGGATTCTCAAGTCCTCAAACGGAGCGCGTCTGCATGCACACGTACCCCGATCATTGAGAGAGGAGCTGGTGGCTGGAGCGTCCGATAAGAGCTACTACATGTTGATCGCGAGACTGACATCTTCGCATGCATATCCCATGTGGTGTACACGTATGTTCGATGGCGAAGCCGGATCACGCGTGTGATTCAATTGATGTCTTGAACGGCTATCTTCAAATACAACAAATAGAAATATCAGCCCACGCTTAATATGTGATGATGGTATACATCATGCACTACGCGTCTCCGAGGTACACTTCTCTGGCTTGTCCTTCATCTTGTCCCAAGTGGCCATTTATGGACTTCTCATCGTCAAGTTTCGAATGAATACCTGCAACAGCTGCAGTAGAAATGCGGTTCTATCAATATTTGGCAATTCGTTGCAATGGTTTCGCTTTCTCGTTACCTGTAGTCTACATGCTCTCGGATTCGGCTGGAGTCACCGAGCCGGCTCGGAAAGCCAATTCGGGCGCACCTACTCGACATCATGTAGCCTTCGACATCAACACGCCTACGGATACATGTACCACTATACCGGTACTACACCCGGGTGTCCTGTGTCTTAGTCCGGCTGCCGTACTCCAGGATTGGAACGATATCGCTATCGCCGCCTTTCACAGCGCGCGCGTAAGGCTCTGCCTCGCTGACCTCCAGGCACCATGGACAGTACCGGTAATGAGAATGACCACGGCGATACCAACATAGTTTCGCCGTCAGCTCCGAATAGCACCAGTGCTGTGTGGCGTCGTAGTCAAGCTGCTAAGCGCACTACTAACGCTTAAATACCGCGTGTACTACAATGCAAGATCATTCCTGACACTCTTTGACGGATGCGGTGCGTGTCGCGAACGCAAGGTCAAAGGTGCTCCGGTTCGCGGCCTAGTTCGGTATATTCGAGTCGAGGGGATATTTGTCTGTTCGATAATACAGACAAGCGCAGAGTCACTATCTCCTCGGGCTATCTTAACCGTCTACTTGAGAAGCGCAAGACCTCTCACCATGGAGCCAGAAACTGACAGAAGGGACAGTGATCGAGGGCTTGAAGTCAACCAACACACTGCAATATCGCCGGCCACAAACCCTTCCAAACCCGCAGTCTGTGCCCACTCGTTCACCTGCGCAAGGGCGATCGCGTTCGCCTTCTTGCGACGCCGAATCTCACATTAACCCTCTAGTGGGCGGCAGCATACGCTATCTCGCCGCTGATGATGGGCGGAAGAGTGCGTATGCTACTCCATGACCTGTCTCTTAACCATCGCCACTGATGAAGCATATGGTACCTGGGGCCAACTTCGTCCTGGAACTTCAGTCTGCAGGCATGGTGGACCATGAACGATGCAAAAGGTCACGCTCCCACGCCACTTGCAGCTTCTCGTCTTGACGGCGCAGCTTACAAACTCCATTGGCCTCACATTGACGCGGCGCGATCAGGCAGAGAGGAGTTGCCCACTCTTGACTACGCCATCTACCTCATCAACACCGTCGAATTCCATCTTGGGCAGCTGTATCAGCACATATGGCCTCGACGTTCTCGACACCCTGCTTAGACTCGATCTGCAAGCATACAATGACCGAGTCGTTCGCGGTCCGGACACAAGTCGCAACGTCGACTTCGTGGGCAATCGCCGGGAGTGCAGAGCCCCAGAAGCCGTACGGAAGGGACTTTGGCGCTGGCAACGACGCTCTGTGCGTATGAGGCGGTGTCACCAGTCTGAGCGACTACCTGAGTCGTGCGGAAAGAAGCGAAGCGCATGAACCTTGTTGTTGGTTTCGAATCGTCCCGGGGGGCATCAAGCAGCTGCAGGCGTGGGTTGTTGCTAATTGTGCCTGTGGCCGCTAATGGGGAGGCCATTATTCGATAGTATGCTTATCGTATTGTGCGAGAAGTCGAAACGACGAATGTATTTTTGAAGCGATTGCAAATACGCAAGGGAGAAAAACGACGTGATCGTTTCCCGACGTCGCCTGTAGACGATTTTACATGGGAACATGGTATTTTGCTCACCTAATGTCCGCGAGCTGTGGGATGGACCGAAGGGAGCCGAACCTGCGAGATTCGCGAGATGGAGCCACAATCTTGGACTCTACTGACATGACAATTGTGACATCGCCGAGCTTCGGTCCGAACTACCATATCGTTGTGTTTGAACACATAAGCCCAGCACCCATATTGTGCGATTCCATTGTTGTTCATAGTTATCGAAACACCCTTCGAGACCTTGTGTCCAGCTACCAACACCTCATTCCCTTCCACGAATCGACATCACTCATGTCATGTATCATTCCAAGCAATGGGCCGACAACGACCTACATCCTCAAAAGATCGATCTGGAAGCTGGCATCTACCGACACAGACAAGGACGGTATCATGAATTGTAAGCCGTGACGCAGGTATGGCAAACGAAACATCCTCATTGTCATGACAATTTCGCTTTTGACTGACCTGGCTCAGGGAAAGAAGGACATGGCGGAAGCTGATCTTGGGCACTTTGGGCACGATGGCGGTGTAATTCAGCTTGTTGATCTCGATGATACATTGCTGATTGATCGCTTTCCCTCTGTTAAGTACGAGATGACGACTGGTAGACCCGAGTTCCTGGAGTCCGCCGCGAAGGTGGTTCTCGGCGAAGAGTCAGCAGCACTTTCGTCAAAACAGGTAGGTCTCCTACAATCTCATCAGACCCGAGTTCTCTTCTTCGCCAGCTTTCGGGTCACGGATCGTTGAGAATGTTCTGTCGGATCCTGGAAAGAAGGACATGTGGTGAGTGGGTGGCGGTTGTTTTTGCAGGAGCGGGTGAACTGACGTTGTGATGCACAGGTATGCTGAGGTCGACACTATGAGGAGAGAGGCTGCGCAGCCTTCGTGAACGGCTGTTCTACCTTCTCACATCGGTCCTGCAGGTACGGTTACTCGCTCCATCCTTGTCATAGACTGTAATGCGTGCTGACTCTCCTTACAGACGCCAGGCAAATGGAGCATCATAACGAAGGGCACCGGGCTGTTTAGGTAAGTACCATCAGACAACGAATGCGTGGGAGTTGAGATACGCCCATTGAAGGTACTGGAGCTGACCTGTTCTCATTTTTAGTCCTCTGCCATTGGATATCGCGGAGTGCGATGTGTTGCAGGACCGCTTTCATATCTATCTGGTCAATACTGGGCGCATCAACACCTTGGGACTAAACGAGCGAAATCTGAGGTACTTCGCTTGGAGCCTCGATAAAGTGGTGAGGGAGACTATTGGTCAACAGCAAAAGCAGCGGCCGTCTCTGTGATGAGGTCTAGGGGATTGAGACACTGTGCTAGTCCCTGGTTCTGTCCATGGGTGTTTCGCAAGGCAGAGAGCCACGAGAGCGTTTCGAAGCCGTTGACGGTTGCTAGCTGGCAACGTGTGAGTTTTGCCTACATGTAGACACTTTAGTCATCCCCACGGGCCACACGAGCGAACCAAGGCAATGATGATCTAGTAGTGATGATTGACTGACGGATTGATTGGCAAGTGGGAGATCTGGGCCGTGTGGCGCTAAGCTGGTGGGATAGACGGATTTGGATGTGTGGCGGATTGGGAAGCAAGGAAGTTCAGCTTTACAGCACTGACACTTTGTTGCCTAGGGCGATTGAGGAATTGGAAGAATTGAACAGAAAGATATACCACTTTCCCCTCAATCGAAGGGTAATAATACAAGAACGATACAGTGATTGAAGAGAAGTGAGACAGTGGTGGAAGCAAAAAGTGGCACTTAATTCAAGGCCGAGACAGTTAAGATCGACCGATTGCCGCCTGGCAAACGGGCTAACTCCACCCCTGTCACCCGCGGCGCAACCAGAGAACTCGAGCCGACGCACCACTGCTACTGCAACCACTTACACTCTCCACCCCCGTGACTTCATCCCAATCAATCAATCAATCTGACCTGCAACTCCACCACTCGACCAGTCTCGATCGGTCCTACGACATCTCACATCACATCGCTCAGACCAGCTGCGAGCCAGTCGACTTCCACTCTTTTGCGTTTTCTTTCTCCATCTGCTAGCCATGGCGGCTACATTCCAACCTGCTCGGCCTGAGGATGTCGCCAACAAGGTGCTGCGCAGAGCGCAAGTCTCCAAGGTGAGTCTTGCTTGACGAGTATCCTGCGCCGTGGAGTGCTGTCTACTATACTCTCTTACTGACACTGTAAATCCAGATGACCCGAGCCCTCCAAGACCGTCTTGCACTAGCCAACGTCAAGATCAAGAATGGTTGGGAGAACATGAGCCTGGATGCCATTGAGCCACAGGTCGAAGAACGAATGAGGAAGAAGAGACCTGCCAGCAGCGTCGACACCATATCGGATACCGCATCCACCACATCCAGCCGTCTGCACTCGAGCAGCGGCTTCGGCTCCTCCCCTCTCACCGGACCTATGTTCTCGGACGACCTGCGCTCTGGCGGCAGTGTCAAGCGCCTACGATCCATGAATCATCTGAACAAGTTCGCCTCTTCTGGCGCTGCGACTGGTCGCAGGAACAGGTTCTCTGCGCGGAACCAGCAAAACTGGAAGAAGGATAACGACCTTCCCGAGTCGTCACCCATCAAGCACACCAAGCACGCACACTTTGCTACAAACAACATACACAGCCTCTCCTTCATATCCGAGACGACAACAGTGCCTGATGAGCCGCCATCTCCCGAGTTTAGCGAAGATGATGATGCAGACTTGCCGGTCCACAGTTTCCGTTTCAACCCGCACTCCCGGATCGCATCCTCGCCTCCTCGCACACCCCCTCCTGAGCGCCGACTACAAAGACAGAACATCTCATGGTCGCGAACACCGAAGACCAGCGCTGAGGGTGCCGATCTGTTAGTCTACCTCGCCAACTCCCCTTCGGCGGGCAACAGCAGAACCATCAAACCGGCTATGACCCAGCCACCCTCAACTCCACCCTGCAAATCCACACCATTGCCCTCATCACACATGACTCCAGGCACCAGTGGCAGTGCCTTCTTCGGCTTCGGTGGCCCTACGACTCCTAACACCAACTTCAACTTTTCTGACTTCGTCAATGTCACACCAAGTCCGGCGCAGCCACAATGGACACGCACGCCTGTTGCGGGCAGGACCCCAGGCACGGCGACCAGGCGCAGACTCAACTTCGATTTCTTGCCACCTACATCCAGCCCTACAATTACTCGCCACAAGGACGATGGCTTGGGCATGGAGCTTGGCGGCGAGCTCAGATGATGCATGCTTAGCATCACTGCTACTTTGCACGAGAGCGATGAGGCTTCGAGCTTACCGACATGACGACTAACGACTGCGCTGCAAAGCGCTAGTACTGCAATCACGCTAGCTATATTTCAGCAGTGTGACCACTACCAAGAGGCCCTGGGAAATAACAAGGAGGGCCGCATTGGATTTCACAAACAGCGATGGATACCCACTGTCATTTCAGAGAGGCCGTCCAGGATGGACTTGGCCGGGTTTTTTTCTTCCTCTTTTTTTTTTCTTCCTCTTTTGCGAGTTCGCACGTGTAACACCGATGCGGGTAGCTGCTGTTTTCGCCGAACTTATTACGTGGGCGCTTTTCTTTCTGTCTTGCCCGAGCAACGGAGCTGGGGCGGTAAGCTTGGATTTTCCGAGTCATGGCGTTATGGGGCGAGATGACGCGATCGCATGCTTTTTCCGTGGTTTCAGTACATCATGAGAAAGCCGTTGGAGGTAGATAGCCTGCTATTATGTTTAATGTCAGTATTCAGAGAAAGTGCACTTTGACCACCTCGTTGATGCCATTTCACCGTGATGCAGAAGACGCGATCTGAGCGCGTCTGATGAAACACGCCAATCGGGAGCTAATGCACGAGCGGATCTCGGCAGCTGACGGCAAGAGCCCTAGATCTCATGAGGATTACAAGCCGGCCAGGGTTTCGAGAAGTGAAGTCGAGCATAGGGGCGGCGACGACCGCGGCTTCATCATCATCCAACGCACAGCACGACCAATGAAGGATTAGCTGATGAATCCGGACAACGCGCGAACGCTAGGATATACAGACCGAGACTCACACACACCACTCGCGCCCTTGCGCGCTCATCTACCCCGACCATGAACACCACTTCCTGGAACCTGCAAGGCAGTGAATTGCCTGCTTCAGCATTGAACTTCATCGACAATGTCGCTACGGCTCTCCAACGCATCCCAGGCTCCTCCATCTTCCTCCGATACATCCGATCCTCATACCAAGACGACCCCGTGCGATCCGCCGTCGAGCTCTTCCTCGTCATCTTCGCCGTGCGCTACCTGCTCGCGCCCTCTTACAGCACCAACAAAGCCAAACACGTGCCTCTGACCGAAGATGAAATCGACGACCTCGTGGAGGACTGGACGCCTGAGCCTCTGGCCAACGCCGAGACAGAGCTCGAGAAGCTCGAGAACGAGCGACGCCCCGTGATCGCTGGCCCGGCCGGACCCAAGACCAAACTGCAGAACGGCAAGACCGTCACCAACCTCGCTAGCTACAATCATTACAACTTCTCCACCAACCCAGACCTCCTGAATAAAGCCGTCCACACCGTGCGAACGTACGGTGTCGGGCCCTGCTCGCCGCCGGGCTTCTACGGCACGCAGGATGTGCACATGAAGAGCGAGGCCGACATCGCGGCGCACCTGGGCGTGGCGGCCTGCATCATCTACGCGCAGAGTTTCAGCACAATCAGCTCGGTGATCCCGGCCTTTAGCAAGAGAGGAGATATCATCGTCGCGGATAAAGCAGTCAACTTCCCCATTCGCAAGGGCTTGCAGATCAGCAGATCACAGGTCAGGTGGTACGAACACAACGACATGGCCGATCTGGAGCGCGTGCTGCAGCGCGTGGTCAAGGAAGGCCAGGGCAAACCTCTGACGAGGCGCTTCATCGTGACCGAGGGCTTGTTCGAGAACGTGGGCGACGTGGTGGACTTGCCGAAGTTGATTGAGTTGAAGCTCAAGTACAAGTTCAGAGTCATCCTCGATGAGACCTGGAGCTATGGTATCCTGGGCAGGAGCGGCCGCGGCGTGACAGAGCAGCAGAACGTGGACCCGGAGAACGTAGACTTGCTTGTGGGAGGTCTCGCTGGCGCTCTGGCTTCGGGAGGCGGATTCTGCGCTGGTAGCTCAGAGGTCGTCGAACACCAGCGTCTGTCGGCCGCTTCGTACACATTCTCCGCTGCTCTGCCGGCTCTGCTTGCGACTACCGCGTCCGAGACGGTCACATTACTGCAGGAGCAGCCGGAAATCATCCAGAGCTTGAGGGAAAACATTCGCACCATGCGCGCACAACTCGATCCCAGAAGCGATTGGGTGCGCTGTACCAGCTCGACGGAAGCGCCAGTCATGCTGCTCGTATTAAAGAGCGAGCATGTGCAAGCGCGCAACTACAGTGTGCTCGAGCAGGAGATGCTGCTGCAAGACTGTGTTGATGAGGTGAGTCTTGAGACAGATATACTACTGATTATATGTACTGACAAAGTTTCGCAGGCCCTGACAAATGGCGTCCTCATCACCCGCCTCAAGGCCATGCCCTTAGCCATCGGCGCTACACCCAAAGACCTCATGAAGGAATGGCGCCCTCAGCCGGCTTTGAAAGTCTGTGTCACTACTGGTCTGTCGAAGAGGGATGTTGAGAGGGCCGGTGTTGTTGTCAGGCATGCTATCACTACTGTGCTGAAGAGCAAGAAGTGGCAGCGGCAGGCGATGTAGTAATTGGGAATGGCTTCCAATGTTTGCCTGGTACCTATGATTTGATGTAACTGTATTCCGGAACAGACACATACTTGGAGTCGGGAGCAGCAGCGATGGCGCGCCAGTGTGCGAGCAGAATCTACTGTATACATGTACTATAATCATGAGATCCGACTGTTCACAGACATGACCTAAAGTAGCACCTGCCGGTCCTACTTCGCGTGTCTCTTCTATAAGAAATACATATAGGTGGGTCCAGACATGCACTAGTGACGCTGGCGTTTACATGAAGGAATACGGCTTGCGGGTCAACATACAGATATCTAGAAACTGCAGGAACGACGGATGATTAGATTAACTTTGCGAGTCTCGTCAAGACTCCAGGTTCTTGCCTGTCAGAATTGAACAAATGTCGGTCATGAGGAATACCCATGACATGTTGCGGTGAAGAAGCTGGCTCGGATTCGGGCTAAAACGTCGTGAGGCTGGGAGCCCAGCCTCCACGACGTAGGCGCTTGCGCACTCGATGCCGGGCACTTCGAGACACTTTCCCTTCCTCTGCTCTTCACCAAGCAAAAACTAGACAGGATTCATCTCCAAAACAATACTGTCGCTGTGTCTCTCACCCTGCCTCTTTCCACACACCCTATCGCTAGTCCATTATCGCAACATCAAGCCTTCAAATCAATCACTGTCCGAAGACTGACGACGCGCCACCATCATCGACTTGCCCCACCATCCTGCTTACATCACAGCAATACTGTTGGGCTGCCGCGACGATCCATACGCTTCGCTGGCAAATCTATCGACTCGGAGATACTCTTCATCTGTACTGGTGAGAGAGGAGATTCACACGAGACGATTGGTGTGAAATCAAAAGCGCTGCTGCGCTACGACCGAATCCCGGCGCATCCATACCGTACCTGAACTGGTCCTCGCTACAGCACCTCGTCTGCCCGAGAGCACAACGCGCTGGTCCCTCTTCACCGACCATTCCACTTGCCTTCTTGCACGACCGGACCATTACCACCTTCAGGAACCCTTAACTGTCCGACCGTTTCACGACATCATTCTCAAAGCAACAAACAACGCTGCCTTCACCTTCACCGCAGTCCTTCATCAACCGAGGACTCAGGAACCTGCAACACCTGATCTACTACTTTCAGGCCTCGCCGGTCCAACAACACCCTTCAACTTTTCAAACTGGCTCCCTCGTACGCCTCCAGTATGGGGCGCAGCGTATCTCGCCAGCGCGTCATCGTGCGCCAAAGCTACTACTGGCCCGACCAACAGCTCAACTTCTGGATAATCATCATGCTCGCGACGGGCGGCGTGCTGATCGGCGTCTTTGCGAACTTTGTCGTGGTACAAACCACTCTGGGCGGGCTAGGGATTCCTTGGTAAGTTCTCCCCAAAGATCAACGGAATCGCCACACGACGACGACAACAGCTAACATTCCACCTCCCAGGATAATGCCCTTCGGCATCTCCGTCGGCTCGCTAACCGTCCTCTTCGTCCTGCTCATGCTCATCCTAATCTGGCAGCGGCGCCTCTTACCGGGAGTCGTGATGCTGGGCTCCTTCATCCTGCTCGTCCTCTTCATCACCGGCGTCATCGAGACCGCGATCCAGCTCTTCGGGCCCGAGGGCAACATCAACGGCAACTGCCAGACGTACGTCTTCGGCAACAAGCAGAACCAGCTGGACCTGAACACTCTCGCCTGGCTGCAGCAGCAGAGTATCTGCCAGCAGTGGCAGGCCGTGTTTGCGTTCTGGATCATTGGCGCGGTGTTCTTGGTTTGGATGCTGGTGTTGGCGGGCATGGTGGCTAGGGGTGGAGATCGTTGATTGATGAGGAATTGGGCGGGTGTTCGCTACTGCTGCTGGTGTTCACTAATGTGGCGGCGATGCGGAACGTCGTCTACACCTTTCACTTTCTTCTCTTCGATGTTCTCGCTTTCCTTCGCGCAAGAGAGCCCGCGAGCGAGTCTTCTCTTCTTTTTTTCTTTCCTTTTTTTCTTTCTTTATGACGAAACCAACGAATTATCAGAGAGAACGCTGCTTTTTGTGTTGCATGGCAGGTATTCCGGAGTTTTTCGGGTAGAAAAATTGGGAATTGGGAAACGGGAACACATACGATGGGAGAAGAAGAAGGGGAAAGAAGAAGGGATAGAAAGAGACGGAACAGCAAACAGCTCTGTTCCAGGCGTTTCTTGCTTTTACTCTCGATTCCATGTTTTTTTTTTGACTCGCTGAGAAGTAGGCAGGATTACACCTCCTTGCCTACCTACAGTGGGTAGTAATCAAGTGTACATACAAGGTATAATGAGAAAGATACGCACACACAAAGTCTCCCTTATTCTTCACATCTCCCCATGGATTTTGATAAGCTGGCCACGCTCTGAGACACTGGCAGCGTATACACAGGGAGATCGAAAGGTGCGATTTCTGGGTGACTTGGAGAAGAGAGCGACAAGGTTGTACACAAGACAAGAATTATTTCCATTTCCGAAAGGAGCCGAGCCGTTGCAAGCATGGCCATGATCCTGTTCACTACGTACGTCCGAGGGACCTCTTTCCCAGTTCATCCTTCCATATTCCGGGGGGAACCTTGACTCAACAAATAAAAATGCGCCCGCTGGGGTCCGTCCGTCCGTGTGTCCGAGGGAATCGATCAAAATGTTGTAAAACAAAAGGGAAACAAGGATGTGCTGTGGTTCGTGCTATCTTCGTGCTGCTGAGAGTTTCCTCGCAAGAAAGTAGGAGGAAGAAGAAGTGGAAATTCCAGTGAATTAGACGCTGCGCTCCGGGTCCTCGCCTTCGGCCACCACCGCCGTTCCCAGTCCTCTGTCGGGAGAACTGCGCACAAGAGCCTCTTGCCTTCTTGCCCGCATAAAGTCTGATGCCGCGCGGATGAGGATGAACCAGCCAACAATCATCAGCACGTATGAGAGCCAGTCGGTGGTTGTGATGGTTGCGTTGCCATCGCTGCCAGATCCTCCAACGTGGTTTGGGTCGAAGTCGTGCGAGTCGGGGTGATCTGGTACTCCGTCGGTGGGAACGTTCGGTGGGCCGGGCTCGGAGACGCCACCCGAGCCTGAGTAGCGCATCTGGAAGCCGTATTGTACGAGGGTGATTCCTAGGCCGGCACGGGAGCCGTGCTTCGCAGCGTGGGTGGTGTGGAGGAGGTAGGTGAGAAGGAAGCCGATGAGTTGGAAGGACATGGAGATCAGGCAATTCCAGATAAAAGAGAAGAAGGAGCCGACGAGCAGGCCGTCGACAAAGACGTCGTTGGGGTCGCCGGTGTGCGAGAAGGGTGAGAGGACTGTTGTTTCCCAGTAAGGCGGTGTGGCGTCGGCGGCCGCTTGTTCGTAGGTCGGAGGCTTCTCTTCGACATCTTCGCCCGCGCGCGGTTTGGCTGCCAGGTTTGCCCAAACACCATCGCTACCGCTTCCACCACCGTATACGCGTCCGCCTGCTGCTGCTGCCGTGGGTGCGTAGACCGGTATTTGAGTGACCGTCCGCTGTGGCGAGGCCGGCCGTTGGGCGGCTCGAGGCTGTGATGTGGTAGGCTCGCTGGCGGTGGAGGACGAGTGGGAGGGCGTGCGCTGTATTAACCTCCTTTGGTCTGCATTGTTCTCGTCGTCGCTTTCGTCGTCTGAGGGCGCGTCGAAGGCATCGTGGAGATTCCGCTCCTCTTCGCTACGATTTTGGTTCTCCTGCGACGTACGGCGGGAGCTGGCGCGAGAGCGGAAAGATGGCGGTGGCGAGTCGGGGACCGGCATGGGCGTATGTGCTATGGCATCGTTGTGGTCTTCGTCGGCGTCCTGCGCTGCGATCTGTGAGGGTGTAGAGTCAGTGACTGATGCGAGGGTGAAGAGTGGGCATGTCACATGGACAGTAGGCGGCGACTTACGCGCTCGTAGCGCTGAGAGCTCATGACTGGTTGTGTGCGAGGGAGTGGCGCGGTGTGGTGTGGTGCGGTACGGCAAGGTGGTATGGGTTGTTTGGAAGAGAATATAAGAAAGGCAAATAAGTGTGTTGTACGTGCAAGGCTCAGGAGTGGTGTTGCTGGTGGCGGTGATTGCGAACAACCCAAGAGTGTCTCGGCGAGCGATAAGTCAGCCGCCGCCGGGGCCGAGAGGCAGTTCGAGTTGTTCGAGTCGCTAAGACTGGGCTGTGCATGTGCTAGCGCCACAAAAGCCCATTGTGTCACTTTTCCACCTCACTTCAATCTCACTCCACTCCTTGTTCACTGAGGTCACGTTGTCAAAATGTTCGTTTTAATCGATACTGATATTTCTAGTCTGCTTAGTTCTGTCATCTCAGGCTAC
>Ga0265797_10001030_pt1 | contig 50101 bp, 33 predicted proteins | sample P2T30metagenome_FD_192433 | JGI IMG/M metagenome (GOLD analysis project Ga0265797, IMG submission 192433) | Plant litter microbial communities from East Loma Ridge, Irvine, California - P2 T30 | ecosystem: Environmental > Terrestrial > Plant litter > Unclassified | place: USA: California...
CCAACGATGATGAAAGCGTAGATGATCGTCATCAACACCGCCCAGGCAAGCGCGTCCTCCTTCCTCGACGGGCTCATCACCTTGACACGCCCGTCCGTCTTCTTCGCGATCAAGTAGTCGAAGTGGCCCCAGTAGTAAAGCATGCACATCGGAGGGCAAGCGAGCATGCGTGCGAGGTAGTAGTAGGAGAACTTCTCCTGGAGCACCTGCATGCGCGGGGTCAGAGCCTCGCTCGGCCGTACGAGCATTCTACCTTGCACGTCGGAAGGGTGAGCCGGCGAAGTCGTGAATTGTGGATAGCGGGCGGAAGCGTTGCGGCCGTGGAAGCGCTGGTTTTCGGTTGGACGGCGAGGGAATGGATCCCAGCGACGAGAAGCCTCTGCCATCTCGCGGTCCGTGAAAGCGCCCTGGATGTTAGAGGTCGGCGAACCATTGGTGATAAGAGCACGAAGACTCGTCTGGCTGCTCATAGCTGCACGCCGGACGTGTCTTGTTGGGGCTTGAACATGCCCGTGGGTCCGAGGTTGTGGTGCGATAGGAGGTCCACGGTTTGCGATGGGGCTGTATACTGTAGCTGGGAACATTGGGGTGACGGGCCGTTCGCCAAGATCAAGACCAGAATGGCTGTTGTTGTCAGAAGGAGTCGGGGTGCGGCCGATGTTCCGGAAAGTGCGGAAGGTGTTCACGCTCTCACTGAACTCGAGGCGGCTGCTAAGGTCATCAAGGGTGGGTGTCCGGGCGAGTAGATTGCGGTTGCTCTCCTTCTCCTCCGCAATTGCATCGTTCATGATCCTTTGGTTCGCAAGCACGAGTCTCTGGCGGGGATTAAAGACTCCGCGGACTGCGCTCAACCTTTCCATCGGCGTGGCTGAACGAGGCACTCTTCTCGGTTGTTCCTGGGCTTCGGTGTTCTCTGCATAGACTTGATCGGCAGCCAATCTCACAGCTGAAGGGTTTCTCCTGCGAATCTCCTCAAGCTCGATATCATTGTCGCGGGCGCGAGCCTGAACACTTGTTCGACGCCCATGTGACTCTTGGAAGGTCTGAAATTCTCTTGAGTGCGCCGCCCCGCTCCTAATATCTCCGCTATAGTTGGTTCGCGTGTCTTGCCCGAGGACTTTGTCTTTGTAAATCTTTGACATGGCCAATTTGGCTTTCTCGACATCCTCGGCATCCGTAGTTCTTGGTGCTACTGCGCGATACGACCTCGAACTTTGAAGGTCGGACACCAGATCGTCGGACATGGTACTCATTCGGTTTGCCTCTTCGTAAGTGCTCGTGTTGGCGTATGAATCCTGGCTGGGGCGAGCTTGGCCGTAGAGAAGTTGTACCTGACTCTCTGACTTGGTGGTCTCCCAGTCTCCTTCCATATCGCTGCGAACGGTGGCTTCAGACATCTCTCTGCAGTCCATGTGCATATGAAGATCTCCTCTGCCCATCTCGATACTCTGCGAACCAGGCAAGCCATATTGCGATCTCGCGCTGTGGACACTGGCTCTGGCACTGTGTAGCCTCGATTGACGGATGGTCATCTCAGTGGCCGAAAGGCGAGGAGCTGGTCTGATGTAGGCTCCATGTTCATCATTTGGCGCATTGAGCGCCGTTGGGGCATCTGCGACACGCTGTGCAGGTGTGAGATTGAGTAGCTGATTTGTGTCGCCGTAAGTGCGCTCGCTGGTGGGCAGCTCTGATGCTTTTTCTGACAATGCTCTTTCGGACAGCTCTGCACTCATGTGCTGTTGGATCGCCTCGGGTAGCTGAGAGAAGACATCGTCCGAGTGAGTCGCCGATGAACCACTTTCCAAAGCACGGAGAGTCTCCTCGTGCTCAAATGGCGCCTCCCTGGTGTAGTCGTAGCCGTCGACTATGTCGGCAATGGTGCTTGCTCCACCAGCACTATCATGGCCGGGTAGTCTGTGAAGAGAAACATTTCGTAAGTGTGTTCACAAGACGGGGTAAAGGAGATCGAGCCGGTACATACGCCGCCTGACAAGGCACGTCGGTGACCCGAAGATCGAAAGGGTCCGAAGGGACCCTCGGAGGCACAAGCGACGACGTAGAAGATTGATGGCTGTTGATAGCGGCTTCGGGCGTCTCCTCAACCTCACCGAGACCCATGATGTCACGGCGGGCGGTCTCGGTGTCCGGGTATAGTGCTCTTGGCCTATAGAATCGCATGTCAGCAAACTGCGACGGCTGATGTTACTTGGGTTTGACTTACATGGCTGCGGAATCTTCGAAGTAATCGTCGAGGAGTCCGTCAATCTCTGCAGGAGTCTCGAATTGTGATGAGCACAGCAACAACGAGGCGTGTGGATTTACTAGGTCGAATGAAGCTCCTGCAGGATGTCAGCAGGGAGGACGACTTTGCAAGCTATACTGCGAGCACAAACCTCGATAATGGATTTTTGCTGGGTGCTGCAAATCTCCTTGTAGCGAGCATCAGTGACAGTACTGCAATGTGGTCATGCGATGCGCTTACCACTGAGTCCAATTCGATAATCTCCGGGTGGCGCTGGAAAATGGAATTTCGAGAGGGTGTAGATGGACGATGGGACTTCTGAGGCTTTTCGAAGACCGCCTTCCCTACGGGCAGACTCTGAAAAGATGCCGTGAAATCCTTTTGGTTTCGTGTCGCAATCGGCCGTTTTACGCTTGACGAGATTGCTTCCTTGAGCGCGCGGTGTCTTGGGTGCGTTGACCAACGGTTCCTTTGCAGGGCTTGTCTCCAAGATGCCCGCTCGCTGCTGCTGTTGTAGGCACCAGTTGTAGTGGTCGCCTTGCTGTTTGTGTTCTAATCTGCTGCTACTGCTGCCACCGATGCCTTGATCGGCCTCACCAATGTGCACGACTGCATGTACCTCCCACAGGCCTTGGTCACGATGGGGGAGACGTTTGGCACGCCTTAAGCCGTACTTACACTCGTTGTGATCCCAAGGATCGAGAGTACTCGACTCTTTGGCGGCTGGTCGTGGGTCGTTGTAGGCGCTGCCGAAGTGCGCGGTTGTTGGCGTCACTGTCGGCGAAGACTGGATTGTCGAGCCGCCGGAAGACAGTGATGGAGAAGTTGCGAATTGGGGGGAAGGTGTCGAGGGGAAGAGTGGAAGAAGAGAAGTAAGGGTATGATGTGAGTGATATTGGCGGCCGTTGAGGGGTTCTACGTCATCTGGGCCAGGCCAATATGACGGCGAACAATTTTCGGTCTGCTGGCCAACAAAGATGGCGGTGGGCTTCTTGCGAAGACGTCTTCGGTTGTTGTTCGTGGAGAGGGAAGAAACGGATCGGTACAAGGAGCGTGATGGATGAGGTGTGGGTGTGCGTCGGGGATCTGGCGTTGATGGACGTTGCGGGACCGGCGGAGGTAGCTGGGGCGCTTCAGCGAGTGGAGTGAGGTTGAAATCGAAGTCCGCGAGGAGCGAAGTGGCGGGTGTAGCCATGTTAAACGGCGTGATTAGCCCGCAAATATGCAGGGCCTCCTTTTGCGGTTTGCTTCACTTGGAGGCAGTCGAAAGCTCACTGCCAGCCATGCACCCAGTACGGCTGCAAGGAGGCTAATGATACTAGGAACGCCGTTCCCTAGATCTCCCCCGTCCAGTTGGCGATATCTGAGTCCAGCAGATCTCAGTGCTGCTCCAGAAGTCTGTTCCTAAGGCGAGTTGACCAAGACTGATTCACCGACAGAGTGACGAGATGGATAGGTAGTGCGAGGATCCAAAAATATACGCTCTGCGAGTCCACCTTGGCAACCCCCCACGGAGCTAGTCGACGGTTCGATATGAGACTTGTAGATACCAAATCTTCTATTCCGTCTGCAAGGAGTTTTCTTTCTTCTCGTGTGAGCCAGCACACGGTGATGTCGGGTTGCGAACAATCGGAGTGTTCTGTGGGCAGACTTCGTAGCGACAAGAATTGGACACCACCAGTATCCGTCTCAATGGCAGTCCTTGCGATATATGGCTCGACTCGGTCAATTCCAGGAGCCAGTATCTCTCTTTGGAGTCTTCAAATATTTGGCGTGTCCAGTTTCTCAACGCCGCCAGGTACTTGCCAGGCGAAGTGTTTGTCAATAGCCTTTCAGTACAAGATTAAGGAAGCACCACTGAACGACACAAAAGAAAAGGATAGAATGGAAAGCATAGTCAACAACCGTGCCCGGCCACCCGTGAAGAAAGCATGGGACCTAACACATATTACCACAGAAAGAGCCGACCAAGCGGCCACGACCCACGACCGCCCACAGGTACCACCCAATGCCAGCCTACCACCCGACCGGTCGGTCAGCGCCACACATGTACCAGCGCACCGTTCCGGAGCAGAAGCACATGGCTACCGGCATATGACACGAGCCAAATCTGTCACTGTCGACGATGGTGGCCAAACACAAGACGTAGAGCTGGGGCTGGAAGAGAACCAGGACCAAGGGGACGCGGCCGCTGAGGTCCGCAAAGCCAATCAAGAAACGTCTCCACGCCGAATCCACTCCTTCTCAAAATGTGGGAGAAGGCATTCTGGAGGGCAGTCGTAGTGTGTATGACAGAAACACGATTGTTTTATTGATGGTACTATGGTGCTACGCTTACAACGGTTCCGTGTTGTATGTCGAAAGTACTACTATCCGCTACTCACTGCGTGCGGATATTTCTTGCGAAGCGTGTCACTTGCCATTCACCAAAGGAACAAAAGTGCAAACAATCGGAAATGAGTGTTGACACTTCCAGAGCCTACGAATCTCACAAGAAAAAAGATAGCAAGGCACTGTCCCTCGCAGACAGCTCTCCAACACATTCTCACAAATCAGCGTAGCAATATCATATCATGTCATGTCATGGTTGGAACGAACAAGGACAACAGTGCCAAACCGATTCTCCCCCAATGTGAGAACCCTCTTCACGCCAGCCTCTTGGCCCCGATCACAACCCAACCAATCAACACCTCAAATCGACTCATCCGCAAGAATCCACATCCTACGAAGTCTGGTAACGGCCCTGACGACTACCACTCCCGCAAGGCCAATCATCACTCCCAGCGAGCCATCCGTTCGACTTCTGGAAAGACACTAGTAGGGCAGCAGCAGCAGCGATATGCAGGTCATTTCGACCCGACGGACGAGATGGAGCCTCTTCCTCTATTCCTGGCTTCCACCGAGGCTGGTACGTGGTACTCGTCGTGTTGTCGTACATAAACAAAGGTGGCGGTGCCAGCCAATCGCAAGCTCGAAGCGCGTTCTGATGATGGAGGGTTGTTTCAGGCGAATACATCAGCAAGCACATAAGGTGAAGAAATGTCTCACCATCGATGGCACTGCGTGATCACATTGCGTTGTTTCTCCTTGGAGGTGTGTTGTCCAGGCCGGCCGGCCCTGGGATTGTTCTCGGATGCCGGCTTGCCTGCGGCGGTACGGCGGCGTCTGGGATGGTGATTTGCATATGTTGCATGGTTGCCTTTCGGTGCGTAGGAGCTGTGGCCTTCTGACTGGAGAATCCGAGTCTGGGCTGCAGATTTCGGCGTGGCCAGTAGGGAGCGAGAGGCGTACACTGCTGGTCTTTCGTGGATTTACGTGTTCATGCATGTGAGCCTCATTTCCTCTCGATGTGGCCTAAGGTGCTGCTACCGTGGGATTTGGCATATGCATCTGTATGCACATGCACATGCGCTAAGGCCTGACCCTGTCACAGGAAGTACTTTTTTTTCAAGAATGGTTATCTTTTCACATTACTGCTACAAGCGAGATGATCTTTGCCAGATCCTCAAATTTTTGCCCAAGCTTTGCGAGACATTGGCGTAAATTAGCCGTCCTCGCTCTCCCCCTGTGGTATTCCCGCAAACGCCAAAAAGGCACCAGGCCGATTTATCAATGAACAAATGAAAAGTAAAGAGAAGGATGGTTACAGACGTTTACCCGGAACAAGGATGAAAAGACAGCAGAGCGCCGCATCGACCAGTGCTATCCACGCAAGGCACATGAGTGCGCGCTTATTTAGGAGTTTCCTATCGTTCATGTCAGTACGTATCTCACCGAGAGCTACCTGGACGTTCCGAACATACCTTACAAAGGGCTCCTTGACTTTCGAGAAGTTCATGAAAGTGTACTCGCTGTATCCAACGAGCGCCAAGATGGGGTCCATCATATACTGGTGAGTAGCCAGCAAGTACACGCCCACCGTGAACGGCAGGATCTCCCAACACCTCGTGCTCCGGCTAGCGTCCAGGAAAATCAACACAAATGCTGTCCACAGTGCGGCAAACAGTGCGATCAAGCCGGTGATCAGTCGCAACATCATGCTCGGAGCAACGATGTTTCCCAGGGCTTTCGCCCGCAAAAACCCAGGGAAAGCGTCACGCTCCATAGCCTGGAAGACGTAGTCCTTTGCTGCGTCAAAGACCTCTGGGTCATCTCGGCCCTCTTTCTCAATGCTGTTTGTGATGTCGTTGAGGATACCCTGGGGAAGAATAATCTCGCGCTCGGCGCCCGGCAGAAGGTAGGTGTAGAGGATTTTCTCGGCAGAAGCGCGAATATCAGCACGCGCTACGGTGTGGTTGGGCGAGTTGTTGCTGTTCATCTGCGGGGATGGTGTGTTGGGCGATTGGCCGTCGCCGGTCATGTAGCTGGGTCGCGGAGGCGCTTCGGAGGACAGAGCATCGCTGTGGTTACTATGCTGACTGTTCTTCGGAGAGTGTTTGCTGCCGTTTTCGTTTCGGAGAAAGGCAGATAGACCGCCCTCACTTGCGCGGTGACGGTGTCCGCTAGGACCTTGCTCAGAAGAGTGCCGCTCGAAATTGTCCAGGATCTGTGATGACCGCTTGCTTCCGCCGCCTTTCTCGAGCTCAGGAGTCCCTACCAGAACGGAGCGGCGTAGTTCGCGTACATAATGGCGGCACAGTGACATGTGCTGGGAGACATCGAGCCTGTTTGTTCCAGTGTTGTCAGTCCGCGTCCTTCCACTAGCAACCAAATCCGCCAGCCCATAAGCGCATCGCGCGTGTCGCACATGGCATGTCCTTGGCTTACCAGAAGTCCAAATAGTCCACGCTCCGCTGCACATCGCGCATGTATATGTAGAATGAGAAGAGGTCGACCGGGGCTGTTGTGCGGCGCGACAGGACTTCGAAGAGGTTGGGCAAACGGTCCCGGGGACCCATTGAGTCGGGCGTGGGCGTTCGCGACGCCATGGTCGGCGGTGATATGTCGACGGTCGCTGGGAATAATACTGGTCGAGGTGTTGTATGTAGGTGTGTAAGAGCAGTGGGAAACAAGAGGCGGTTGGTGAATCGTTGGACATGACGCTCCCCCGAGAGAGGGAGATGAGATTAGGATGAGCGCCAATCAGGAACAAGGATTGGGCCAGAACGCGATCACCACTCTCGCGGAACAAAGTCTCTGTCCTGCATTTATTAATTACAGTTAAAAGTCATGCCGGCAGCGTTCAGAGGTATGAACATTTGGACCGTCGAGTATACATGTTGATTTATTGTTTCACTGCCTGTTGCATCACTTATTGTTGCAGGCGCTCTGTACACTGATTTATGTCTGTGTATAAATGTAAATGATGGACACAAACACAAGGCGTTGCAGACATGCTCCACACCTCAAGGTACACGTGCATCGCGAAATACAATGCTGTATTGTCTGCCATCGCCGACCTGCTTCATGTTCAACAGCAAAGCACATCCCAGTGAACCAAATTCATCTTTGTTTCAATGCCTAGACGGTCATGTTGAGCCGCGTCTGGGAACGTTGTATAGAGTGATCACAACACCAACCCTAACCCTTTCTCATCATCGATATAGATGAGCGGATGGATAATGAGGAGCTAGGCAGACTGGAAAGCAACAGCAGATCATGCATCGCTGTCGACCTACAAGCACCATAAGCCAAGTAGTCGAGGTGAACGACCGAAATGCGAGTTCGTATAGACATTCAAAGTCCAGTGGGGGGATGCCTCTCGGTAAGCGTCTCGGCGGTCGTGTATATGCATAGTAACACGAGCATGAACCGACGTAACTACTATGTAGTATACGAGATCTACCGAACGCAAGCGAGACCAGTAACGACGACGTAGTTCCCTCGGACACATGCATGCTGGCCATTGAACGCAGCTAGCTCGATTCGGTATGGGGAAGCAAACCACGACACCCTCCCGCTTTGCGCTGGCATCCTGGAGGTGTGTCTGATGATTGAATACGATTCTGCATCTTCATCCAATCATGCGCCTCAAGCTTGACCAGAGGGATGCGCTGTTGTGCTAGTTCTGTGCAAGCAAGTTATCCCGACTCGAGTCCACAAGCGTCTGGCGCATCTTGTGGGTATGGATGATGGACCAGAGAGCGCGAGGTGGCTTGATGTTGTATCGTGTTACTGTGGCTGGCCTTGGTCTCGGCCTCGTAGGGCTAGATCAGCTTGCTTATCCTGCGATCCACTCTTACGACACCGGCGGTGGGCAAAATCAGACTCCGGATCTCCGAGGCGCTCGAGATGACAGCTGGGACCCTTCAGCTGGCAGTGAAACTCGACTCACGTGTGTGGCTGTGAGGTCAGATACACTGTACTGTACCTACGTGTAGGTAGTATGTTCGGAAGGCTTCAAGGCGTGCAAGTCAGAGCTCGTGATTGCCGTGTATCTCGAGGGTAGTGTGGAGGAGCGAGTGAAGCTTCTGAGAAGGCGTACCCAAGCATGTCGATCGTGGATATGGAGCCGTACTCGCAAAAATACCAACGGTGAAGTGTTGAGGTACTTGTCATTTAGTCATTCCTTGAGACATGGAAAGTCAAAACATGAATGGTTCCGTCATTCGGATGTATTGATAGAGATGAACCTTAGCAACAATCATCGTGAAGAGTGGCATATTCCAGGTCTTGAAATAGATACGGACAGATCCGCCCGTCGGCCGCTAACCGCAGACATGTACATGTAACCTCACCACCCAGAGGTACAGTACCTCAGCCCCGGTGGCTCCGAAGGCCATAGTGACTGCTGCGCCGCTCGTATGCATGGCAGGAACAATCTTGCAATTTTCATTTACGCCGATTGGCTGCATCAGTCTGACAATACCTAGGTAATCACTCTAGTACTCTGCAGTACTATGCCCGGTAAGGCCTACCCAGGCGGCCGTGAGCCACAACCGCACATGGTCAACGGCGCCCTACCCAACGCCTCTCTACTACGCGACGCTGAGTATGCTACGCTCGCATGGCATGGTGTGGACCGTCCGCACTATCGCCTCGTGTTCGTCCTTCAACAAGCCTAGCGAGGAAGCGTAGAGTGCTGCTCGTAAACCAGCGACGTCGCCTTGTTACCATGATTAGCACTAAGCCTCGCGATGCTTTGGCATCGTCCCAAGAAGGCGGTCGAGGGCCATCGATGTCAGACAACCTTGTATATTAACCACCTCATCCCATCCTGTAGGTAGATATTCTCCATCTTTCATCACCATCAGATAATCATATCAGCATTTCCTACTTTGCGCCTTGCCTTTGGCACCTGGATCACACTCGCTTTGGACATCCAGACTCCTCTCGCTTGGTCCTGATATCTCGGTTTCATCTCTTCTCGGCCTGCTCTCTTATTAATCACGACAACACCAACACTTCAAGTCCTATCGAAACCAACAAACATGCTTCGCACTCTGGCCTTCATTGCAGCAGTTAGCGGTGCCTCTGCTTTGCCTGGTGGGTATGGCGAGCCCGCAGCATACCAGCACCCTCCCCCATACGCACATGGCACTGGTTCTACTTCCGCCACTTGGAGCTCAACTGTTCCTGCACCATACCCAACGAGCTCGTCTTTGAGCAGCAGCTCTTCCTCGGCCAGCCTGTCGACCTATCTAGGAAGTTCATCCACTTGGCCACATGAGGTTCCATCCTCCTACCCGACTTGGCCGGCATCCAGCAGCTCTTTGCCAGTGCACCCTACTGGTGGCTACTCTCACTCGAGCTGGTCGTCCTCTTTGAGCTCATCCAGCTCGATCTGGAGCAAGCCCCCTGTTTACCCGACTGCGCCTCACAGCGAGTCTCACAGCAAGCCTCCGGTCTACCCAACCGCACCGCACAGCGAGTCTCACAGCAAGCCTCCTCACCCAAGCGGTGGTGTCCACCCCACAGGCGGCAAGCCTCCTCACCAAAGTGGTGGTGTGCACCCGACAGGTGGCAAGCCTCATCCTACTGGCCACCCCACACCACCTAAGAACCACACGACTACGGAGACTGCTACAACTTACACCACACTCACCACATGCCCGGTCACTTACACTTCTGGAACCGAGACTAAGACTAGCCTTACTACCAGCATCGTCACCGTCACTTCTTGCAAGGACGGATGTACCCCAGCCCAGCCGACGACCACGCACATTCCTGGCACTACGACCTCTGTCATCTACTCGACCAGCACTTTCCCAGTGACCGAGACCTTGACTTCGTTCGTACCCTGCAGCTCGCCAGTCTACACACACGGCGGAACGACCTACTACAGCACCTCGCTCTCCATCACTCACGTCCTGACCTCGTACGTCTCGACCGTGACCAACAGCGTCACTGGCGTTCCCTCTCCCAGCTCGCCAGTCAACCCTGCTACTGTGACCCACCCCGGCAAGCCTGCGGAGACCGCTCCTGTCGAAGGTACTTGCCCGCCCGCCGCCACGGTCTACATCAACAAGCCCGTGGATTGCCCTCCTGCCGCTGTCGTCACTGTCACTGAGACCATCTACGCTGGCATGCCTCCTGCACCGACCAAGGGTTCTGGTTCGCACACCACTGAAACTGCCACCATCACTCTCGGCAATGGTCAAACCACCACAGTCGTGATCTCCTACACAGCCACCGCGACCAACACTCCTCATGAGCCGAGCGGTTCCGGCCACCACTCCGGCCACGACACCAACCCTCCCTACCCAGAAGGACCCAAGGATGGCTCGAACTCGTCACACCCGACCGGTACTGGAAGCGGCCACGGCCCTAACCCAATCCCCACTGGCGGAGTCAAGCCCACTGGCGGTCACGTGAAGCCCACTGGCGGCGAGACCAAGCCGACTGGCACCTACCCCCAGCCTTCTGGTCACGCTGTTCCGGAGCACGGTGACAAGCCTGAATGGAGCTGGCCTGCAAAGTACGGCTCTCACGGCTGGTGAGCAATCCATGATGAAGAGCGCGACGAATGAGATCGATATCGTTATTTTTCCTTCTTTAGACATGAGCGATGTACATACTTGATGGTGGGGTTACTTAATTCGACACGATCTTTTGAATGACAATATAGATATATAGCACGATGCTGGATTTGGAGTTATGATTCTTTGGCGTCAACAGGTACATGTAGCTTCATAGCATTGAATCGATTGGATTCAATTTACATACAAGAGATGTTAGTCCGCAGCTCTTTACGTACATGTACTCTCACTTGATTGGTTTCCATTTTTCGCCGATCATACAGCATCGTTCCCGTATGATTGACGGTGCGGGTCTCGAGATTATTTCATACAATTGAGGCAGCATGGCCAGTAAACAAGGCATTCATAACATGCATGTATATTTATGTCTATGTAGAACAGTGAAACAGCATCCAGCCAATCGGCCCACAAAAAGCCCTGCGCTAGAGATCCCGCTAGGCTTTCGAGAAAAGAAAGTGGCATACCTATCGACAAAACCACTCTCCTACCCCACGGCGAACACACACACACACACAAATCATGAACGCCGCCGAATACCTCAAAAAGCAAGGCTGGCAAGGCTCCGGGCACTCGCTCGACGGCCCAGCCGGCCGCGGCCTCAAGAAGCCCCTCCTCGTCAGCAAGAAAGTCGACGTCCTCGGCGTCGGCCTGAACAAACACGCCGCCGTCTCCGACCAGTGGTGGCTGCGCGCCTACGACCAAGGCCTTCAGACCTTGGGGACGGGCAAGGAGAGCGCGCTTGCGCAGGCGCAGAAGCATGGCGTTAACCGTGGAGGGCTTTATGGGCGGTTCGTGAAGGGCGAGGGTGTGCCCGGGACCTTGGGGCAGACGATTTGGCCTTCGAGTACGCCTGGTGAGGCCAAGAAGGTGCAGGAGAATGGCATGTTGCCTACGCCACAGGACTCGGATGCGCAAGAGGAGAAGGCGGAGCGCAAGCGAAAGCGGGCGGATAATAAGTCTGAAGAGAAGAAATCGAAGAGGAAGGTGGAGAGTGGCAAGGAAGAGTCAGAAAAGAAGGTTGCTAAGAGGGCGAAGAAGGATGCGAAGAAAGCGACTAAGGCTGCGAAGGGAAAGACATCTGGTACCTCGACTGCCGATGCTTCGAGTGCTGAGGAAGAACTTGACGCGGAAAAGCGTGCGCTCTACACGAAACGCGCGGCGGAGAAGGGGGTTTCGCTTGAGGCTTACATCAAGAGACGGCAAGAGAAGTACTCTGCGAAGAAAGACGAGAAGCGGAAGTGAGGCGCCAGATTGGAGACTTGCATTCATTACATACAAGACGAGGCATCTTGAACGTCGCATGCCTGTCTGCGATCCGCGGCGATGGCTAGCAGCTTCTATGGCTCGATCGCACTTTGGACGGAGGCTCAAGCTGCGGAGACAGCACGAACAAGGCATGATGCCGTATTTCTGTTCGGCACAGGGCATGGCTTCGACGACGAGCTGAGGCGAGGCGAAGCTCAAAGTTATGGAGGCACTGCGGGCAAGGCAAGACGCCTTGTTGAGAGCTGCTGCCTTTTCGTCCAACATGAGCGAGTGCACCGCTCAGGCATAACCGCCGTATTTCCGACACCAAGCACAATGAATGGAGATGAGAGGCAGAAATCTTCCACGAGACCACTGATCGGAACATGCCTTCAGGAGACTGTTTGGAAGGCGATACAGGGATTACTTGAGCCCTGGAGAGAACCGTAAACTGACTAAAAATCCGAATTCAGAAAAGGGTTTTTGAAGCAACTGTCACGATGAAGAAAGGCGGTCTGTCATATGATATGATTAGACCTGCATGGAAGCATAACTTTACAATTAATCGCTCAACGCCGCAACAAAAGAACCGACGTGCGGCTACCTGAACTTGCTGACAATAACCGCAATAATCAGAAGAACCAGCACCGTGATAATCGCAATGGTGACCATCTTGTTCGTAGCCATCCTGAAAGAACCCGTCAGCATTAGTCATGTCCAGTCGCATTACCAGAAGTTCGGCAAATACCTTCGCGCCATTCCCTTGAGCGTCTTGTTGCTCCTGTCTGTGTATCCCTCACTCTCCAAAAGAGTGCCCCTCGTGTGCTCAATAGTCTCGCGCTGGCCAGCAAGATCCGACAACGTATTGCGTCCAATGTCCTCCGTCTCAAGCGCCAACCGCTGGCTCTCCCGCAGCCTCCCACTGCTCCTCTCCAGCCTATCCGTGCCGCTCAACAGCTGCTGCCTCTGCTCCAGCTGATCGTCCCGCGAAGGATCATCGGTGTACCGCTTGCCGAACAGCGCCGACTTGTCGTCCTGCAGCGTCTTGAGCTTGCGCTTGGCGCCATCGACGTCGCTCTCGTAATTCCGGAAGCGCTGGTTGACTTTGACTTTGAGGTTCTGCGGGATGTTCGACTTCTCCAGGCGCATCGAGCCCAGGATCTCGCCGGCTTCTTCGAGCGCGCGCTCGGCTTGGCTGAGGGCGGCTTTTCTGGGCTCGCCCGATAGTTCCGGGATCTGGTCGAGTTTCTGGCTGAGGTCGGCTTGCACCAGCTTCAGTTCCGCTTCGTAGCTGCTGAAGCGCTCGGAGCCGGCGTCGGTGTCCATGATGCGTGCTGTGGGGTGTGCTGGGTAGGCCTTGATATGCTGCGAAAGTACTGCTGCGTGGATTGTCGGGTTCTAGTGTCGTGTAAGTGGTGGAGAGTCGAATGTTGATGCCTTGAGGTGTTGGAGGTTGGATATCTCTAGGCACCGTCACGCTGGCCCAGAAGTCCCAATGCGGGTTAGTGGCAAACCGATCTGATGGCTTCTAGTCCAGACAGGTGTCACAGATCTGGTACCTACAGGAAATGTACCTGCACTTCTATCGTGGAGTGCATGAACGCGACAACCTCACCAACAGTAACATGCATAGTAGTACTGACACATGCATGATGAGTGAATACCGCAACTATGAGGTTAACATGGTGGCATATGCTCCAGGCCCACTCCTCCCCAGGTCACGGGCCGTTGTTGCCGCAAATAAACATGGTGCCATCATAGACTAAGTTACTAAGGCAAGGAAGGTAAGAAAGGCATGTCCACCTGCCATTCGTCCCTACAACAGCACTTGTCCATATTCCCCATACTGGCAGCTGTAGACCGCACATCGATACACTAATCTATTCACTAGTACGGTCTGGCGCTGTTAGTGAGGCTTTTTGCTGGCAGGAAAAAGACAACGGCTTGCCAAACTCACAACAAAGGCTCGAGCATGGCACCCACAAGGGAACATCGCCGCAAAGTCGCCATAATTGGCAGCGGCTGTGCTGGTCTAGGTGCAGCGTGGGCTTTGAGGAACACCGAGTATGAAGTCCATGTCTTCGAAAAGTCGGACAAGCTCGGTGGCCACACCAATACGCAACCCTTCCATGCTGGCGGCATGACGGTCCAGGTCGACACTGGGTTCATTGTCATGAATGCTGCAACGTATCCCAACTTCATTCGCTTCTTGAAGGAAGTCGGTGTAGATCCCGTGGATTCAGAGATGACATTTTCCGTCTCACGCGACAATGGTGCTTTCGAATGGTCTGGAGAGACCAAAGGGATATTCGCCCAACGACGAAACTTGTTCAGACTTAGACATTGGCGTATGATATTCGACATTATACGCTTCAACCAATTTGCACTGGACTTGCTGGCCGACGACGACGAGGGAGCTGTTACCCGGCTCGGGACACCTGTCGCAGGGCGAAAGCACTCAAGAGACATGACCATTGGCCAGTACTTGGAGAAGGAAGGTTACTCGCGAGCATTCAGAGACGACTACCTGATACCCATGACGGCTGCGGTCTGGAGCACATCTCCTGACAAGACCAGTCTGGAATTCCCGGCTCACACTCTGATCCGCTTCATGTGGAATCACCACTTGCTGTCAACGCTGGCAGTCCGTCCACCTTGGCTCACCATCGATGGAGGCTCGCAGCGTTACATCGATGCCATAATCAAAGGCTACCCAGCTGGCAAATTACATTTACACACATCGTGTGAAGTGACCAACATCTTACGTCCCTCCAACACGGGCGAGACTGGCGTCACTGTCTCCTGGATTGACAGCAAATCCGGTCGCATCGAGGGAGACATGTTCCATCACGCTATCATGGCAACACACGGCGACGATGTACTCCCGTTGCTCACGAAGAATGGAGCCAACCAAGATTTCCGCACAACGTCGCAGGCAAACCCAAAATCCTCGAAAAAGTCAACCTCTCTTCATAACGGACCACCGTCCGTCTCGCAAGAAGAACGCGACGTCTTCTCGGCCTTCCAGACCACCGAAAATATATGCTACCTCCACTCCGACATGAGCCTAATGCCCCGCCGTGAACCGACGTGGAGCGCCTGGAACTACCTCACCCACTCGTCCCCGAAAACATCCTCATATTCCTCCGCCGTGAGCCTCACATACTGCATGAACATCCTGCAGCACTTGAAAGTGAGCAAAGTTGGCCCCGTCCTGGTCACCATGAATCCCCGCCACCCGCCCGCGCGCGAGCTGACGCAGGGCGAATTCATCTACCGCCACCCGCTGTACACCGTTGAAGCCGTCAAAGCGCAAAAACGACTGCCTGCTCTGCAGAATACCCGCGGGGTCAGCTACTGCGGCGCATGGACCAAATACGGCTTCCACGAGGACGGTTTCAGCAGCGGGCTGAAAGTCGCCATGGATCATTTGGGCGCGAAGCTGCCGTTTGAGTTTGTGGACTCGACATTTTCCAGAGGGCATAAGCCGGTGTTGTGCTGGAAGGACTACGTGTTGAGGGCGGTGTTGCTGCTTTTGACGTTGTGGATTTCCGTTATTGAGTTCTTCCTGGGTTTGCCGGTCGTCAGGACTTTCGTCCCGTTGGTGGAGGCTACCGCGGCGAAATTGTTGGACACGGCGGAGCTTGTTGGTTTGTTGAGAGATCCGGTTGCGAGATAAGGGACTGCAATCGTGCAAGAGAAGACGTCGGAGTCGCTTTTTACGAACGGAGTGCGTTTTTCGCATTTATGATGTACACTCTATAGACCATGTAATTTTTAGCCTTCCAAGACAGGCAGCAAGAGTCCAACTTTGATTTTACATGTACTTGCCCAATTGATGTCTCGGATGCAACGCGGGTATGGGATACCGATGAGACAAGAAGTTGCTTTTTCTAACGGATGAAGGATTGGAGCAAATCATGTACCAATGTATGAGTATTTCCGGGCTACGAAACCCAGCACTGGCAAAGGTATTCAAACGAGAGTCGAAACAGGCAAATGCTCAATCTATAATCATCCCCTCACATCCTCAATCGCAAGCATCGCCTTGTCAAGACATTTCTCAAAGCGCAACACCAGATGCTCATCCCGATGCGGATTCTCGACAATCGCCCTAATCTCCTCCCTCTCCGCCGCGCTCCTCGTGCCGGACACAACGAGCACCTCGGGACAGACTCCCTCCCAATCACACAACCACCCAATTGCCCAAGCCAGCTGATTGAAACACCCGCACGGACAGAAGCAGTTCTGCACGTTGACTTCGAGGTGCTGCAGCACGAGCTGGTGGATCTGGCACACCAGCGGCATCCAGCACATGTGCTGCAGCTCCCACTCGAACTCCTCGTGCAGGTAGGCACGCCAGCCGTCGAGGTCCGTCGCCGGGTGCCGCGCGAGCCAGTCATCTTTGCCTGAGATGAACAGCGCCATGCGCCGCTGGATGTCGATCGCGCGGTGGTCGAAGGCGAAGCTCAGCTTGCGGATCTGCGCGTCCTGCGGCGGGAAGAGCCCCTAGCTCGGGTAGGGCAGTTGGCAGTCGGTGCCCATGAGGTGGAAGGTGTTGTGCGCGAGGTAGTAGTGCATTGCTTCCTGGCGGATTTGCTTGCTGACGAGGAAAAGTTGGGTTTGGGAGCTGGCGGGGGACCGGAGGGGCTGTAGGTGTTTGGAGAGGTGTTTGGATGGGAGTGTGTTGTTCTCTTTGGAGTCTACGTCCCATTCCTCGCGGAGGTGGGTGAAACGAACGTCGTGGTTGGCGGAGCGGGCGCTCCAGTGGACGTATACGTCGCCGGGCCGGAGCAGGTGGTCGAAGATTTCGAGCTTGAGCTCTGCGGGTAGTGTCATTAATGTGGCGACCTTGGATGTATTATCGCACTGAGACAGAATATCATTTCCATAACAGACATCGAGCGTCAGTGTATCCGTTATCAGGCGGTTTGCGTACACAGCAGTGTAGAGGTCTTTTAGAGTTGCACCTGTACGGCGCGCAACGTGCGGCGACCGTGGAATGATGGAAGTAGTGTACGTGGTCTCCATCTGTGGAACGATAGGGGTAGTGGGCAGGCTTGCAATGCTCGCCATGTGAATTTGCGTCGATAGGTCTGCAAGCGAAGCTGATCCTTAGTATGAGGTGACCTTCAAGCGAGTTCCAGGTCTGCTGATATCGATATGCTGATAGCGGACGACTTTGTTGACAATGCTGATGCTGGATATAAGGTCGGGAGTGGATCGAGCGCTGGCTTTTAGAACTGTTGACACGCGACGTTGCGCTGGCCCGGAAAGAGCTCATCGGGTTTCGAGGGCAGGCGTTGGTGACGAGACTTCTCAAGTCGCAGCAATGGCACGTATCGAGATGATGGCAGACAGTACCTAGAGTGCAAGCGCGATGTTATTGAGAATCCATTTGGAAAACGGAATGCATGTTCTTTAAATAGTTTAGTGATTTTTGTGTCCATGACAGGTGTTGAAGAACAGTCCTAATCTAGATCGATGATAAATTGGTGACCATGCTTGTATGTTGATATCAAGCGTCGCTCATCGTAGTCGTATACGTATGCTTCGTCCATGTGGGCGCCACAGCCAGGCAGAGTCCTTTATCAGTCTAGGAAGTCTCTGTCAGTCTCGGCACCAAATTCCAATACGACCCATTGGCAGAACTTCTCCCACTCTTGATGCCATTCTTGCATCCTCTGGGCTCTGACGCTTTTACCAAATCGGCCATCTTTGATCTCCTGGGACCACTCCTTGGCTGGCTTGTCATCGTACGCAGCCCAGCGCACACTGTTCTCTGCCAAACTGGCCAGACCACCCAAGCCCAAGTTCTCCCATCCTTGCAATGCTTGCCAGAAGTCATGCGACATGCCTGTCATTCCCATGCCAAATACAGACGGATCGTCGTTACACAGTGCGCAGGGCACTCCACGCGCAAGCAGAGCTGGAAGAGGATGCGAAGCGATACTTCCGCACAAGCGCAGGACCTCGTTGCTGACGGGACAGCTTTCGATGAGGATCTTCTTATCCTTAATCATGTCGATGAGTAAAGGATGCTTGTACGCGCTGAAGCCATGGCCAATACGGCGTGTACCCAGGAGCACTGCGTCGAATAGATTCTCGTCGACTTGGTCACCATCACCAAGGGTTTCACCAGCGTGGAAGAAGAAGGGAAGATCAACACCCGCCTGAGCGCATTGCTTCTTGAACCAGAACAGCTCCGGAGTGAGCTCGGCAAGCGAATGTCCAAGGTCTTCTTGACCCACGAGATCGTAGCCAGCGATAAGCTCCGGGAATTCTTGCTTCATGGCTATGCATTCGAGCATATCGTGGGCGATGGCCTTGGGATCGAAACCGCGAATAGAAGTCCAAATCATTCGTGCGCCCCAGAATTTCTGCCCTTCTTCAGATTTCTTGAAGTTCTCGATTTCTTCCTGCAGGGCTAGTAGCATATTATAGTAGTCCTCGTCAGGCTTCTCTTCGCCTGCGCGAGTGAAAGGAACCACGAATACTGAACGAAGATCGACCCATCTCACACCATCCTCAATAAGACCACGGAGCATGTTGCGAACGAACTTGCGGAATATGGGTTCGTAATGCTGCAGAGATGCAAGAATACCGAAGCAGCTCGTGAATTTGCGCCAGACGTCATTAGGGCCGAGATGTTGGTCGAGCGATTCCTGTCGCGTGATTGTAACGCGAGACTTGAGCCACTGGACGAACCCTTCCTTTCCACCGTTGGGGAAATTGGCAGCTGCGGTATTGATCGGGATTGACTCGTTCGCAGGGTATGTGGAAGCCCAGATTGACTGCGAATCGGACGAGTTTGGTTGTTTGACGTAGCGGAAGATGAACGGAGACTTCTGTAAGGATTCCGGGGATGCGAGAGGGACGTCCGCAGCTATGCAAATTCCCTCGGTGTTGAAAGCCTCGTCAATCAACCAGTTTAGATCGCCCATGGCTTCGAGGTGGCAGTGCAGCAAAGCGCCCTTGGGCATCTTTCGAACGATCTTCCACAGCTTCGAGTTTTCCATGCGATCCTTGGCCAAGTTGAACATCATGCCAGGGAACACTTCGACGCCTTCCTTTTTGGCGACTTCGTCCTCGGAATCGTGGCTCCATATCGTCTGCTGTTCTTGGAACCTGATAGCTGATACTGTGGCAGCTGCCTCGGCAGCCATAGGTGTCATGCTCTCACGGAACGCATGGTCGCTTCTTTGACGCTTTTCTTGGGCGATCAGAGCATCACGTCCATCCATATATTTTTGAATGAATGGCTCGTTGAGAGACGGGATGCCAAGGTCCTCCTCCTCCTCCTCCTCCTCCTCGACACCTGGACCACTTCCATTGATGGTGAGATCCTCAACAGGAGCGGCGGCCGTGTTGGTCTCAGACATTTTTTTTTACGTTTGTGAAGTGAGGAATGGACGAGCAACGAATTCCTTAAAGCTGCGAGGTCAAGATCAAGGCGGCCAACTCCGAGGTCTGTCAAATCAGGCAACAATCGCGTCAGCCTCGTGTTCCCCACAATCGTGGGAGCAAGCCGCTCCACAGGGTTCTCTTGATGAGGCTCGTGCGATAGGCCCAAAGATGAGCCGACGGCCGGGGCGTCATTCGCGGCATACCGTTCATGTGCCCAGCCGATCACTTAAACATTGTACACCTGCTTTCGAGCTGACCTTTCTCCGTCCTCTACCTCTTCCATACACCACAGCACGGCCAACAGTTACTATCCTATTCTGCACCAGGATCACCATACATAACATGGCCGTCTGCTCCGGCACCAAGCGATCATGACCGCCGACAACTCACAAAGCCTAAGGCACACCGTCTCAGTCACCCTGCCCGATTTGCCTCCCCCGATTCCTCACGTGCATATCTTTGTGCAAGCGCCGCTCTTCGATCACCTCCCCTCTACATTCCGCTTCACATAGAATCGATCACTGATCGGACCGCAAATCGCCAACATGACAAGCTGGATACCATCCTCGATACAGAAGCGATTGCTTCGATATGCCCTGAACCGATCTGGCCTGCTGGCTGTGACAGGCATCGATCTGGACAATCTCAACATTAGCTGGGGAAGCAGGACAAGTCTTGACTTCAAGGACGTCGACCTGAATGTAGAATACCTTGTCGGACTGGCGCAACTGCCGCCAAACCTACGCCTGGAGTCCGCGAGGATATCGTCGTTGCGCCTGGAAATTCCCGCAGACATTATAGGCTCTGGCATATCCGTTGAGGTTGATGGAGTGGAAGTGGTTGCGAGGCTTGAAGAGGTGCAAGAGGAGGATGTACAATCACGGTCACCTAAAGTGCCTGACCGAACGCCCCGGGACACCCAAAGCCCTTTACACAGGAAGACAGCTCGCAGGATACATTCGCCACCGTTGAGATCGCATGGGGAGGGAAGGCTGCCCACGACAGAAGACCTGGCAAAGTCGTTCCTTGCAGAGGAGCCACTGGAGGAGCGACGGGAGCTTGAGGCATCGGTAGTAGCCAACACAGCTACCATGGACGAATCGATCTTCAGCGAAAGCAGTGACGGAAGCGATGTAGGGACTGGTGCGGCGCCTGGCTTGCCTGGATTCCTATCAAATTGGCTGCAACGCGTGATCGACAGATTTGCGATGAAAATTGGCCGCGTCCAGGTTTCACTGGAGCTCGATGGATCATCTCAAACCCTGGAAGACAACACCCCAGTAAATCTGATCGCGAAGCTTGATCATGTGGAATTACTTCCTGGATCAGCTAAGAGAGAGCTGAAATTCGGAAACTTCTCCGTCGAGCTTGTAGCCCACAAACAAACACTTTCCGATCTTTCGCACATTACCTCACCTGCCTCGCCTGCTTCGCCTGCAGTGAGTCGCGCAACAAAGTCGAGCCGTCACTCGGAGGACATTCTCAATCGATCGTTTGGTGACTTCTTTCAGCAGCAAGCTCAGAGCAGAAATGACGACGAGCCGCATGCTTCGGACGATGGCTTGTCAACTAGTAACGCTAATCTCCCACCAGATGAGCCAAGTTCCATCCCGTTTTTGGCCGCAAGTCATGATACCTTGCCAAATCTTGGAAGTATAGATGCATCCATCAATGACCTTGGCATTCAAATGGGCGATGACAACATTAGCTGGACGTCTCGTAGAAGTCAAGGAGATCGACCCGTCGACGACATTTGGGAGGGGCAAGCAGAAGATGACATGCCAGCATCGCTGTTGTTGGGGATCTATCAGCCTCTCCCGCAATCTCAATCTTCTGCTGCATCAAGCTCACCTCCTAGAAGCCGGCGGGCCATGTCTCCCTATGACAGAGGATTTCACGGGCCTGGATCTTGGCCTCGCATGGAAGAGAGCCCTCAGAGCAGCCGCGACCGAGTCGGGCCAGGCTCATGGCCTGCACTTGATCAAAGCCAATCCGACCTTTTCCTATCTATGACCTCGGATAGTAATGAGCAACCTTTCGATTCCACTGACAATAAGCGCAGTGCTTTGGAAGTTTCTTCTCATCAAGAACATCTGTCGCCTTTGCCTTCTGAACCGGCGCACAATGGAAATACCGGAGGTCTGGAGCAATCGCGATATTTCAGTCATGAGGAAGCTCAAAGCATGTACATGAGTGCCGTCGCGGTAGCTGAAGAGCCTCAAATCCCTGGAGCATGGGAGTCGGAGATCGCGTCCCATGCGGCACTCGAACAGCCGGTACCTGTTGTCACTTTAGATTCACGACGTCCCAGTGATCTCGACATCCCGATTGAGAACTCGACACCTGCGTATACATCTGTAGATCGTTCCAACCCTCCTTCAGAAGCGGCAACTCCCCGCGGACAAACTCCCTCGCCGCCAACGCCAATACCACATCGAGCTGCCTTGTCGAAAGACGCAGAACTCGCGACTTTGCAGCTACTGTTTGTGGACGCCATTACGATAATACTCCCAAATCAGGGCGGAGATGGTGATACCGCAACCTCATCGCCGACTTCGACCGCGCCACCCGCTTCCTCACAAAATTTCGCTTCCAGAACGGCTGCTTCCCGGAGCTTTTCTATGTCTCGTGCTGGGATGCCGGGCGCATTCTCCACTTACTCTCAGCTGTCCAGTTCCCAGAGACGCGGCGCGTCATCTATCGTAGCTGAGCGTGAGATTTTCGCACCGCAACACCCAAGACCTGCGCCCACAGAAAAGTCCGCGTCCACGATCGAAGTCCAGGTTGGAGCAATCAGACTACAGACAGATGTCTCGGCTGCACAGCTTCTCTACAAGATTAGTGATAGTCTTGTGTCAGGCTCCGTTGCTACGAACCCAGATGATACAGGCAAGGAGAAGAGCAACATAGAATTATTGTTGTCCATTGTGTCGCTCGACATCTCTTTACACCAGCAACTCGAACAGCGCCTTGATCACCCACTTCCACAACCCTTTCCTGGGCTACTGAACCTGCACACACGGCAGATCCGAATAAACAGCAAGCCCACACAACATAACGTTCGTTTAGGCAAGCTGGAGTTCTTCATCGGTGGGCATAAAGTGTTTTCCTTTGATCAAAACATACAAGCACTCTCGGAAAGCATGATCTTCGAAGAGGACTTGCGATTGTTGGTTGACACTAGCAAGTTTACGACTACGAGTCGCCCAATCACTAACATCGGGCTTGAGAGCCGGCCAATCCGTGTTGACATAGACCTCAATGTGTTCGATGACATTCTTAGCACGTTTGGAGGAGTCAGCGGTGTACTCGATATTGGCAACTCAATGGTGTCAGACCCTTCCCCCTTGGCATCTACGGTGGCGCCTGATCGGACACAACGCGTGCGTTTCGACGACGACGATGCCACTGCGAACGATACATCACCGGAATACAAAGCGAATGCCAGCGTCTCAGGGATCACCTTTGTACTGTGTGCCGACCAAACTGCTGTCGCACTTCAGGCGGGTTCCATGAAAGCTATCTATCGCGAGAAAGCAGCCTCTGTTCGCTTCTCTGGCTCGATTCGCCTGAGTGGCCCTTACTTGAACAACGGAAGCAATGCACCCCTTCAAGTGGATCTTGCGGGCCTCTGGGTACACTATCTATTTACTCCACAGGAGCAGGATCTTGAACGTCTCCTGGCTTTGATTACTCCTTCGAAAGACAAATACGACAATGACGACGACATTCTGCTCGAGACCCTACTGCGACAAAGACGCAAAGGTTCCTGTCTGCGGCTGACGCTTGAGGATGCAAAAGTGAAGATTGACAATTACGAAAGCTTGACTTCTCTGCAGACGCTGAACACACAGATCGCACGGTTGTCTGCCGTCACCAAGTACCTACCGGAAGACGAAAGACCAGGACTCCTGAGCATCATTCGTGTCAAGAACGTAGAACTCAGGGTACCGGTGAACGATCGCTTTGGAACATTGCAGACGACGTTTAAAGAGCTGCAGTGCGCCCACGTTGGACTCCCAGCGTTGTTGGCGCTCTCGCTATCAGATGTAGTCGTGGCCCAGTCCGGTGGTCCTGAACTCGTGCACGCGCTGATACCACTCTCTGGATCTGATGACCTTCCGATGATCATGGCAAGAATGCTGGATGACGAAGTCGAACCAATTGTCAAGGTCAAACTTTACAATGTCTGTGTAGAATACAGTGTACCTGCACTTTTGGACTTGACTGCGTCAGACCATGGCGTTGATGCAGAGGAGCTCGTTGCAGACCTTACTGCATCTGTTGCAGATTTTGCTGCAAACAGCAGAGAGAGGAGCCACGACGCCAGCACGGGCACGCAGTCTACAAAGAAAACACATCTACGCCTGCTGTTACACAACTCCGCCATTGGCCTGTCTCCTCAAAAATCCGCTTCCAAGGGGTTGCTTGTCCTCACGGATGCTCGGGCTTCAACTACTGTACCTCCAAGCGGCACAACGAGTGTGACTGTCGAGCTTCATCAGGCCGGAATCTTGGTCACTGATGACATTCACGCCGCGCATTCGGAGCCATCTTCGTTACGGCGCAAAGCTCCCGAGAGCACCGTAGTCGATATTCGTGTGCTGAATGCACTATGGAAACAGGGATACGCCTCTGTCGGTTCGATTATGTCAGCTGTCATCGATGCGCGTATTGAGCAAGCACCTACAACAGGGGCAAACTCAGTCGAGGTCGACGTGCGGAACGATTTCTTCCTGCTCGAGACGTGTGCAGACTCTACCCAGACCTTGACTGCTATCATGAATGGTCTTTCACCTCCAGCACCACCAAGCAAACGGCAGAAATACCTCACAGAACCCATGACCATCGAAGATATGATCTCTTCTTTCTCCGGGGATGCATATGCCAAACCTGAGAAGACAATGGAGACCTTGTTCGACGTCGACGAAGAGCCGTCAATCGCCGAAAGCGACTTCGGCGATGGCCCAGACGACCTCTTGATCGACGCCGACATGAACTCAAGCCTTTACGGGCCTATTGGCGGCTTAATTGGAGATCTCGATGATGGCCCAGAGCGGGCCGATCATGATTATGGAGAGACGGTCGAGAGTCTACTTGAAGACGACCCTTTCGAGATGACCGTTTCTCCAGATGACATGCCATTCAGTGACACAGCACTCATGAGGGATCTCAGACAGCAGGCTTTACCCGCCGAGCACGCAGAACCAGTAGATCTCGGAAACTACGAGATTGAAGATTTGGGTTTCGACGCTTTGGGAGTTGACGAGCAAGCCCTCGGGACTCGTTACCGTTTCAATGCACCGACGTCTCGAAGGGCCCTTGGCGACAAAACGACGTCTGGCGCGAAGCTGCCTTTTAAACTCAGGTTACGAGATGTGCACGCTACTTGGCATATGCATGACGGCTACGATTGGCAGAAGACTCGCGATGGCATTACCGCTGCCGTCGAGCACGTTGAGCAGCGAGCCGAGGAGAGACTTGCTCGACGCCGTCAAGCTCGAACCGAGCCAGAGGATGAAGAGTCTACCATTGGCGACTGCATGTTCAACTCAGTCTACATCACCGTTCCGAATAACTTGATGGAGACTCCAGACATCAGACGGGGTATCAACCGACAGATCGACGACCTCGTGAGTGAGTCGGAGAGCGTGCCTGGTTCTGGAATGTCAAGGCCAACTCACTACTCATCTGGCGGAAGACCGATTCATGCACCCAATCGTCAGCGTCTGAAGCTTGAGCGAAGCAGGTACCACAAGATATCTTTCGAGGTGAAAGGTGCATCAGTCGACATGGACGTATTCCCTCCGGACAGTGGCGAGTTGCAGAGTTCTGTCGATGTTCGCCTCAAGCAATTTGAGATATTCGACAACGTCCCCACGTCAACCTGGAAGAAGTTCCTCACACAACAGCATACTGCTGGCGCCCAAGAGCTTGCGAGGCCCATGGTACATATTCAGCTACTTAGCCAAAAGACAGTTCAAGAGCGAGATGCCACGGATCTCATGATACACGTCGCTGTGCAACCGCTGCGCTTGCACGTAGACCAGGATGCGCTGGACTTCATCACTCGCTTCACAGAATTCAAAGACAGCTCCGCTGAGCCACCTTCACCATCGGACCAGCCTTTCCTCTCGCGTGTGGAAATTGACACGGTCGACCTCCAACTCGATTACAAGCCTAAGAAAGTTGACTACGTCGGCCTTCGATCCGGGCTCGCCACCGAGTTCATGAACTTTGTCATCCTCGACCAAGCAAACATCCGCCTCCGACACGCAATAGTCTACGGCATCCGGGGCTTCGAGCCCTTGCACAAGACTCTGAATGATGTCTGGATGCCCGACGTCAAACGCAACCAGCTGCCAACAATCCTCACCGGCCTGGCGCCGATCCGCAGTCTAGCCAACATCGGCACCGGCGTCCGCGACGTCGTCGCCATTCCGATCAAAGAGTACAAGAAAGACGGCCGCATCGTACGCAGCGTGCAAAAAGGCGCGTTCCAATTCGGCAAGACGACCGCCTCGGAGCTCGCAAGACTGGGCGCCAAAGTCGCCATGGGTACGCAGAACATCCTCTCGGGCGCCGAAGGCCTCCTGGGTCCGCCTTCCTCCCAAGCACCTTCAGACAGAGCCAAAAACCTCACCTCCGACGCCGACGACGACGAAGACCGCGAAAACCGCGCCTACTCCGCTTACGCCGACCAGCCGCTCGGGGTCTTGGCTGGCCTCAAGTCGGCTCGTCGCTATCTCGAGCACGATCTCCTGACTGCTAGGGATGCTTTGATCGCTGTGCAGGGTGAGATTCTGGAGAGTTCGAACCCGGGCTCCGCTGCCATGGCTGTTGCCAGGCATGCGCCGACTGTTATGCTCAGACCAGTTATAGGGGCTAGTAGGGCGCTTGGGACTACGCTTTTGGGAGTTGGGAATCAGATTGATCGGGGTGGGGTGAAGAGGATGGAAGATGTGAGTTTCATTCTTGCTGTTGTTTCTGGACGTATTTGGATTGATACTGACTATTCTCGCAGAAGTACAAGCGGCGTTAGGGGCTTGGAGAGGAGATGGTGGTGGTGGTGTTGGTGTGGGATGGGAAGATGGTGAGTCCTCAATTGGTTACAGGTTGATATTTCGCTGCATCGTGCTGACTGGCGTCCCAGAGAAGGAGACAAAGAAAGGTGAGAGCCCACCGCGCTTCAGAACGCCGCGAGCCGGGAAATATTGAGGTGTTTCCATTTAGGTGGTGAATCGCAGAATTGCAGAATTGCAAGAATACAATGTCATTCTCTGGAATTGTGCCTTGTTGGAATATTTCAATCGTCTCCACCTACACTCCAAAGGTAGCAGTGAATGTTAGTAAGCAGCGGGTGCGACTATTTTCTGCCCACCACAGTCTACATGTAGTCTTCCGTGTGGAAGTCTGTACCGGACGATCCGCACTCTAGCTTCCGATCGTCGCCAGCCAACCAAAAGATTGAGTTGGATGCCTACCACGATCTGAAAAGATCAAAACTCCAAGGGAAAGGGAAGGAGACGACAAGGGATTTAATTTTCCTTAGCCAGTTCCGCGTCATGGCCGCCAAAAGCGTGCAAACAGCCGTCGCATAGCATAGCACGGCACCTGAATCCCAGGACAAAGGTAGAGAGGGGAAGGATCACCGACCAGGCGATGTCCGTTGCGCAAAAACTCATGACGAGTTATTCGCTTGACCGAATCATTCGAGGGTGTACATGTACATCATTGTTAGAGGGCAGATGACAGAAGAGGGGACGTGTTGTTGGGCGTTCTGGGCAATTGCCTTTTCTTATTTCCCCGCCGACAACGTTGTCTTGACTTGTTGTGTCATGTTGGGCAGGGATGGCTTGACTTGTGGGTTTGATGGGTGGATGCATCTGGGATGGGGTGACGAGGTGATGGGATTTGGCTTGATAGCGGTAGGGGGGCTTCCGTAAGGCTGAGTGTGTACTGTACTGTCTTGACGTGGTTTGTTGATGGATGCAGATGGACGAATGAATGAACAGTTGAGTTGGAGTGTGAGGTTGTTTGTATGTGGAGGAGGGAAGTGAAAATCCATCAACGAATTCGATACATGTAAACATACTGTACATTATTACAGTTCACCTTCTCTAAACGTACAAATCGGCACATGACGTGTAAGCGAGATCTCTCTCTCTCGCAACTCAGAATAGGTTAGACATCAACGGTGTAGGTGCAGAGTTTCGCGAGAGGATTAACGTCAATACGAGAAGACGAGAAACGGTCTTTTATCATTTGCCTCGCCCTCTTTTACTTCGACAACGGTTTCCGTCTCGCAGTGAGTTCTTAAGCGAAGTCAGAAACGTGAGGTCTTAGACATTTGTGGGGGTTGATTCGCACCTGCAGGAGGGCTTTTGACTTCCGGTGCGTGACGTTGGAGTCAAGAGATGATATGGATCATGTGCGTATGTATCGAAATGTAAAATGCAGACATGTACTTCCCACTACTACACATGTTACTTACAGCCATGAAAGATATAGGTACTTGGATACAGGACTTCCATTCGCCGGCTTTTTTGGCTCCAACATATTTGATGAGTTAGTTCAAGGACGTTTCAGGTGTGGGATGCGAGGCAGGGATTTGCCTGCTTATACCCGATTCGAACCGAGAAAGTCTATGCGTGTGATTTTGGGCGGCGGGATCCTCCCTCCCACCTCGCTCGCTCGCTCTGTCAAACTCGAGCCTGTATGCTCCGGGGTGGAGTCTTGTTAGGGCCGCCGCCTGGGAATCGGAGGTTTGGAGGAGAGGCTGGGCCGGGCTGTTCTTGTCGGATGTTGTTACCTGTTGTCCTTTTTGTGATTACACCTACGATGTCGTTGTCTTCGCCTATATGACACTTTTGAATATAGGCATTGAGATATTTTGGGAGAGACGGCGTTGGGGCTGTGAGGGACTGTGTGTGAGTTGAAAGGAGAGTGATGAGTTTGAACAAAAGGCATCATCAATGTCTATGCACATGGCGCGTGGGGGAGGTGAGATATCTGATACATGTACAATGTACATTATTCAAAATGATGAATCCCGAGATGTTGCTCCAGGTGGTACATTGATGTCTTTCACATATGAGGAGATTGTTGTGTTGTTCGTCGGACGAGCGAGTGGAGAAGTGAGGTACAGTACAGTACACAGTATGTATGTATTACTGTAGGTTTTGTACAGTGCCAGTGTGTTGCATGTATGGCAAGTTGGGCAAGATATACGACATACGCAATTGGTGATGATGGCACGGTATCGTCGATGGTGTCAGGCAACGGCGTGCATTGATGGCATTGGTGTCATGGCTTGGTGGATTAGTGCCCAATAAATAGCGTGCATGGGGCTTGGATGATGGACATGTCGGGCTGGTGGGTATCAATTCAGATGTGACCGGGACATGGCACATGGGGTGTTAGAGACTCAAAGTGTCAAGGGCGGGAACGTGCTCGGGCGTGGGATGGTCGTAGTGCGAATAGTCGCTGTTCTCTTCCTGCTAGTCCTCCTAGTCCAATCTCCCATATCCGCGCTAGGCCTGAGCATCGACGGCGGAGTGGCTGGTAAGAGAGAGAGAGTTGGTCGTACGCCGATGCCGACTAGGTACCTACTCCTGGCCCGCCCGCCCACCAACCAAAGACACCGACACCGTCGACCGTCTCGCGCCCACGACGACAACCACCTCGCTGCCGCCCGACTGCCATCCTCACCCCTCCTCCCTCCCTCCCTCCCTACCGCCAGTCGTCACCAGCACCACCCCCCTGGTCTGTCGCGCGCGCGTGAGAGAAGAGAGAGAAAGCGAGAGCAGTCCGTCGTGTCCTCTTGACTGCCCAGTTCCAGCCCAGTGCACGCGCGCTTACATCGCCTGCCTTGCCGCCCTGCAGCACCGCCAGCAAGAGCCTCCCGCTACTCGCGCAGCTGCCGCGTCTACGTCGCTTCCCTCCCCGTGCCAACCACGACTCTCACACGTTCACACGCTGCCGGCTCCAGGACCGGAGAGAGCTGATCGCGAGCTTGTGACTGCGCTGGCCCGCTGCCCACAAGGACTGCAACGCAAGCAACTTGCCTCGCCCGCCTTTTCACTCGCAACAATACGCTCGCTACGTCGACGTCGCGCATCCTCTTCTGCCTTGCCTTTCTATCTGGACCTCCGTCTTCGCTCATCGACACTTTGCATTGCCTGTTGTTGGCCTTATCGAGCCTGCATCCTACAGTACTTGCTAGCGCATAACGTTGTACAGGAACAACTCCCACTCCGAGCTGGCTTGGCAGAACTTACCATCACAAGAGCCAGGAAGTGGAGATTGCGCAATTCGCCGCCATACACCCCTCGAACAACATGTCTTCCGCTGCAGTGCAGCAAAGCGGGACTCCCCAGCAGTACCAGCAACAACGATACGCCTCTGAGCCGCCCTCCAACATCGCAGCGAGTTCACCCGTCTCTCGGCGGAACGGGCGAAGCGGCTCAGATGCTGCCTACGCCGCACCAGGATCCCCGTCGTCCGCTACACCTTCGAGGGCACACGACGAAATGAACCCTTCGACATACGAGCGCTTCTACCCAGACTCGGCGGGATCGCGAGGACAACACAATGCTCTGCCCATACGGACTTCGACCCAACAAACCCCACAATCACCCACGGCGACTTCATACGACAACAGGCCGTACAGCGCCAGAGCAACCTACGATGGCGCCGGCGGATACTCCAGCCAAGACGACCGCGACAGACGGCGCAGCCATCGCTCACCGCACGACTCTCCCGCTCAACCGGGCAGCAGTCGAAGCCAGCGAACGCGTCAAACACCCGGCCAGAGTCGATCACAAACAGCTGTTGGCCAGACACCCATTAACACCGAGCTCCCTCGTGAGAACAGCACCGTGATTAACCGTATAGTCGTGGACGACCCTTCTTCCGATCTTGCACGGGAAAATGCACGCATAGCAGATTCACGCCCTCATGCAGCAGGTACTGATGTCACTCCTGTTGGCGCGCTCGGTGTAGTCGGAAGCTCGGGTGTTCCAGACTCTGGACGACCGTCGTCCAACCAGCGAAGCAGACAGGAGCACCTCAAGGGATCATCGCACCGAAAAGAGGTCAAGTTTGGTGACTACATTCTCGGACAGACCTTGGGTGAGGGAGAATTTGGAAAGGTCAAGATGGGCTGGAAAAAAGAAGGTGGAGTACAAGTAGCAATCAAGCTGATCCGCAAGGAGAGCTTGGCTGGTAACGCGACTCGCCTGCCCAAGATCTACCGCGAGATTTCAATTCTCAAAGAGCTGCAGCACCCGAATATCGTTCGGCTGCACGAGTTCGTCGAGACGGAGCGACACATGGGAATCATTCTGGAATATGCTTCTGGCGGTGAACTCTTCGATTACATCCTCAACCACCGATACCTCAAGGACCCCGCAGCTAGGAGACTCTTTGCTCAATTGGTGTCTGGAGTTGGATATCTGCATAAGAAGGGCATCGTACACCGCGATCTCAAGCTGGAGAACCTGCTTCTGGACCGCCACAAGAACATCATCATCACTGACTTTGGCTTTGCGAATACATTCAATCCGGCAGACGACTTGAACGAAGAGCAAGAGCACAGGATTACCGACAAGGAATTTGTTAAGAGCCAAGGACTTGACCTCCAGAACAAAGAGGGCTTCAGACGCGGCGACTTGATGCAAACAAGCTGCGGTAGTCCTTGCTACGCAGCACCAGAGCTTGTTGTCAGTGATGGTCTGTACACTGGCCGCAAAGTGGATGTGTGGAGTTGTGGTGTCATTCTGGTAAGTACAATCTTGCAACCCTCTCAAAATTTCAAGAGTAATGCTAACAACCTGATAGTACGCTATGCTTGCAGGCTACCTGCCATTCGATGACGATCCTGCAAACCCCGAAGGCGACAACATCAATCTCCTTTACAAATACATTGTATCGACACCACTAACATTCCCGGAATATGTTACACCTCACGCGCGTGACCTCCTCCGACGGATTCTTGTCCCGGATCCCAGACGACGAGCGGACCTTTTCGAAGTCGCAAGGCATAGTTGGCTTGCCGAATATAGCCATGTTGTTGGATTCATTGGCAGTAACAGCAAGGATGAACAGGACATTGCTGCCTCTGCGGTGTCGCAGGACTTGGAGCCAACACTTGGCCGCAGTGCGTCGGTCCGAGAGCCACAGAACAGGGCTCCATCTGCATCTGCTGCGACATCCAAACAACAACCTACCATGGAAACCGTGGAAGAGCAGCGCAAGGGGCAAAGAGACGCAAAGAGACGAACTATCCAGGTGGAATACGTTGCGCCTAACGGAGCGCATGCGAGAGGCGAGACAAGCCCTATTTCCCCTCAGCAGGCAAACGTCCCAATCGCCGGAACTGGCAGAACGAGAGCAAGACCAGAGGCTCAAGGTCCCGTGGAGGTTGTACCTTCTGCCCAGCGACAGACTGTGCCACGCAAAGAGGTTGGTTCACAAGCGATGCCGCCTCCATCACGCTCTGGTCAGAGCAGAGCCGCCTCGGACTCGACTGCCTTTGCTCCCCAGTCCTCATCTGGCCGTCCAGTTACTCGTGGGACTCTTGCCTCTCGGGGCAACTCGTACAGTCAGCCGGCTGTTGCTACGTCCACGGCAGAAACCGCGCAAGGTCACTTCTCCCGGCCAAAGTCTGGATCCGGTTACATCATCTCTGGATCTATGCCGCCACCTACAGGCTCAGTGCAAACACCGGTTGGTAGCGTCAACGGTAGCGAGCAGAGCGTAGCCCACATGCAACCTGCCCAGCAAATGCCACAGTCGAACCAGCGCGGCCACAAGCGAAGTTCCACCCTGGGAAGCATCACAGACCGGATGCTTGGGCGCAGCAACTCACGCAGACAATCTCAGACCACACAGGAAGGTAGTGCGCCGGTGGAGAAGAGAGACCGCAGACACCCGCCCGTGAGCATGAAGAATGCAATGGGAAATTACGACGAGAACAACATGAACAACGGACGCAGACCTTCTACCGACAGCCGTCGAAGCAGCTTCCAATTTCTGCGCAAGAACCAGGAGCAAGCCAGCGAGAGCCGTCGAAACAGTCGCCGCTTCTCTTTCTTGCCTGGTAACTTCAGCATGAACAGCTTTGGCGGTGGCAAACGCGACCCAGCCGACGAAGACCGTCGCGAGTCGCGCGGTGGCCGTCCCTCGAGTAAGGGCATGGCTTTCGGCCGTGGAGCATCTCGCAGCCCTACTCGCAGCACCAACTCCTCCGTCCCGCAATACCACGACGCTGAGACGCAAAAGGCAATGAACAGGCGCTCTGGCGTACCGCAAGATAAGGCGCTGCCTCATCTCCCCCCATCTGTGCCACGCAAGCAGCAGTACCGCGACGATGGCTACGGAGGGTCCCAGCAAGATCCAGTGGAACGATACTACACGCCCAACCAAGACATGGGCCCTCCCTCGTCGGCAAGTGACGTGCAGCCTCACTTCCCGGTGAGCCGATCGCCATACCCCACGTCTTCCCAGCAGGCACAACAGCAGCCCTTCCGCAACGATGGCTACGGCCAGGGATCTTCTATAGGCGAACACGATCTCGAGCCGCAGATGTCGAACAACATCAGGCCTAACCAGCGCAAATTCGGCGATGCGTACGACAAGGGACATGAGGGATCTAGCAGCGGCGCGCGACGTGTGATGGACTTCTTCCGCAGACGTGGCAGAGAGCGCGGAGGCGATTAGAGAGTTGCAAATCGATGGGCTTGGCCGAGCCATCTGAAGTCTTGTTTGGTGTTGACGTCTTCCCACCAGTCTGGGACAGAGTCATGTCTCTCACGCATGGTGGGGAAGTGCATACATTGTAACGAGTTGGACTCGCTGGGCACGGCGGCGGGAGCGTTTTGTGTTTTTCCTCATACCGTCTCTTTCTTGTCTCTACTTTTCCTGTCTCCTCAGCCCCTCCTGCTGCTCAAAGGCTGGTGCCCCGAAAAGCAAGAGGTGGTTTGGGAACTCGATTGTTTATTGCACAGAAAGAATCATGTTTCCCTTTTTTTTCTTGTTCCATGGGGAAATGGAAGGAGGGGGGAATTTTCGGAATGGTTGTTTTGCTTTGAAAGCACAGCGATGGCGTTAGACTTGTGTTTCTGGGAGTGAGGGTTCTTTCTTTTCCTTCTTCTTCTTCTTCTTCTTCTAATACAGGAACTTTCTTCTTCTTCTATCACCTGTCTTCATTTCCTTATTTCTCAAGTCATACGTTTGGAGGCTTGGAAAGAGTTGTTATAAAGAATGATATATTTCATATCCCTTCTCTTGACGGATTGATGGGTGTAATCGTAGCCAGGATTGGAAGAATGAATCTAATATGGATGCATTCACTATCTGCTACTGACATCCTTGAAGGAATCTATACGAGGCATACTTCTAGCTCCGGCATATAGTTCCACATGGTAAAGGTTAAAGATGGATCCTTTGATGTATTTAGCAATCGACTGGAAGTCAACTTAGGGCTCAGCGGAGGTCGAGTAAGCCGAGTGCGGCTTGATGTGGTTCGGAGCGAGAGACGGCGCACGGGGGCCGTGGCAACTCAATTCAAGACACTTTCATTTATCCTGTCTCGCAACCTCGTTAGTTACTGTTGTCCGCCTGTTTCGTGCGTGCCTGCATTCTCGTTATTCACTCTTACTCCTTGTCTGTCATATTCCTTTTCATACCCTTTACATACCACACAATCATCCATTTCTGCATTTCCCTGTTCTGTTCTATTCTGTTTCTTCCATACCCAATCAACCTTCCTATTGCATCTGATCACCACCGAGCTTGCTGCTTCCAGATCGGCACTATCATCCGTTTAGGGGACTCCGGACTGCACGCCACGCTTTGCCGCGCCCTCGCTTCACTTCCCTGCGACACCCTATCTCTTGGTCTTTAGGAGCCCACCAGCTCGCTACTGGCCGTCCATTGTTCAGGCTGGCCAGCCTTTTACAGACACACACACACACACCCTACGCATACACCTGCCACCTACCTATTCACTCATACACTCATTCATTCACCCACGCATCATTACTACCACCACCACAGCCGTGGCGAGGAATACGAACACGACCAACGGCGTCATCCCCCGCCCGGCGCATCCGCGATTCGCCCAAGTCCCTACTTAGAAAGCGATCGGATTACAAAGAACAGTTTGCTCGCATAAAGAAATATTTCAGGCTGGCAGACAGCACGAGCACAGAGCGCGTCACGTCATACTTCAAACACCAATACCGCATAGCATACGCAGCATAGCATAAGCGCCCCACCATGGCGCCCACACATATGACCACGACGACGCTCAGGGTCGAAGGCATGACCTGCGGCGCCTGCACGTCCGCCGTCGAATCCGGATTGCAGCCCTTGGACGGCGTGGGATCCGTTTCCGTCAGCTTGGTCATGGAGCGCGCCGTCGTGTCGCACGACGCGAGCAAGATTTCCGCGCAAGAGATCAGGGAGGTTGTTGAGGATCGTGGGTTTGATGCGGAGGTTTTGGCTAGTGACGGGCCTGCGCGGAGTGAGAGTGAGGACGAGGAGGGTCTGCTTTTGCTGGGAGGTGGGGAGGAAGATCACACTGGACTGCGGACAACGACGGTTAAAGTTGGCGGTATGACTTGTGGCGCTTGCACTTCGGCTGTTGAGGGCGCTTTCAAGAATTTTTCTGGCGTCACATCTTTTAGCATTTCGCTGCTTTCTGAGAGGGCTGTGGTCGAGCACGACGCTCGGATCTTGACGCCTGAGCAGGTCGCGGAAATGATTGAGGATACTGGGTTTGATGCCGAGATTGTGGAGAGCAAAGAGGCCGAGCCCATGGTGGGCGTGGCAAAATCAAGAAGGCGTAGTGAGAGGCGAAAGCTGGTCACGACGACTGTCGCAATTGAAGGAATGACTTGTGGCGCTTGCACATCGGCGGTGGAGGGCGGGTTCAAAGATGTGGACGGCTTGGTGCAATTCAACATCAGCTTGCTGGCCGAGCGAGCTGTTATCGTGCACGACCCCGAGAAGCTGTCTGCCGCGCAGATTGTCGAGGCTATCGAGGACAGAGGCTTCGACGCTTCAGTTGTGTCGAGTGTGGAAGAGGGCGTACAGACTTCATCGACAAACGCGACGGTCATGTTGAAGGTATACGGTCTACCGAGTCCAGAATCTGCCGCGGATCTACAGCAGCGGCTCTCCAATATTCCCGGCATTATCTCTGCGAACATCAATCATTCGACCACCCGCGCAACGATCGTGCACACACCTTCAGGCATCGGCCTGCGAGCGATTGTCGAAGCCATTGAGAAGGCCGGTTATAACGCACTTGTGGCCGACTCGGACGACAACAACGCCCAACTGGAATCTCTTTCAAAGACCAAGGAAATCCAGGGATGGTATCGGGCTTTGATGATCTCACTCGCTTTCGCCGTCCCTGTCTTCCTGATCAGCATGGTTTTCCCCATGTTCCTGCCGTTCCTCGACATCGGCAGCGTCAAAGTCCCTATCATCCCAGGTCTCTGGCTCGGCGACGTTCTCTGCCTCATTCTCACGATTCCTGTACAATTTGGCATCGGTCGCAGATTCTACGTCAGCGCGTTCCGATCACTGCGACACAAGTCGCCGACGATGGATGTGCTGGTTGTGCTGGGCACAAGCGCGGCATTCTTTTTCAGTTGCGCCGCCATGCTGGTTTCCATCTTCACGGACGAACACACGAGGCCCGCGACTACTTTTGACACGAGCACTATGCTGTTTACTTTCATTCTGCTTGGCCGCTTCCTGGAGAACCGCGCCAAGGGTCAGACTAGCAAAGCGCTTAGCAGGCTCATGAGTCTGGCTCCTTCTACTGCTTTGATCTATTCGGACCCCATCGCGGCTGCGAAGGTCGCTGAGGGCTGGGCTGCTGAGGTTCATGAGCAGGGTGAGAAGTCTGACGAGAAGGATGCTCCCGGCTCTACGATCGAGGAAAAGACGATTCCGACTGAACTCATTGAGATTGGCGACGTGGTCATCCTCAAGCCCGGTGATAAGATTCCTGCCGATGGAACGGTCACTCGTGGCGAGAGCTACGTCGACGAGAGCATGGTCACCGGAGAAGCTATGCCTGTTCTCAAGGACGCCGGCACAAACCTCATGGCCGGCACGGTGAACGGCGCTGGTCGCATGGATTTCAAAGTCACTCGTGCTGGCAGGGACACTCAGCTGAGCCAAATCGTCCGTCTGGTTCAGGAAGCCCAGACTAGCCGCGCTCCAATCCAGCGCATGGCCGACATGGTCGCTGGCTACTTTGTGCCTGGAATCATCGTTCTCGGTCTGTCGACTTTTGTCGCGTGGATGGCACTCAGCCACCTCCTGCCTAACCCGCCTGCGATTTTCCTCAAAGAAGCTAGTGGTGGCAGGGTAATGGTCTGCGTCAAGTTGTGCATTGCTGTCATCGTCTTTGCTTGTCCTTGTGCTCTTGGTTTGGCGACTCCCACCGCTGTCATGGTCGGCACTGGTGTTGGGGCTGAGCAGGGCATTTTGGTCAAGGGTGGTGCAGCGCTAGAGACTGCCACCAAGGTTACTCACGTTGTCCTCGACAAGACTGGCACGCTTACCATGGGCAAGATGAGCGTTTCTGGTGCACAGATTAGGGACGGCTGGGAGTCGAGCACGGAACAGACCAGACTCTGGTGGACTATCATAGGTCTTGCGGAGATGAACAGCGAGCACCCTATCGCCCGGGCTGTCCTCGTCGGCGCGAAGACGCATCTGGGTCTTGGTCCCGATGGCGCCCTTGAAGGCAGCACTGGCGAATTCTCGAATGAAGTCGGCAAGGGTGTTTCGGCCAGTGTAGAACCGGCTTCCTCAATCGGTCGCAAACGCTACCAAGTGTTGTGCGGTAACGCATCCTACCTCCGCAACCAAGGCATCCAAATTCCGGTTTCAAACGAAGAAGATTACGACGCACTCAACTCCCCAACCTTCGAAGGCGGTCCCTCATCCTCCAAAACAGCCCAGCACGCCGGCATCACCACCATCCACACCGCCATCGACGGCACCTACACCGGCCACATCTCCCTTTCCGACATCCTCAAACCCTCCGCCCGCGCCGCAATCGCCGCCCTGCAACGCATGAAAATCACCGCCTCCCTCGTCACCGGCGACCAAGCCGCCGCAGCCCAACACGTCGCAGCCCTAGTCGGCATCCCGCCTCAGAACGTCCACTCGGGCATCCTCCCCAGCGGCAAGCAAGCCATAATCGAAACCCTGCAATCCGCCGGCTGCGTCGTAGCAATGGTCGGCGACGGCATCAACGATTCCCCCGCCCTCGCCACCGCCAACGTCGGCATCTCGCTCGCTTCCGGCACAGATGTCGCCATGGAAGCGGCCGACATCGTCCTCATGAAACCGAACCAGCTCCTCGACATCCCGGCCTCGTTACTTCTCAGCAGGGCCATCTTCCGCCGTATCAAGTACAATTTGCTGCTTTCTTGCTTCTACAATGCGATCGGTCTGCCGGTTGCCATGGGTTTCCTGCTTCCCTGGGGGATTACGCTGCCGCCGCTTGCGGCCGGCGCGGCGATGGCTTGCTCGAGTGTTACGGTTGTTGTTTCGTCGCTGTTGCTCAAGTTCTGGACCAGGCCGGGTTGGTTGCTAGAGCAGGATGACGAGGCTGCGATGTTCAAGTCTGGTCCATCTGGTGGCTTGTGGAGTGTTGTCGGTGGGGTTCGTGATCTGTTCAGGAGTAGGAAGGAGAGGAGGGCGGCTGAGAACGAGAGGGGCGCTTATGTGCCGTTGGAGAGTTATGAGAATGTTTGAAGGGGGATGGGCATGATTTCTTTGTGTTGTGTTGTATATAAGAGCATGGCGTTTGGGTGTTTCCAGTGCTACACCTAGAAATGTGAATGTGAGGAATTTACTGACTGTTTCTCGATTTGGGGTCTATTTGTTGTTGAAGGACCACTTCATCTACATTTTTCTTGTTGGTAACCATCGCCATCGCGGGAATTGAAGCCGAAGATCCCGACGACTCCACAACAAGATTGAGTCGAGTCTTCTCTTATCAGCGGTTACTTCGTCCCTTATCCTATTTTACAACGATACAAACCCACGCATCCAGGAACCAGGCTCTTTTTGAACATCTGCCGGCCAGCACAGTCAATTTTTACGCCGCTACAGCACAATGCCTCTCCCCGGCGCCATGGTACCGAAAGTTCTTGTTCACGGCTCTGGAGCCATCGGCGCTATCTACATATACATCCTCCAACAATCCGGTTGTTCCGTGACAGCAGTCTGCCGCTCCAACCTGGATGCCGTCAAAGCCAACGGCTTCACAATCGACTCGGAAAAATTCGGCAGACATATCAGAGTCTTCCCGGATCACGTCGTGGGATCTCCCGCCGAAGCCGCCATTCTTGATTACGGTCCTTTCGACTATGTCATCGTGTCGACGAAAGTGTTACCGCCGGGCGAGGAGATGAGCACGCCAAACGTAATCAGACCCGCCGTCACGAGGGAAAGGGACACGACAATCGTCCTCATCCAAAACGGCATCGGGATAGAGGAGGAATACGCCAAAGCCTTCCCGGAAAACCCCATCGTCTCCTGCGTCGCCTACTTACCCACAACCCAAACATCCCCTGGCAACATCAAAATGGGCGCCATCGAGACCTTGCACATCGGCCCTTATCCCGCCGTCGAACCCGAGTGCCAGGGCCCCTCTACCCTCATCAAGGGATGTGAATTTTTGCACCACACCCTCGCCCAGGGCGGCAGCAACGTGCACTCGCACCCGGACATCCAGGCCCAGCGCTGGAGTAAACTACTCGTCAACGCTGCCTGGAATCCGATCTGTGCTCTTAGCCTTAGTCGCGATGTTGCTTTCCTTGCTTCAGGTCCCTTTGCAGAAAAGCTGGTTCAAGACGTCATGGACGAAGTGGTTCTGATTGCTCGCGCTAAAGGTTATGGATATGTTGTTACTAGTGATCTGGCGAAGGAGCAATTGCAGCGGGCGCTGGATCGGAAAGGTTCGAAGGGGATTGAGCCGAGTATGTTGGTCGATGTGCTCAATGGGAGGCGGATGGAGGTTGAGGCTATTCTGGGGGAGCCTGTCAGGATTGCACAAGCATTGGGCGTGGAAGTGCCGAGGTTGGAAACGCTTTATGCGTTGTTGAAAGGGTTGGATGAGGCTGTTGCTTTGAGAGAGGAGGGAAGGAGTCTTGCAGGTGATGAGACGGAGGTGGCGAGGAGGGAGGGTGCTGTGAATGTTCCACACTGTTGCTCCAACGTGAACGAGGATGGTTTTGGATCGTATGTACATACGACAGCTGGTGCTCATGCTATGTGAGGAACGCCCAACGTCCACTCCGGCACGACGTACACCGCGACCGGCAGGTGCCGCAACGATATGAACGACTCAATGATCAGATACGCCCTGGAGAACAGGTACGCAAGACCGCAGACCCCACAGACGATACCAAGTACGACATTGAGCCACTTCGGTGCCTGTCCGCTCATTATATCGTACCAAACCCACCAGATCCTCGCCGAGAGCGACGCCAGGACATGAACCCCAGCCCACAGGATGCCAGAGAAGGCAACATACAACGAAGCGCACCTCCAAACCCAGGCTTCCACTTCGGTGGGAAAGGGAGCACGCCAGGCGGCAATGTGTACGCCGCTGAAAGCGATGCTGACAATCCAGAGGCTTGTGCCGATCCACAACCCACTGGTCGTACGGAGTAGCCCATCGTAAGGGCAGTTGCTCGCGACGGTCGAGACGAAGTGTTGTGTGGTGCATTCGAGCCAGTCGTCGCTAGATAAGTCGATCTCCTCTAAGTCTGATTCTGGACGACATCTTTCGGGCATCTCCGGGTAGGTGGCTACAGCGATCTCTTAGCACTGGTTGCGCTCAGTGTGGATGGCTCTGATGGGCTTCCTCAACATCGCAGGAACCCTCGTTTATGCGTCTAGGGTAATTGTACTCTTGAGGAAACGCTCTTTGTCGCTGGCGTGTAGCTTACGCATACCAGATACCGGAGCGCTGGTTTCCTACTCGTTTCGACTTCTTAGGCGCAAGTCATCAAAACTTCCATTTGTTAGTGTTGGCGTCGGACCTTGTACACTATAAAGCTCTGATTGGTAGCATTCACGCGGTCAGAGCGCCAGATACTCTTTGTGCGGCTGGCGATGCCTTCATCATGTAATTCCAACCACGGGACGATTTCTTCGACATAGCCTCTCTCGAAGCACTCCCTTCCCATGTTCCTCCACAGTCAGGTAAGTCGCAACAAGGCGGCGGCGAGGTTACGCGCGGTTGGCGCAGCTCTCAGCTCGGTTGAATTTCTAAGCCATGCTTGTGACCCCCTGCAGGTCAGGAAAGAATCGGAGGCGAGGCCGAGTAAGGGCTGTGAGACTGTGAGGCTGAGTTGCGTGGAGCGCTCGAGTAGACTGCCATGGCGATAAGCTTTTCGGTCATCCTTGGGTTCATATTTAGGTTCATGTCTTCGCAAGTAAGTGAATGGGCCGTATCTGAAGATGTTTTTTCACAGTTGGTAAATTGTGCCTGTTCACAGGGTGCCTGATTCGGTAAACGAAACACAAAATGTCAGAATTTGTCTTTGTCGGGGACATGGATCATCTCCGACTCCTCAACGACACAGCAGAACCCGATGATGCGTCCAGTGAGACATATGATGAAGACAGACAGGATGCTATCGAATGTTCAACACAACATGACGCATCGCTTTGTTCAGATGAATCCTTCGTACACGTCGACGTGGAATGCGATCTGCTATCCAGTGCGCCACGGCCTCAATCTCATCCGGCGTACAAACCGCTAGACGACGACTACATCCGACTGCTGAGGATACTATCGCTGAGTAGTGCTGCCAATGGGATCCGCTGCCACATCGATGAGTTCCCATTGCACAACGCACCAGCCTATACGGCGCTCTCGTATACATGGGGCTCCCAGCAAGGAATCCACCAGATCCACGTCAACGATTACCCGCTTCTCGTCCCAAAGAATTTGTGGCGCTTCCTGAACCATGCCAGAAACCTCGCCAAAGACCTTTCTAGATGGATTTGGTGCGACATGTTGTCAATCAATCAGGTTGATGTTACAGAACGTGGTCAACAGGTCCAATTGATGTCCAGGATCTTCAAAACCGCACAGACAGTCGTCGTCTGGCTTGGACCTGCATATCGCGGTAGCGATACAGCGATGACTGCACTTGTCAGACTCTCATGCAGCAAGGACTTTGCGAAGCAAGCCTCTGGTATATGGGCCGGTGACGCCGGTCATGCGATGGGCGCAATCTGCACGCGGCCTTACTGGCGAAGGCTCTGGATCTTTCAAGAGATTCGGCTCGCTCAGAAGATCAGACTCATGTGCGGGAGTAAGATTGCCCCATGGAAAAATTTCCACGACCTCATGGAACATGCACATACCAAGTCAGGAATCTCTCAACTTGACGACAACACCGAAGTTATAGCCAACAGTCCCGCCATGCGCATGAGGGATCTGAACCTCGAGTCTGTCAACACTGTGCTTTGGAGTCTGATACAGGAAACAAGGCATTTGCGGTGCTTCGACATCAGAGACAAGATCTACGCCCTACTCGGTGTCGCCACCAAAGGCCATGGGAGTATTGAGCCTGATTACAGCGTACCAATTCCAACATTACTAAACAAGCTGTTGCACGAGATCTGGGAAGAAAAACCGCCAACAGATATCGAGGATGCGGCAAAGATGTGCGACAAAATCGCGGACGTCTTCGGTGTTGCCAGACGCACAGTCTTCATCATGGACGGTCAGCGAGGTAGATACAACGCGCCATCAGATATCGAAACGTGTAGTCGTTTCCTTGGACCGGAGTGTCGCGGTATAACGCTTTGGTGGACGGCTTTCTACGGGCACCGGTCAGTGCAGAGAATTCTCCGGACGTCTTGGACCATTTCCTACTTTGATTGCTGCGATGAAGACTATTTGAGTAGTACGACGATGCCTGTGGTATTATTGTTTCAATTTCTGCGGGAGGGCATGGATCATCAAAGCAGCTTTTTGGCCCAGAGTCTCCAAAAACGAGATCCGTGGTCTCCGTGGTCTCCGCGGCCGGATAGCCAGTATGAGGCCGAGGACTCAGAGGCGCGAGATAGCGATGCAAGTATGACCTGGGTCGCTTTCTACCTCACGGGCGCCATTAACTTGCACGACAGCCACATTGCACGCCTGATGGTTGATATCGGCGTTGAACTTGGCCTGCTCTACCCGCAATATCGGCCGCTGGCAACGCTCATCGAAGCAACATCTGGCGTGCTGGTGGATTGCACGATTGGAAGCGAAGATTACAGAATGCTGGAGGAATTTTTTGCACGTGCCGGTCCATTCATCTCCGAGACAGATCATTTCGTGGCGCATATGCTTGACCATGGAAGGATTCAGGACAGATGTGGACTACTCCTGGATCTCGGCCTCATGAATATGGTACAATCAGACCACCGCGCTACGCTGTTGGACACGGCGTTGTCTAAAGCTCTGATGAACGAGAACGACGAAGCTGTCGATGCGCTGCTGCGGACTGGCGAGTGCAATCCGAATTGCCGTGTTTACCGCAGCCCGGCACTGTCCTATTGCATACAAACATCGCAGATGAGCAATCTCCGAGCACTTCTGGAGACAGGAAAATGTGACTTAGATATTGTCGATCCATCAAGTGGCATGACACCGCTCGTTCATGCTGCCTATACGGGGATGCATGAGTATCTGAAAGTTTTTGTGGAGACGGGTGCCTGTCAGCTCGAAGATGTGAACGCCTTAGGTGGAATGACGCCTTTTTTTTATGCCGTCAGTGAGGGACAGACGGACACCGTGAGAGAACTGTTGGCGGACGGTCGTTGCAACGTCGATACGCCGCATCGTCTCGGCCAGACGGCACTCATGATGGCCGTGGCAGCACGCGCCGAGAGTACTGTGGACTTGCTCTTGACATTCAGCCACGGAGCTGTGAACTTCACAGATGACTTTGGAAATACCGCACTGGGTTTGGCGTCGGCTGAAGGACTCCACAGGGTCGTGAGGTCTCTTTTGAAGGTCCCTACGTGCAACGCGAATATCCGGGACCTTTCGGGTGATACGCCGTTGATACTGGCGGTAAGAAGGGGGCATGACGAAGTGGTCAAGGAACTCTTGGCTTGCGAAAATTGCGATGTGAATGCCTCTGACAACGACGGCAATACGGCACTACTCACGGCGGTTGCTAGGGCAGATGGCAGGGTGGTCAGGCAGATGCTGCTCGTCGAACGCTCCGCCTTGAACGACTATCAAGAATATCTCGACAGTCTCGACGATTCACAGAAAGACTACATTGGCGGAAATGAGGCACAGCGTATAGCGATAGGGCGTGTGCACATCAAAGATAGCAGAGAAAGTCTTGACACAAAACTTGTCAGAGCACGTCAAGCTGAGAATTACAGCCTTGTAAGTGAGCTCTTGGCTTGCGGCCGTTGCGACGTGAGTATCTCGGCCGATGATACGACACCGTTGATGCTGGCAGCAGCCTACGAACCGGACGGACATCCTGTCTTGAACGCCCTTCTGGATACTGGAGGCTGCGACGTCAACGCAGAAAATAGTCTTGGCCAGACTGCGCTGTGCATTGCTGGGTATAATGAAAATCACTGGCATGCCGCAAGCTTGCTGATGACGGGAAAGTGCAACATCGACAAGCAATCACAGAAAGGCAGGCGTACAACCCTACTACATATGGCCATCAGGAACCGTAGCAAAGCTTTTCTGCAACAGCTCTTGAGAGAAGATGGCATTGATCTTTGTGCACGGGACCAAAAGGGTCAAACGCCGCTGATTTGGGCGGCTAAAAACTGGTATTGGGACGAAGTGAAGCAGCTGTTGGCCTATAGGACTAGATGCGGCGTTGACATGCGATCGGACCGTGGCTCTACAGCTCTGAGCTATGCTGTGTCCGCGAGAGACTTTGAGATGGTGTCTTTGCTTGTGGACACAGGGAGGGCGAGTGATCTAACTGACGAATTCGGCCAACAGCTGTATCTCCGTGCGCGAGCCATGCATGCGAGAGGCATTGACTATGTCTTGACCGAGTGCGCTGAAAAATTTCGGATTTCGGACTTCTTCGATTGCGAACGTGCCAGCCCGTACTGGTAGCAGGTTGATCAAAAGAATCTGTATTTCACCTATTGAAGAGCACCTAGAAGAGGAAGTACGCTTGGCTCAAGGGTAGTGTTTCCGACGGTTCCGCCTCGCAAATCATACCGTCGGCTTCCACAGTCTGCAAGCAAAGTCAGCATCGAACTCCGGGTAGAGACACCCCAAACAAGGCGGGAAGAGGGAAGGAAAACTCACATATCTCTCCGGATCAACCTTCATCTTCGGCCTATAGTCATTGAACTTCATATCACTCTTCTTCACGGACCTACACCCCTTAACAGCTTCCACCCTCTTCTTCAACCCATACTCCTTGACCTTACCCTCAGCGCCCGCCTTGCTCACCCACGCAATAGACAATGCCGGCAAGTGAGCGCCAAACATAGGCCTCATGATCGTCGGCTCCACAGTGGGGATACTAGCATTCGGATCTCCCATCTGCGCCCAAGCCACCATACCTCCCTTGACGACTTGCGTCGGCTTGGCGCCAAAGTTCTGCGGGTGCCAGAGGACGAGGTCCGCCAGCTTGCCGACTTCGATCGAGCCGATGAGGTGCGACATGCCCTGCGCGATCGCGGGATTGATGGTGTATTTGCTCACATAGCGTTTGACGCGGAAGTTGTCGACGCCTGTGCCTTCGTCTTCGGGCAGCAAGCCGCGCTGCACCTTGTTCTTGTGCGCTGTGTGCCAGGTGCGCAGGATGACTTCGCCGCAGCGGCCCATGGCTTGCGAGTCTGAGGACATCATACTGATGGCGCCGAGGTCGTGAAGCACGTCTTCGGCCGCGATTGTTTCGGCGCGGATGCGTGATTCTGCGAAGGCGACGTCTTCGGGAATGTTTCGTGACAGGTGGTGGCAGACCATGAGCATGTCGAGGTGCTCGTCGAGGGTGTTGCCGGTGTAAGGGCGGGTGGGGTTTGTCGACGAAGGAAGGACGTTGTCGTGCTCGACGACGGAGATGATATCTGGGGCGTGGCCTCCGCCAGCGCCTTCGGTGTGGTAGCTGTGAATTGTGCGGTCTTTGAAGGCTGCGACGGTCGTTTCGACGAAACCGCCCTCGTTAAGCGTGTCGGTATGTATGAGGACCTGGATGTCATGCTCGTCGGCAACTGTGAGGCAGGTGTCGATCGCTGTGGGCGTAGTCCCCCAGTCTTCGTGGAGTTTGAGGCCGCAGACACCGGCCTCTATTTGTTCGCGAAGAGGGCCAGGTTCGCAGTCGTTGCCCTTACCCGTAATGCCGTAGTTCAAAGGGAAGCCATCGCATGCTTGCAGCACCTGTTCGATTAGATGACCGCTGGGGGTACAAGTTGTGGCCTTCGAGCCAGTACTCGGTCCAGTGCCACCTGCGAGGAATGAAGTAACTCCAGACGCAATTGCATCGTGCGCCTGCTGTGGGCAAATAAGATGAATGTGCGTATCGAAGCCGCCAGCAGTGACAATGTCGTGCTCAGCAGCAATGACATCCGTGTTGCTTCCGATAACCATATCAGGGTGAACGCCATGCATCACATCTGGGTTGCCAGCCTTGCCGATCGCGCTGATCAGTCCATTCTTAATGCCAATATCGGCCTTGTAGATTCCAGTCCAGTCGACAATCAGTGCGTTTGTGACAACAACATCAAGGCAGTCCTTGTCAGGCCATCCACTTGCCTGTCCCATACCATCGCGAATGGTCTTGCCGCCGCCGAACGTACACTCATCGCCGTACGATGTGAGATCCTTCTCTACCTCAATCCAAAGATCCGTAGCTCCAAGTCGTACGCGATCGCCAGTAGTAGGTCCGTAGATAGCAACATAATCCGCTCGATCCATAGTAAAAGACTCCAACACGCGATCAGCCGCCGGTTCCGGGACATGCAAGAACCCTCCTTCCTGCAAACGCTGCAAGAACGCAGCCGTGACCGACTCGTCGTGGACATGTCCAGTCGCCAAGCCGTTTCCGCCCTTGATGACCTGATTGCCTGCGATACGCACCAGGGTCACAGTCCTGGAGTCTCCCGGCTCGAATCTCACGCTCGTTCCGCCAGCGATATCCAGCCTGTATCCTCTTGCCCGCACGCGATCGAACTGTAGGTGCGGGTTGACTTCCACGAAATGATAGTGGCTTCCGACCTGGATTGGCCTATCTCCCTTGCTCGTCACTTTCAGACTAATCCTCTCCCGCCCAGGACTAAGCGCGATTCTTCCCTTCTCGCCTTTCACCACAACGATGGCGCCCGGCTGCCGCTCCGGCTCATAGACACTCATGTCCTCCAGCGGCCATGGGAACTTATCCTGCGCCGGCACAGGCAGGAAACTCCCATAAAGCGCGCGCTCCAGATCCCCATCATCGCCCGCAATCGGATTGTGCACCGTGACCAAGTATGTTCCATTGACGAAGTTCCCTTCGACTTGCAGCTCGGTCAGGGTTCCTGGGACAGAGGGCAGCACATGACGCCGGCCCAGCAGCGTGGTGCCGAGCGACATGAGGTCTGCAACGGTGTGGTTGCCATCGCGGATGAGTTCCTGCAGGACGCTGGCGATGAGGGCGAGGGCTTCGGCGTGGTTTAGGCGGACACCTCGCGCGAGACGGCGTTGGGCGAGGGTGCCGGTTTGGGTAATGAGGAGCTTGTCGATCTGTTGTGGTGGGGAAGTGTCAGTTTGGTGGGCTGTATTCGAGAGTAAGTCGAATGTTGTGTTACCTCCTTAGGTGCCAGCTGCATGATTTCGTAGGAGCACCGCTTAGAGCTATGCACTTATGTAAAGAGATGTCGGGAGAGCATTATATTATTACTGTTATTTCATTCTAGCCCTAGCCTACTAGTAGTAGGTCTTACTTTATCGTTAGGTACTTGGAGGCTTGGAGGTGGGGTGCGGGGTTTGCATGGGTGAAAGATAAGGGATGATTGTACAGATAAAGTAGGTATTGATCAATTGTAGCGATTACGGAAGGAAAGCCAGACTAGCGCATATGTTGTATCATACCCAGAGTGCACATACTCTACGGCGCGAACGTAAAGAAACATCTTACAGCAGGTTTCAAATCACTCTCAATCCTCGAAGTTGACGACAGTAACGCCGGTACGCCTACTACTCTCTGCACCCATTTCAACACCGAAAGACAAACGCTTCTTACTCGTGATTGGGGTTGGGCCAAGTCAAGCAGCAGCCTCAGACTTTCTCTTCTTTTTCTTGTCCTTCTTCGGCTTCTCCTCATCCGAAGGCGCAACAGGTTGTGCAGCAGCAGCAGCAGCCTCCGCAGCTTCGGCTTCCTTCTGCTTGTTGGTCTTGCGGCCACGCTTCTTCTTGGTACTAGTCTCTTCACCGCCAGCATCGGCAGTGGCCTTGCGCTTCAGCTCAGGGCTAGAGCTCTTGCGCTGAGAGGATGGGATGGCGGTGCCTGGGTTGATGCTGCTGAACTGAGGAGTGGCAGGGACTTCGTCGGCAGCCTTGGCCTTGGTTTTCTTCATGGCAGACTTGGGAGTTTTGGGCGTCTTCTTAACCTCCGGGCTGGCGACTTTGGGAGGTGGTGGAGGCATGGCAACGGCCTCCTCATCAGTCGACGACTCGCTCTCAGACTCGCTCTCTTCGGCATCGTCCTCCTTCTCAGCAGCACCGTTGGCCTGAGGCTCAGCCTCGACATCAGCCTCGGCGTCCTCGTCGACAGCGGCGCTGCCACCGCTGGCCTTGTAAGCGGCAACCTCCTTCTCGTAGTCTTTCAAGGCGCGCTGGTAAGCCTCCTTGTACGGCTGCTGTTGCGCGTCGCTCATCTTCTTCCAGTTCTCCGTGACAGCCTTGCTAATATCGCCAGGCTTGCCAGGGCCGGAGTTGTCCTTCGCCATCTGCTCCGCGAACGGGCCGCGCTGCTCTTGCAAGTAGCGGAAGTAGGCTGTCAGAGGCCTCTTGGGCGCGTTCGGGTCGCGAGGTTTGTAGGCGCGCTTCTTCTTGCCATCGACCTCGGCGGGTGCTGCAGCCTGGGCGCCGTTCTGCTGGTAGGCCAAGGCTAGCTGCGCGAGCTGAGGCGCGGCCAGTTCGTCGAAGGGCTGCTGGAGCATGGAGACGTCGAGGGACGCCAGCGAAGCGTCGCCCGAGAGAACGACATTGGTGTGCTCGATGTAGGCTTTTACTGCGCGGTCAATTGAGGAGGACAGCGACATGTACGCCGTGGTGAGCTATGCGCCAAGTCAGTAAAAACGTTTCGCCTCGGTGCGATAGTCGAGGCGTGTCGCGACGCGTCTCGTCTGGAGCTCGAACTCACAGCATCTCTCGTGCGCACAAACTCTCCGACATCGAGAGTGATCTTTCTCTTGTCGAGCGAACTGTCTTTTGCCATGGTGCGGGTTCTTCAGGTGTGAGATTAGAGCAAAGTGGCTGAAGACGTGGAAAGGTATATTGATTAAGGAGGGTTTGCGACAGGTAAAGAATTGAAAGTCGGGGACGCCCGACTGCTGGAATTTGAGGGAAGCACGGGGCGCTCATCCATGAGCAGTGACAGCTCGCATTTTCGCACTTCACTTTAACCTGATTTGATTGAAACCCCGCCGATACCAGCCCTCTCCATTACCTGGCGCATGAAGAATTGCTAGGTTTTTCTTTCGTTGCAACTGATCGCAACTGATCGCAAGCTAAACACACTGTTACTGCAACGATCTCAACACCCAATTATTTTCACCATGTTGGAATTCCTTCCAACCACGCAATCACAAATGCATATGTTTGTTTGTTGCCAGGTTGTTCCCAGAACATACTGGCTCTGGAGTTTGAACAGCGTCGCAAGTCGCAACAACCGCCGCCCAGCTTTCATGGCGTCGGCCGTGTAACATCTTCAGCGCTGTGCCAGAGCAACGGCCCAACGCGCAGGGATCAGATATGCACGAGGCCGTTTGTGACCTTTCGGCAATTCTCGACGGTCTTATGTTGCAACGAAATGAATGCTTTTGATAAGGTATGTAATGCTGTACAGAAGACTCCACTCACGACCTCCACGCTTGATCGAGCACTCGTGCCCATCTTCGTCTGTCGTTCTTGATCCATCATACACACTCAAATAATGCCTTCCTCGCTCACATTGACCTCGACTTTGAGGCCCCACTTTGGATCACCCGACCAATTCTTCTTCTTTCCCGCCTTCTCAATCTTCTTGACATTGTCCTC
>Ga0265797_10001032_pt1 | contig 50037 bp, 56 predicted proteins | sample P2T30metagenome_FD_192433 | JGI IMG/M metagenome (GOLD analysis project Ga0265797, IMG submission 192433) | Plant litter microbial communities from East Loma Ridge, Irvine, California - P2 T30 | ecosystem: Environmental > Terrestrial > Plant litter > Unclassified | place: USA: California...
CTCGTTGTGTCACACATTACCTTACCACTAGCAACATGGGCCACCCTCATCCTGCTGCTCTCTATCCACTTGGCCACAAACTACGCCGCCGTCCGAGCTGTCAACATGCACTGTCTGAACCGGCAGCGGGCCAATATCCTATTTAGCAACATGTTTCAACACGGCCTTGTGCTGAGCCCGCGCGACGTGTCCCAGCGCGAACGGATTTTCGACAAAGGCGGGATGCTGCGCTGGTCTGACGACAAAGTACTAGGCAGGTGTAGCATAGGCGTGCCACTGCAGCGACTACTCAACCGCCTGGGGACGCGGCACAAGCAGACGGGCTCGCTCGCACTCAAGTCCATGGACATGTCCGACCTTTTGGACGTGTTTGCAAATGAATCCTACATGCTGTTGCCAGCCTCGGCTGCTGATGAGGCGCTGATTGTGCTCAAAGGAACATGCAAACCCATTGACCAGCTCAAAGCATGGGCGCACGCACTGTTGCTGGCAAAGAGAATGGAAGGCCTTGAAGCAGCCGTTCCGGGGCCTAAGCCGGATGACGCATCCTATCGCCCGGCAATGGAAGGCCTCGTATCTAAGCTGAGAGACTCGCTGAATGATGTACAGGCCATGTTTGAAAAGTATGGAGAGGAGATGAGGGGTAAGGGTTGGGATATGGGTGTTGCTGTACTGGAGACACAGGCCGGGGTCCGGTTGCAGATTGATTGAATGACGACCGTTTTGCTGCTTTTGGAAGGATGTCTGCTTGTGACCATGTTGTTTGTTTATTTACTTGCCTTTTTGCATGTGTGTGTGTGTATGTGTTCTTGTCTGTTTTGGCACGCAAACGAAGACGAAAAGTACCGGAAAAGGACGGCGGAGTGTGACATGGAGAAAGCCCGGGCGAGCATTGTTCTTTTTTGGTCAGACAGGTGGGCCGACGGCATGTCCACATGTGTGTTGCAGGCCCGTCGTGGGATCCAAGTCCAGACATGGAGCTCGCTAACGGAGATGCCTGACTCATCCAGCAGCCGCATAAACGATCGGCACCAGCATGTGTCTCTACGGCACATGTTTGAAGCAGTTTGATAGCCCCCAGCATGTCGTCGTCCGTAGCCATTTCACCCACCTTTTTGCTACTTTCTCAAATCCTTCTTTCGGCTAGCGGGGTATCACGGACGGCAGCCATACGGTGGTCGATCCGGTCCCCAAGACCGGTTTCAGGTATATCTGGCACCTTTGTTGTTGTGTCGGCCGCCAGAGCCGCTGTAATCAATACCTTGCTCGCGTTGGGCGTGCACGCTCCCGTCCAAGCTCTCTCGCATCCCCGATCGTGGAGTTATAAGCATGTCTATGCTTTGCGATAATACCGGCCGTAGGGCTAAAATGCCTGCTCGTGATCTCCTTTCCTGCTGTAATGACGCCGTAATGCAACCCCGCGCAGCAACCTTATCGTCTTGTACGAGGAAGAATAGGAACAAAGGGTTCAACAGTTTGCAACAAAGAACGGTGGCGTGTTGGGTAAAACTCTTCCCGAGGTCACGGTCGTTGGGATGTAGGTTGGCCGGTGAGGCTTAAGAAAGAGAGAAGAAAAAAAAACAGCAACATGCGTTAAGCAGCGCCACCATGCAAGGCAAGGGAATGTCGTTCCGAAGCGTGGTGAGGCTCGAACAAGACTAATTGTGGAGCGGGACACGCATATTTGTGCCAAGTCGCCATCTGGTTTCATCGATCGTGCTCAAACAGACGTGGGATGCGGCTAAAAAACAAAAACCCCACGGAGCGGTGAAGCGGGTGAATCACAGGTGTGTGCGAGAGAAGTGGCCCACCTGCAACGTCATGCTGTCCTTCTCCAAAGCACCGAGCCTCGCTGTGCGCTGCTGTGCGGGCCGAATTTCTCGGTGCCGGTGTGGGAATATTTTTTTTTCTCTCGTCGATGGCGGGCGCGTGCGTAGAGGTTAAGCCGGGTAGAGACGGCCAGGACACGACAGGCAGCCGCTTTTCGACTTCTAGAAAGCGCCACGAAGACGGCAGACAGGTACGAAAGCGACGGCGCTTGGAGAGTGGCCGACAAGCTTCCTCAACAACAACATGGTCAGGCAGCGGGCGAAGTTGAGCAAGACATGACAGGCGTTACGCTGGCCAGGCGGCATGCAGCAATCTATGGAGTCTATGGAGCGATCTACAGGCAAGCCGAAGCTGCACATGCCTAGACGGCTTCGGGTAAGATTCTAGAAGGGAGAGCAGTGGGTTCTGGAAGACTTCTGCCGAGTATAACGAGGGGGAAAGGATTGGGCAGGGATGAGGATGAGGTGAGAGGCGAGAGGTGAGTGGGCGGGTTTTTGTGGAACGTCAGCCGGTTGCGTTTGGAGCGCGACGTGCAACCATGGTGGGTGAAACCGTCAGTCGGAGAGTCGTGTGTGTGTGTTTGCCAGTGCCAGATGCGGCGGGCGGGAGTGGATCTTGGATAGCTGAGGTGCAGCGTGTGTCAGTCTGTGGCTACCAGACGGACGGCAGCGTGGCTGCGCTCAGGCAGAGATTGGAAAAGGACGCGTTTGACCCCAGGCTTCAGGCCAAGGCCAAGCAAGGCCTACGGGGGCGCTGGTGACATGCGTGCTTGCGTGGGTACATGTACCGTACATATCAAAGGTGCGCTGCAAGGTCAGAGCGATTGTGGGTGTTGTTGGTAAGATGTTGGTAAGACGGTTTGATGAGATTTGTGCATTGCTTGCTACCTGCTGCGTAGCTACCTGTCCGATCGATTCACCTTCCTTTGTTGTATGGATAGAGAGTCATAGGGTGGATTAGTCGCAGAATCGGGTTGGGGCCGTCGTTTGCGGGCTGCTGTCGCGCCATGTGTCGCAGGCCAGCACGACAGCAGTGCGCGCCAGTACGACATGGCCAGGTCTTGCGCGACCAGCACAACAGTGGGCTGTCATGGGCTCGAAGGGGAAGTAAGTGGGTGAAGGGATGGGGGGGAGGGTGGTGGTGGTGGTGCACTTTGATGATGGCGATGCAATCTGGCGATATGGCAGTTATCGTGCCCCCTCCCCCCCTCCAGCGCCGAGCTGACACAGAGGGGCGCCGTCGGACAAGGCTGCGGGCCAAGCCAATCTATGCACGCAGAGGTAGTGCCGGGAGTCGGCGCCAGATGGGAATGGTGCAGCTGCGACGATGCGACCGTGTGTGGGCGGAGGGGCGGAGAGTCGGAGACAAGTCGTCGATGGTGAGGCCGAGGCTGACGTCGCGGTTGTCGACCTTTCGCAGCCCTTTAGCAGGATGCAGGACGGACGGACGGACGGGCGGGCGGGTGAGTGAGTGAGTGAGTGAGTGAATGGATGGGTGAGTGGGTGAGTTTCTGCTGCTCCCTCTCCCTCTCCCTCTCCCACACACACACACACCATGGCCTGTTGAACAATAGCACGACACGCCGTGGCTTGTCTCTGGATGCGATGGCGCTGAACATGCGCAGCAGGGCTAGGCAAGCAGCACCAGCAGTGCGAGTAGTCGTGTGGCCTGCCTGCTGCTACTACTTCCTACTACTACTATTACTACTACCATCACCACCACCACCACCACCAACACTATCACTACCGCTACCACTGCGATGCTACTCCCCCTCCGGCCTGGTGGCAAATGGACGACAGGGGGCGGTTTCGGCAAGCATCAGGATTCATTCGCGTCGGCAGGCTAGGGCTAGGGCGTGCGTCTTCCAGAAGACGCACTGGACGCAAGTGACGAATGAGTGCATGGCCACGACTGGCCGCTTTTAGGGACGCCGTGGGCCCCGACTAGGAGGGACGAGGGTGGCTTCTTTGGTGCCCTCAGCCATGGGCCCTCGTCCACAGCCCATGGCCAAACCGCTGGTGGAGCGCTGGCGTGTGCGTCCTGACTGAGCTTTCTGCCCAAGCATTGACCCAAGACCGCCGCTCCCTGACTCTCCACACTGCCCTCTCAAAACCACGCCGAGCCGCACCTGTCCGCACCCACGTCCGCAGTCCTGACGCATACACGTCTGAACGTCTGAACGTCTCACCACGCCTAGTCACCCAACCAAAAGACCCACCCGGACACGACCCTCACCGACGTCGACACACACAACACCCCAACTATATACCCAATCACCCCCCAACCGCCCACACACAAACTCCCTCCCGAATCTGGCCCTGCTGTCTCGCCCATTCCTGGTCCTCCAAACCAGCAAATGCTGCTCAAGTCGGATCGCTGATCTCCCTCCTCCCCCTCCCCACCCTTTGTTCCAGACACCAGGTTCGCTGAACCTCGTGCCGCCCGCCGTCACGCTGGCGCAACAACTGCAACTCTGTTCCTGTGAAGGCTTCGACGAGCAGAGCAGGAAGAACGCCCGCCGCGTCTACAAACAGTTCTGGCGCAGCGTCATGGTTACCCGGAAGCCTGGTACCCAGCCTCTCTCGATAAGAACATCGCCCTCGTCCACCGCCTCGTCGCCCACCGCCTCCGTCGCCGACTTGGACGACGACCACCACCACCGCCGGGACGTCAACATGGCCATGACCGACTGCCAGCCCCAGCCATTGACCGTCTCCATACCGAAAAACATCCCGAGCCCCCATGGCCGCAAGCCCAACCTGTCCGAGATACTCAACAACACCGCGCCCCCGCCCTACACCCTCACCTCCTTCATGGCCTTCCTGTCGCAGAACCACTGCCTCGAGAACCTGGAATTCACAATGGACGCCTCGCGATATCGCAAGCACTACTCCAAGATGGTCAACCGCCATCCGGGCAGCCCCATCTCTCCCCTCTCCGACGAGTGTGCATACGTGCTCATGCTCTGGCGTCGTCTGATCGATGCCTACATTCGTGAGTCTGGTCCACGTGAAGTGAGTTACCCCACCCGGTCCGTCTTGGCTTCTTACTAACAACCGTCCCCTCCCAGGTCAACCTTCCAGCCGAAGTCCGCGACAACCTGCTAAGCCTGTCCGAGTCTTACGTGCCGCCCCACCCTTCGGCCCTTGAAAGTGCCGTTTCCAAAATCTACGAGCTCATGGAAGAGAGTGTACTGGTCTCGTTCCTCAACTCCGTCAGTCCACAGAGTGCTCACCCCACCATGAACCACGACAGCTACGCCGCCAGCAACATGTCTCGCTCGTCGACTCGCAGCTACGATGAACGCAGCGCCCGCTCCTCACACCCGCCTGCCGTAACCACCAACCAGCGCGCCTCGGCACCCTCATCCCTCACTTCCGGCTTCATGCAGTCCCGTCCGTTTTCCCACTCTCGATTCCACTCGCAGCCCACCTCGTCGGCTCATGCGTCTCCTCGTGTCACCTCTGGCTACACCAGCGGCAGCGATGCCTTGACCGACGACTCCGGCAGCGCTAGCAGCCCGTCGGGCATGAGTGACCCTCTGACGCCCCCTGGTACCCCGCCCATGGCCGACTACCCCATGACCGATTTCCACCACGCCTATTACGAGAACGGCTCACACAGTGGTACTCCTAGCCCCCGCAACAGCCGGGGCGACCACAACGGACTCGCCAGCGCTACCAGGGACTCCTGGAAGCGTGTGAGCAGCAAGCTCTGGCCAAAGAAGAAGAGTGGCGGCCAGCTCCGCGACGACGAACCCGGTGTTGTCGAGGGAGGCCTCTTCTAGCCCACCTTTCCCGCCTCCACCTCCCACTACCATTTCTACGTTCAAAAGCAGACACGATTACGATGATGCAATCAGAGCGATTTGCATCACTTACTATTGCATTATGGGCTGCATAACCCTTGGCGTCACTCGATTTCCACATCTGCAAACCTCGGCATGCGAAGGCGCAACTGGCTTACAACCCGGCGAGGTTGTTTTCGGCATTCTCAACTTCAACTACTAGACCTTTTTTTCTCTCCAACTGGCGTTTCCAAAAACCTCCTGACTATGCCTTCTATATCCAATTATGGAGGGTTGGGGGTAGGCGTTATCTTTTTTTTTTACAACTATCAAGAGCATATCATGAATGACTTGGGTGGGGGGCAACGGTTTTGTTTTTTTTATTATTATCACGTGTGTATCATTATCATCATGGCCTACTACTATTCTATTGTTTCTCGAGACGGGAGATGTGGCCGTTGGACAAGATTCCTGGCGGCGTTTGTTTGATAGGACATGGTTGGAAAGGGCGGATTGGAGTAGATACCAGAAAGCGACTTTTGAAGGACGCTAGAATTACGAATCTGTGTGCGCCCTCGTCGGTCACCAAACCCTTTAAGCTACTTGTGTCCAAAAGGAGGTTTTACCTTTGGTGACTTGCAACAAACTACCCTGATCCCTTCCAACTGCCCCCTGGGATACTGTTTAAATCCAGAGTCCAAAGTGTTGGGTCGGCGACCAGCTCATTTTCGTGTGCCGAAATGCAAATCCCCCGTTCGGCGCAACAAGTGTAGCGTGTATTGGTAATGTGTGCTAGTAGGGTTATGTGGGTTTATGGGAAAGGAGCAGGTAGGTAGTTTGGAAATGAAGGGAGGAGGGGTTCGGCAGTTGGGAAGAAAGCCGGTGGATATAGTTTTAGATTTGTACAAGTTGTTTTAATTTAGAATATTAGTATCTTGCCGTGCGTTATTATTATCATTATTATTATTGTCATTCTTATTCTTATCAAAAGTCCGGTGATCTGGAGTTGAGAAAGGATGGTGCTGGTTTACATAGGATGGGTTGGCTTGAGGTTGTACCGAGATATAGATTTGGAAGAAGAAGAAATGAAAAGAAAAAAGGTATTTGAGCTTATTGTCAAGGTTACAATGTACATCTCTCTCTCTCTCTCTCTCTCTCTAGACAAAATCTACTCGATTCAACTCAGCATTGACTATCTACCTACCTACCTACCCATCCCCCTTCCCCTTTGCAAACACCATTATTTCGCAGACTAACCTGTTCCATCTGCATTTCTCCACCGCCGATTAGAACCACCGCGATGGACCTGGGGGACGATGATGATAATAATAATAATAGCAATACATGGGGTACACGGGGCGTGCGCGCACCTTGTACCTTGTTAGCTTCCCAACTTCTTTGGGCTAGATGAAGAATAGGCATCAGGAACCTCCTTACTGCTTTTGCTATCAAAGCCAGCCTCTTTAGTATGTACTCTTTGTGTTGACAAGGAAAACATCTTCTCTAACACATCGAGGACTTGCAAAGGCCGAGAGGACTGAGACTGAGACTGAGGCTTAGAACGCCACGTACTGTGTGATCGTCGTATTTTTCAACGGTCCCTTCCCTCCCCCACCCGTCTCGGAACCTAACGTTGCCGTTTTACTTTATTTTTCTTATTCTTCCGATATCAAACATGTGTATATTTATCTCCTCTTACACTCATTCTCGCTTCCATACCGGTTTCCTCTAGTCTAGTTTGTATCAGGACAAGAAAAATACACCCGGGGGGGGAGGGGGGGCGTAACTTGGGTCTTGGCTAAAGCTAGCCCAGTGTTTGAATAGTGTTCCGAAAAGGTGCTTACTATACACACATGTACCCTGACGTTAGCAAAGGAGTTTAGAGGTCGAGTCGACTGGGGCACCTTTTTTGTTTGCTACAAAAAAAATCGGTATTCCACTCATCCGTACATTTATATTATAGCATGTGCGGCTGAGTGGTTTTTTTTGGTATGGTTGTTGCTATTCTAAAGTGTTCTTTGTTTTTTTGGCTGGTAAAACACTGCTAGGTTGGTTTGAGGAAATGTATAACAGAGAATGACTTATAGACGGTAGGGTCTTGGCTGTGTCTTTGTTGAGACGGAGGGCTGCTGGTTTTGTTCATGCGGGTAAAGTCGAGCTTCTTTCCCCAGTCGTTTCAGAGAGAAAAACGGGGCTTTGGTTGAAGGTTGATTTTGATATTTGCAAGCACAACGTGTTTCATGGTGGGGTTTTATTTTTACTCACGTAGGTGTGATGAGCTGAGGAAGTGGTGGTTGTGCATCTTGGGGTTGGGCTGCTGGAGACACGACGAGCAATCGATACATCGATCCATCAGTCCACATGCTACTAGAATTCCGACCATCCCGCACAGCAGAGTGTCAAGAGCTATCATAATCCTAGAGCGTGGAAATTGCCACGCAAAAAACACCCACGTGCCCAAGCCCCCTCTCCCTTTGTTGCTTTCAAATCCAGCATCAAGATCACCCTCACATCACCTTCAATCACCTTCAAATCACACCACAATCGCCCAGCAAGCCCCCCCTCTTTATTCCCACTCTTGCCTAGATGACTATTCCCCTCTTTCTCAATCAAGCCTTCCGGCCCACGTACCCATGCCGCGTCCCGACGGCCAACTGCAACATGCATCCACCAAGCGCTGACGCCGTCCCTCAACCTACCAGCAGTACCCTAGGTCCGCTTGTACAGCCCAAAGGGCGTAAGCGAGCACAAAAAACTAGCCGATGTACGGTACTTGCCGGTCATCGATTCAGCTATGCGTAAGTGCGTCTAGCGAAAACAGGGAGGTGGTGGTAGCGGGTTTCGGTCTTGCGTGATTCGTTAGGAAGCTGGCGGCACCGCTATCTTTCTTAATTTCGTCATCAATGCTTTGGCGCTCTCTCTCTCTCTCTCCGTGCTCTCTCACCCTCTCGGATGCACGTGGTAAGCACTGCGGAAGCGCTGGGAAAGATTAGGATAGCGTGCTACTGCGTAAGTAACGTAACCTCTTAGCGAGAGAATCTCAGAAGACCAGGACGAAAGGGTAAGACGACTAAATTTTTTTGCTGCTGCTGACATGACATGTTTTTTCCTTCTTCTTCTTCACTACTGCTGTAACACAACCTCCCCCGTCTTTGGATGTTGGTATTACCTTGAACTACTTGGATGGTTCTGACTGATCAGCCCACATACATACCACAGTATCCGTGCCGTGTTACACACCATGAGCCCATAAAAGTGGCAAAAGTTCTCGAAGCCTTCTAGAAGTATTCCCGTAATTGGTCATTCGCCAAACCGATAAGCAATGACGTTGCAAGTCGTAATACTGCCGATCAACCTTACCTTGCCGTACTCGCACATTTGCTAATCGCTGGCTACCTTTCCAGCTGACCCGCCCCGGTTCCCCAATTGGAGATGTGCGGAGGAAAAAACAAGCCAAGGAGGTTGGGGATCGAAAGAGAGAGAGAGAGAAAGAGGGGGGGGGAGAGAAGGTTTGACCCCGCATGCACAGCACACGGTCTAGGGGTGCAGCTGAACTGCAACTTCAAGGCACGCAACGCATGCGCGCCGTTCATTGTTATCATGGAGCCGGGGCCATATTAGCATCTTTTTGTTCTTTGCCAGCGCAGCCAATCGAGGGTATCGACCTCACAGCAAGAAGCTCAAGATTGAGTTTGTAGGCCATATTCCCGCTGCCCGGCTGCAGTAGCCTTTTTTCCATGTCTTTGCCCTGCAGCCAACCACATTGTCTGCTTGCTGGCGCGCCGCCCCCCTTTTTTACTTTCTTAGCCTCCCCACGGCGGCCAGAGGGCCCAAAAGCAGCGCAGCATGATCGTCGCCTGCCCCTTGAGGCAAAGATGGGCTCACGAGCTGGGTTCAAGTGCCCGTGGGATTCTAAAGCAGCGTGCCGCTGATCGGCCTCACACTGCACGACCTTGGTCGATTTTGAGGCGGGCGGAGGACCAGCGACGCTAGAGGGCAACTGCCGTGAAGCAGGTGCGGGAATTTGCTCTGTAGTTGCTGATCGTTTTGGTGTGACTTGTTGATCTCGAGAGCCTTGCAAACCGCATCGTCATGTTTGTTTGCGATCGGTCATGTGTGGGTGGTGGAGGAGGAGACTTGTCCGCTCTTCCGCGCTGCCTTCGAGCTGGGTAAAGATGAGCACTGCAAATGCAACTCCAATACGCGTTCGTAGTCAGCGAAAGCAGCCACGTTTGCTTGCCACTGTATCAATAGGGTCGTCTTATCCATATCCTGGACAATATCACCTCTGTCTGTTGCTTACTGTTGGATACCAACCGGTATATTGTACATCGGTATTAACAGCTTTAATATGCGCTTCTGCTCGCAAGCCGCCCAGCAACATTCCAGATCCCTTCCCCCATCACATGCAGCAGCCTGCCTGCTGTTTACAAATCCCCGCTCGTGGGCTTGATGCGTTGATCGGTAGGTATGGTGTACGCATGGCGCTTCGATGCAGCCCTTGGGTGGCCAAGCTGGTGGCCAAGTAAATGAATGGTCGTATTCTCACCGAACACGCAGCTCATAGGCTGGCTGTGCAGATACACATCAACATCCTGCTTACTCTACTCGTGTCTTGAGACATCAAAGCGGCGCGTTACACGGCCCAGGTGTGCTACTGCGCCGCATCTTGGAATCGTGCATCGAGATGATGCACATAAGCATAGCTTCTAGGGTATGCCATTCTGAACATCCAAGCCAACATCCCTCCATTTCTCGTGTTGGGCGCCGTGTCGCGGCGCAAATGTCTTTCGTAATACGGGTGCAGAGTGTCACAAGATAGAAGCAGTACGACATGATGGCGAAAGCCCACTCTTCCATGAAGCTGAGACAACACAACTCCACAAAAGCTCCGAGTCTGACAAGGACCCACGACCACAATGAAAACGCCAACTTTTTTCAATGTCACGATACAACATCAGCCCCACCCAAGTATACATACAACTGCCCCCCCCGCGGCCACAACCCTGTCCCATTCCTCGCTCCACCACTACCGATCAGGACAGAAAACCGTAGTATCCGCGGGCCTAGGCGGCCGGCCCAACATCATCGTTAATCTAGACGCTCATCTAAAATCAACTACGTTCCCGGGTCTGCATAATTTATTCCACGTTGTGCTAAACAACAACTCCCAGGCCAGCGGTAGAATAGATGAGTGATTGCGACAGTATGAGCGCGTTTCATTATGAAGAGGTTGCATTATAGCCTCTGTTTTAGGAAGGTGGTGGTTGTGGAAATGGACGGAGCAACACATCTTTGCAGTCGGACGGGTCTGCGGACATGAAGAATCGTTAGTGTCATCGGTAACCGTGCGTCAACATCGCAACCGTCTGAAGAACCCAGGTTCAACGGAATGTTTACTTGGCCAAGAAATTGGTGTGGACGGTACTAAGCTGACGACCATGTACGTATATTGGCCTATTCGGCATTACTTCGCCTATATCCTGAGGAGGCTTACCTGGCGCATCAACGCACAAGTTTCCCCATTTTCCTCGTTTCTAGCCGACGCGTAACAGCCGAATGGGACAAGCCCGAGAAGCAGCAGATCGTCGGCCGTGGTATACTTCGTTGACTCCATCGCTCGATGCCATTGCCCAGGCCGTATGCGCCCTGCTGTATACAATACAAATGGAAAAGATAAGGAAATAGATGACGCGTTGTATAGACGCGCAGGCCCACACATGTCCATGCAGAAATCTGCATATACCCGGTACGCGATCGTGCCGGATTCGACGTACGTCATCCGCTCTGAGATTGCATCGAAAGGACCATATAGCGTATCCATACCAGTGGTACATCAAACCAGCTCGGGCATGTCCTGGATTACAACTGTGGTGGTGCAAGTGTGTGTGTGTGTGTGTGTGTGTGTGTGAACGTTTGAGCGCATCTTGGACTCCAACCGTTCTGCCACGCTCCGGTATCCGAGCTCATATGTACAATGCGGCGTAGTCGGCCCATGTGAACAAGTATAAGCAGATGAGTAAAGGATGTAAGCGGCTGGGGGTGGGGCAAAGCATTCTCCAAGCAGGCCTTTGCATCCGAAGAAGATTAAATTTGTAGCCAAGCTCAAGACACGGGCCAGGTCGATAAAAGCAGCGATTAGTTTGCGGACGGGTAACGGATAATCGAAGAAGGTAGCCTGTCCGAGATGGGGAACGTGCTGATGGCAGTAAGTGGTCATCTCAGACCGCAAGTATTATAGGAACGTGTTGCCAGCTATTGGACTAGCCCATTTGCCTTTCTTTGCTGCCCTCATCTCGGCATACAGAGCTGGGTTGATACCTTTCTTCCGGCACTTTTTGATCTCGGCTTCAGTCAGCGTGCTTGTGTCGAAGTCGCTCGCGCTCCATTTGCTGCTTCCGCTGCTAGATTTTGATCCAGATCGGCTCCGCTCGGCATTGTCCAGTATAGACCGGAGGGAGCGTTCTTCTGGTAGGATTCTTGGAATATCTGGAACAAAAGTTGTTGATATTGAAAGAGTCGATGGACACGAGGTCCGGTCAATCGAGATTGCTTTCTCAATGACTAAGCGAGTAGGGCTTGGAGGCTTGTCTTGCGTCTTGTCTGTCAACTTGCGAGGCATCATTTTTCTGAAAAGTGACTGCGGGGTGTGATGGTCAAGGCTCGCATACTCCAGAGGTGTTTCTACTGATGTACTCGTTCGTCTCGAACTTCGGCCTGATGAGTGTATCGACGAAGGGTTGGATGTGATATTGGATGGAGGATTGGACGGCGCATGGTCTTCTGAAGTAAACCAGTCCGGGGATGGAGCCTCCACCTCAGGCGGATCGTGGCCATGTTCGCTTCGGTCGTCGTCAGCCACCGTCGTCACTGAGTTGATGGTGTCCAACGAGGTTTGTCTTCGTAAATGTGGTGGCAATCTCTTGATGTTATTGATTTCTCTTTTGTTGTTCCGATAAGAGATGAGCCCACGTGGATGTCGCCGTGCAATTGACGGTTCGACTGGAAGAGCTGGATCAGATGGCGGTGCATGTTGAGGTTCAGGTTCTCGAAACGGACGAGAAAACTTGCGCGTAGGAGGTGTTGTCGGTGGTGTGTCCACTGGATGCGACTGGAGTGGGTTGAAACTAAATGTGGAGCTTGAACGAGATGTAGGTCTCCTGTCCTGTTCGCCATCGATTGAAGCAGATCGACTCCGCGCTATTGGTGGTGGGGCTGCTTCGTCTAGTTCTTCGTCAGAATCATCAAAAACAAACGTTCGATGATCCCTGTGCTGCCTCTGCGCTTCGAGGGCGGCTCGAGGCGAACGGCGGATGGCGGGTGGAACGGCGTCGTCAATGTCCATCGCAGCGCTTGTGTGAGGATGTAGAGGTCGCAGTAGCATTGTGTCTAGAAAAAGGAAAACTGAGAGTGAAAATACCCCGACCTGTAGCTTTGGTGTCGGGCCCGCTCAACCACCCAAGTAACAGCAATCATGACGCAGCCCGACCTGCCAGAACCCCATGGCGTTGCTAGCGTGACTGGGAAACATGGCTGTACCTTGCATATAGTTCACGGCGAGGTGCACCAGAAGCCTAAAGGTGGGACTGGACTGTTCTTATGCTTTAGCGCAGATACAGCGAATGTCGTATCAGCCGCCATCTACTCATGCTTGTGTAGTGTGAATTGGAAATGGATCAGGTGTGTGGAGGGTGCACGAGAGAAGGGGTGAGTGACGGTGGAGGCTGGTTGGGCTCTTGTCGATTACGCGGGTGGCTAAGGCATCAGCGGTTTTGGGGCCGTTGCAGACTGCAGGTCGAGACAACCGTAGACGCCATCGAGGAAAGGGCGTGAGTTTTGGCTATTGGTCGGGTTCAATGACAGCACATATGGCTAGAGTCACATGTAGACATGTCTCTCTCTGCAGACGTTTGAAGCGCGGCCCATGTTGTGCTTGGTGGGGTGGACTGGGTCACGTGCGCGAAGCGAAGCCGAGTTTTGACGGGTGCTCTGTGTGGTCCCGGGGCGCCCAGCGAAGCAGACCCGATGCTCTTGGGTGTTTCAAGCAACCACGGCGTGTCAGAAGGCAGTTGGAGCATGGGTCGTGGCTCGCAGTAGTTCCAAGATTGATGTTTCGAGGCGGGACGGTCGGGACCTGACAGCCCGCAAAGACGCTAGCGCCCGAAGCAGGCTAGCAGCACCTGCACTCAACCAACACCTGTAACGAACTGCAGCAGGTGCTCCTTTCCTTACTTGGTTGAAGTTCACCGTCACCGTCGCCGTCGCCGTCCACGCGAACAGCATGTATGCAACAATAACATCCGAAAAGACCGAACCGCTGCGCCTATAACGTGCCCGCTCGCCATGAGCAACGACGCGCCCACGCCCATCTCGGACGACGAGGTCGTGGCGCTGACCAAGGCGGCTTTTGAACACTCCCGCCAGGACATCAACCACCGCGCCGCTGCCGAGACGCCGCGGGAACTGCAGCAGCAGCAACCGGGCATCACCATCGACCTGGGCCACAAGAACATTGCCCGCCTGCCGGACGAGGTCATTGATGTCATCAGGGCTGAGATTGAAAGGTACGCACTCAACCACATGTGCTTGCTGTTACTGTCTTGTGCATGCACGCATGCAAGGGAGACAGACATGCTGACTTGCCAGGCTCGCTCTTTCCCACAACCTTCTCTCCACCCTCCCGTCCCGCCTAGTCGAATGCAGACGTCTCCGCTATCTCAACGTGCGCTACAATGCCATGCGCGAGATCCCCAATGCCGTACGTTGGTCTGCTGTAACACATCATACATGGCTGGCCTGCTGATAACCAAAAACCCCCAGATCCTCGAAATGACATCGCTGGAGATTCTCGACGTCAGCAGGAACAAGATCAGATCAATCCCGACCAAGATTGCAAACCTGACGTCGCTCAAGGTGCTGGCCATTGCGAAGAATAAGATTGAGGAACTACCCGTGTGTCTGGGGGAGATCAATAGTTTGCAGGTCCTTAAGCTAGACGGCAATATGCTGGTGTTTCCTCCGCCCGAGGTCTGCACCATCAAGGACAACGCCCCCTCGCCGGCAAACGAGAACGAGCGAGACGCTGTCATCGCCACCCAGGTCAAACGCTTCATGCGCCAACACGTTGCAAAAGAGCGACAGCGGGATGAAAGGCTACGGGCCGAGTCTTCTGGAGACGAGAGTTGGACTGAAAGTAACCCGGAGACACCCCGTCCGTCCAAGCGAGCCAACGGAGGACGGTTCCCCGTAAGACCCAGCGTAGGCAACCTAGACGGCTTCTCCGAAGGCAAAATCGACTCTCCTGGCCTGGCTGCCCCGCCTATCCCCGTCCGTTCCCATTTCCGAGTCGGGTCTACTGCAAGCAACGGTAACACCAACGGTAACGGTGTCAGCAAGAGACGTCAGATCCCCCCGCTGGTCTTGACAAACGGGAACAACGAGCGCAACCGAAGCCAGAGTGAAGGATCGGGGCCCTCTTCGCACCGTCAGAAGCGTATGGGCATATACACAAACAAGACATCTGAGCTGGGATCAGTGGATGAGCTGCAGCGGACCAGTCACTTCCGCGGTTTCAGCCAGGGCATTGTAGTGCCTGCCAATTCGGGTTCCAGCAACTTCCCAGGACCGGCCACCGCAGCTTTCTATGGAGATACAGGCACCGTGAGAACCCTCGCCAATAGGCCTCTATCCGACGTGCGTGAACACAGACGTGGGTCGCGTGCCCCCGATATCGTTGTTGAAGCTGCCAAGAACTTCCTCTATGCCGTCTCACAGCTTCACGACTGTGTCTCACACATGGTACGTTCCATCAAGTTGACGGCCAAGACGAAAGAAAGTCTGCGTCGCAAGGAAGATTTCTACCGCAGGTTCTCCAGCACGTACTTGAACATCCGCGCCTTGAATGAAGTCTTGCACAAGTTTGATAGACTAGTCGAAGAGGACGAGGACGAAGCACAAAAGCTTTCTAGAAGTGTTTACATGTACGCACTGAGATGTCTCGACTCCTTCATGGCCATCAGTCTTTCAATCGCCGAGAACCGCATCGAGATTGTCCAAAATGCAAACCCGCACATCATGCGGACCTTCTTGCTGCTTCAACAAGGAAGTTTGATTGAGATGAGGAACGCTTGCTCGATCCTGGGTGCGCAGTTCAAAGACACCGCTGCAACGCCAACAAGACTTGGAGGTGGTGACGCAGTCGCGACAGTACGTGCGCGCCCATCGAGGGTTCGCCGGCTCCAGGCATCACCGCCACAGCGAAACGGGTATCAGATGCCTCCGCCCGTCATACTACACAGTAACGACAACAGCCGGTCGAATACTATGACGAGCCTCAGCGCAATAACCCCTCGCTCTGGAGAGTCCTTCTCTACAGTTGGGCCAAATATGACGCGGACTAATACCATGACTAGCACAATGACCAGCAATTTTGACGAAGCGGATGAAGATGCTCAGTTCGATAGGGTCTACACAAAGCTCAGGAATGCCTCTGACGGCTGTAGAACGTCCATGACCCAGATCACGCGCATGATGCGGGAGCAATTCGACAGCCTACGACGCGATCTCGACAACGAGGACCCCCGAGTGAAGGCGTTGGCGAGCCTCATTGATAAGAGCAACGAAGCCCAGCAGATGGCGATCCCCTTGTCCAGTCGGTTATCGCAAATGCAGCTCAAAGACAGCTACACCCGGAACCAGCCCGAGTTCTGGCAGCAATGCATGGGTTTCATAAAGGTATGTACATGCATGTTTCACTTCGCATAGAAGTTTGGTGAACAGCTTGTTGACTCAGATTCGTTTCAGGCTTGGCAGGAACTGGCTACAGCGTATACGCAGCAAGGCAGAGAACATAAATTGCTTACTGCGGATGTCAAAAAGCTTATGCGACCGTTGCACAAGATGGTCAAAGAGGCTAGTTTGGCTATCAACGACAGTCCATGGTCACACCTCACCAGCAACAACCTAGGCTCGATGGGTCCACCGAGCCTATCATCCATCACTTCACGGACTCAGCCACCAAGATTCCTCAACAAGCCTACGAGCACCATGTCTTCGAATGGTGGCCCTGGGTTTCCGGGACCAATCAACACTGCCATTCCTGCAATGAACTCGGTCTTTTCAGCACAACCTCACACGGCGAGCTTCATGTCTCAAAGCTCTGGCGGATACAGTACACCAGTGCCTGCGACGCCACTGAGCGCTGCTCTAGGTGCAGCAGCCCAAGCAACTGTTCCCAGCACACCAAGGATGCCTTCACAAGGTTCCAACACGCTCAACGTCTTCGAACGAGCTGACCGACTGCTGAGCCAACCAAGCCGACGCGTCTGACCTCTAATATACGCCTGGTTTACTTTGGGTTCCTCCGCAATATGCATCGTAACACACATCTGCTAGTGGTGGCGACATTGACCCATGTTCCGTTTCGCCCCCATACGTGATATATGAAGTCACAACCACGTTAGTAAGTTTTTCTCTCACTATGCACTGCTTTGTGTTTTGTCGTGTTTGTTCAAGTCCTTTTTTTGCATACATTAGCGACGGCGTTTGTCCGGATTTCACTCTTTCTCATCATGCATGGCCGGCATCTCGGGGTTTGCATATTGGATATGGTGTTGGGGGAATGGTCAACAAGAGTCTTTCTTTGTCATTGCATGTACTGGGCGTTGTCTTGTAACACTGGATCTCTTTGGGATGATGGATGGCTGGATATCAAGGGTGGGCAGGATAGGCGGATGACGAAAGCAAGCACGGCTGGCTCTGTGCACGACGGTTGCGCATTTTCCGTTACGAAACGAGATGCAGGATGATGGTACTAGCGCAATGCTTGTGGATGAAGACAAAAGCATAGTAATGCATGTACACACATTTAGACATCTATCTTGCTCCCATCTGTCTGCATGCTGTACCTGTATCACACTTGGTCGCGCGGTTTTGACTACAGTGTAGTATAGATTGCTACATCCTTCGTCTCTTGGGCACTGGCGCCGGTGGCATGACGAGCGGCCTTTTACATGCCGTGTATCCTCGTGGTGCAGGATACTTTCGGTCGAGCCAGATATTCCACAGCATGACCGAAGTGGTGCTCGAGCACCAGTAAAGCATCATAGCTGCGGGCAGGTGCTGACACAATGGCCCTACCAATAGCGAGACAAAAAGCAACGTTCTCCTGATGACGTTGGGCCATTTTGCATCGCTCGGAGGAGCGTTTTTCGTAATATAGATGTTGGCAAACATGAGGCCTGACGCAATGAATGGTAGTACACCTGTAGGATCCGGGACCAGAAGGTCTGGAAACCAGAGCATGCCCTCGGTCGCCAGCGAAGGGTCGAACCATGTGCTAGGAGTGACGCGCGTAACGAGTTGGCCACTTTCGTTTACCATTGTTGTACCCTGGCCCTTGATTGTCGCGATACCCATACCCAATAGTCCGTCGTGGGCGCCACATTTCTGTCGAATGGTCTCAGCCATGGCGAGGAATATGGGTATCTGCGCAACTGTCCAACTGATCTGCCCTCTTAGAGTCGTCTTCCACCTCTTGTCCAATGCTGATGTGACGTCCTTTACCTCTTTCTGCACTGCCAGCGTAGCCTCTTTGGGGGTTCGAAAGGTGCCTTTCTGCAGTATCTCTCGTTTCTGGAAGGCAAGGACTTGTCGGAGCGGCTGCAACCCAAGATATCGTGCCAAGAGGGAGCGCGCATACGTTCCTGCTGTGGTAACGAGCAGGCCTCGGGCGATGAAGGCCGAAAGGGGTATGGCGGCGTACCATGGGACCGTGGTATGAATGAGTGACATCATCTCGTGCGGGAGATACAGAATCGCATCGACGAGAGGGTCTTTCTGCGATGCCGAGGCATGGAAGGCGCGTGTGGACGGACGCCATATTGAAGCTTGGGGTACGATGGAGCTCCGTGCGAGCAATTGGCATGCCGTATGCCGCGGCAGGCGTGAAGACAGCATCGCAGGATGTTTTTTTTGGTGTTGCGGTTGCGGTGTCGATCGGACTCCCGAGAAGAGAGACTCCGCTACTGGTAGCGTCAGGGACCCCCAGATTTCCGGGCCGGCCACCTTCGACCGTCATTCCACCCACTGAACAGCTGTCAAGCTTCACCGGTACAGTAACCTAAACCTATGGAGTGAGTCGACGCCGTCTGCCTCTTCTGCAGTTTCCACACTCGTCGTTACTTCAAGATGAGTGTACTACTCGTCTTATTCTCCCTGCTGGTGCCGGCACTTGTGGCTGTTCTTTTCGTGCCCGCAGCCCTACGCTTCGCTGCAGAACTAGTGGGACAACACCTCCGGCGATCCTCCCGAACGCGGCGAGAGCTGCTACTGGCCAGGGTAGCAAGCGAAACTAGGACTCATGAGGCGGGGCAAGGGAAGAGTAAGAAAGACGACGATGACTGGGAAGAGGTCGGTAACACGCCTCCCGGTAGTGCAGGAAAGGACAGAAAGGTGGACAGCGAGTGGGACGGCATTGTGGGCTTCTTCCACCCTTTCTGGTATGCATAACAAGCTCAGTCGTATGCAAGTTTAGACACTAACAGAATATCGACCAGCAATGCGGGAGGCGGCGGCGAACGAGTCCTCTGGGCAGCCATTCGAGCACACCAGAAACGCTGGCCAAAGGCTACCTGTATAGTCTATACCGGTGACCACGATGTCGATAAAGCTGCCATACTTAAGCGTGTCAAGGACCGCTTCAACATCCAGCTGCACCCGCCGACCGTTCATTTCCTGTACCTCACAACTCGCGATTGGGTCCTCGCAAGTAGATGGCCACGCTTCACCCTCCTTGGACAGTCTCTCGGCTCCCTGATCCTCGCCTACGATGCCTTTACCCTCCTCGTTCCAGACATATTCATAGACACCATGGGCTATGCTTTTGCACTCGGTCTATCCTCATTTCTCTTTCCAACCGTACCAACAGGCGCGTACGTTCACTATCCTACCATCTCAACCGACATGCTGGAATCTTTGCAAGAAGGAGGCCAGGGAATCAACGCGGGAACAGGGGCAGGATATCGCGGCATGGCAAAGAAAAAGTACTGGCAACTATTCGCACAGCTTTACAGCAAAGTGGGCAGCACCATTGACGTGGTAATGACAAACTCTACATGGACCCAGAGCCATATCAAATCGCTTTGGGAACCATATCGCATCAAACGCAGCAAGGCTATCGACATCGATGTCGTGTTTCCACCTGTCGCTGTTGAAGACGTCATGGAAGCCGTCCAAGTCTCCGCATCTAGCGAGAAGAACCGCGGTCCTTATCTGCTGTATATCGCGCAGTTTCGACCCGAGAAGAACCACCGACTTATCCTCGAAGCCTTTGCTTCGTTTGTAAATTCCAAACCCAACCTTCCAGCGTATCCCAACGACACTCCTAAGCTTGTTTTGATAGGCTCAGTGCGAAATTCACACGACGATGCAAAACGTGTTTACGAGCTGCGCCTCTTGGCACACGAGTTGCATATCAAAGACAATGTCGAGTTCGTATGCGATGCACCATGGCCGCTGATGCTCGACTGGATGCGCAAGGCCAGTGTAGGCGTGAATGCCATGTGGAACGAACATTTTGGTATTGGAGTTGTCGAGTACCAAGCTGCAGGCATGATCTCCGTGGTCAATAACTCTGGAGGTCCAAAGTTGGACATTGTGGTCGAGATGGATGGAAAGCCCACTGGTAAGCTCACAATATAGTCGTGTCTCTCAAGCTGCCAGCTAATATTCTTCTAGGTTTCCATGCGACGACCGCCGAGGAATATGCAGAAGGCTTCCGAAAAGCACTTACCTTGTCACCAGAGGAGACTTTGGCAATGAGACAACGAGCCCGCAAGTCCTCTGAGCGCTTCACAGACAAAGGGTTCGCAGACAAGTGGCTGCAAAACGCAGGAAAGCTAGTAGCTCTGCAGATCCAACGTGCATCTATTTGAGCGAATTAGTCAATTGTCGCTTCTTCGAAAATCGGGAAAAAGGCGTTTTTACGGCACAACATGGGCATCTTGATACCACAATACTTCAGCATTGGGCGGTGCCTCTAGATCTATCACACTCACACAATATAACCACAATGACAATAGGAGATCCATACTTATCTCATCACCTCCATCCTACAATAACCAACCCTCCAACTTACTTCATTCCTAAACACTCAACCTCCCTAACATACCACAACCACCACTTGCCATCGTGACTTTCAACCAAACCCCTTGTCACTTTACTCTCTGAGCACGCAACCCCGCTGTCAGCAATGTTGCTACTACTCACCCATCGTATTGTGTGGCCCCGGACGCGCTTTGCATCGCTGGCAGTACGGTCAAGGGCGTCGCACGCACGGGGGAAGGTGTCGTAGATCTCAATGGCGTTGCCAAGCCAGGATGAGGCGGGGACTGAGTGTTTTGGCCACGAGGGGGATTTTGTGCGCATGAGAATGTATTTTAGGCTTGGGTCCATTAATTAGGTGTGGTGGGTGGAGGATGGGAAGGAGGACGGAAAAAGGGGGGTTTCAAGTTTATAATGGGAGGTTGTTTGTTTATTTGTTTATTTGGCTTGGAGAAAGGGAGTGTACGAAGTAAATCGAAAGACGGTGGGTTGGTAAACAAGGTTTTACTTGTGCTGTGCCGTGTGCTGCCAGCTTGATATGTAAGTCTGTTGACGCCGGCTCTTAGCAGGATATTACAAGTAGGGTGATTGCTAGCAACACAACAACATAGCCACATCAGGAGCAGGATTACGGCATGCCCTAGTACAAGGAACACCCCCACCTCCTCCCTATGGAGTACCAACATTCCCCGCCACCTCAACCCAGTACAATCTTTGCATCAACACTCCAGTCGTTAACTCCTTCCCGACCACAATATTAAACTCAAACAGCGGTTCTCCATCACCCGCTGGACCCCAGTCCACTAACTGGTACTTGCCCGGCTCAAGAGGTAGCATGGCTGCTTGCGAATCGCCGCCCTCTTGCATGGCATCCCTGATCAGGAACAACTTGTATCTGAGAAGATTGGCGGAAATTGGACTGTACGCCCAGATGCCGATTGGTTGGCCTTGCCATGGTTGCAAAGGTGGGAAGGGCTCGACAGTGACGGGGCGGGTGAGGGTCATGAGTACGAGGGATTTAGGCACGGGGGGAAAGGATCCGTGTGAATTGGGGAGGCCATGAAGTTAGGAGCTAGATGTAGTTTGAGGAAGATATTGTGGCTTGAGTCTGCGAAGAGATTTATAGTCTTGAATGTTTGTCCAAACGTTGCCAAGCAAGCGAGGCCGGGCTGCGAGGTCTGTCGCCTTGTGCATATAATTGCTAGCGTATCTTTGTCGTCCCGGTCTCTTTATTCTTCGCTGGGGCGCTAGCTCGTAGAATGTAGATTTCTCCCGATCTATCCGAGGAAACGATCAAGTTTCAATCCGAGTCCTCTGGCAGCTTCTGTACAGGAAAGGCTTGTTCTCCGAATGCGTTCCTAAAAGCGGGTATCTTCTTCCTCGTCATCCATATCGTCAACACCGGTACTTTCTTTGTTTCAATCAAATCTTTCTCGGTAGCCATTGCCTGTGCTTCATGTTCATCGATTTCCATAGGCTCGAAAGCTTCCTCTTCTTCTTGTGAGACTTCGGGCTTCTTCGCCTCCTTACTGCCCTTGCTGACTGCTTCTGGTGACTTGATCTTCCGCTCAATCTCCAAACTCGTGAGCATCGTATACATCCACCACGGTTCCACTTTCCCATTGCCCTCGTCTTTCCCATTGGGCGCAACAACCCGACGAGTCATATCCACAATACCTACCAGCTTCGTTGTTCCCTCGCCTTGTGCAGATACCGCTATTATGAGGTCATCCGATTTTAGTGCATCGGGTATATCAATCGTAGAAGCTAAGTCTTTGTATGCGCCCAAATATGTCTTGAGTTTGTTGATACCCGACTTAACGTTCTGGTTCTTCGAAAAGGCAACAGGAATGACGTTCTGTGTTCCTCGTAGATATTTTTGTGTTTCTAGAAGCTTGCGCAGCTCGGCAGGAAGACGGGTCCATGGTTCATACAGAGACGGGTGAATTGTAGGTGTAGATTGTGGTTGCGACGGCTTTTTCGTAATCGTACCAACAATCCCTTCTTGCGCCATCCGCTTCTTTTCAAGTTTCTCAGGATCTACGCCTTTTACCGCGCCGTCTATTGCACCAATAATTGGAAGTGTAGGTCCTTCGCTCGAGTATGATGGAGTTGCCGTTACCGTGGTCGTGTTAACGTCTTTTTCCGACGATGATGTAAATATCTCGCTCATGCGCTTTGGCTCTCGCATTGTGGCTGATAAATGAGGAGTAATTTAGTGGTATTCGAAGTACTACCAGCCTAAGCTGTTGTTCTTGCAGTATTCAATTCTCGGTTGTGGTGACGAGGGTGGGTGGGTGACTGACGCGCCAAAAATCTGAAGACGCGCTGGCGGAGATACCAGGCCGCGCTATCTTATCGCCGACTGGTCAAACCCATGTACCGTCATCATTTCTCACTCTAGACTTCGACACTGCAACAGCAACAATTGCGGTATCAGGTCCGCGCAAGACTACGGTGATACATCCTGCATTTTATTGGATATATTATATCATGAATGATGAGGCGCCTGTTCCTTCCAGGTCCGTGACCCCCGCCACTCAAAATGGCGATCAAGGCCAGACGATGTACGTTCTCTATGCAGTATGTCAACTCGAACTGGCCGTAACTAAACTTCATCAGTAATGGAAGTGGTGATATGACATCGCCACTTTTGCGTCTGCCAGCGGAGCTTCGGATTATGATATACGAGTACACATTTGCCAACGAAATTGTACATGTTCACCCCAAATCCACCGATCCAATTGCCGACCTATATACAACTCGAATCCCTGGTGCTCAGAGATACCAGAGCATCATCTCCCTGCTTATGACTTGTCGAATCATCCGCAAGGAAGCCGCACCCATCTTCAATGGCCTAGTCACGTTTGATTTGACTCATTACTACAACTGCATGGCTGCCGCATACGAACTAGGACCAGACATGTGCCAAACTATCAAATCAATCAAGGTCGAGCCTAGGCTCGCAAAGAGGCTAGCTATAGGAATACAATCAGGCGCGTCGCCCAACACCAATTATCAGCATCTGCTACCGTCTCTACGTCGTTTATATATCCAAGACAGCCCAATCTTCGGATTTTTCCTTGTAAGCCACGACCTGGCTATCAGGGCGTTGCGTTTATATTTTGGACATGATCGGCTAAAAGTCCACTTCATTAAGTGAAGGGATACATAAATCTTCTAGTAATACACGGATGGTTTCAGCCGTGGGTCTGGGTAAATCCTGAGGGCGTTGCAATATGAACCCAGTTGTACCCAGAGCTCGCGCCATATTTATACTCCCAGACGCAAGAATATTATTACAAATACACGAAAGGGTCTAAGTGCTCTTGCCCTTCTCTTCACCCGTCGCCAGATCGGAAATGAATTCTCGGTTCCTCTCTACAGCCGCGATGCATTCGATCATTCCACGTGTGATTTCCCACACATTTGGATCTCTATCTTTTGTCCTGACGGACGCTCTAACATTAAATTGTTGCAATCCATCATATTGAGCAGGAAGTTGGCAAACAACTTAATCATCGTCCAAGAGCCGGACTCGTACGAGGACACTGGCTTATCTTCTATACGACAAATGGAGGTCCTAAGCCCTGCATATCATTCAGGGAGAAACAAAGAAGCAGAATATATTCGTGCGGGCTTGCGATAATGGGCTAGAATATCAGATCTCGTGGTCCACTTCTACTAAGGCGGGCCAGAAGCGAAGGAGCACCTTTATGGGCCTGAGCATCATAGAAAAAGCAGTAGTTAGCTTATCATAATTGTACGCGCAGAATGCTGGGGTTGAGATTAGATGGAATCCAACTCGAATACTGTCTTGGAGTTACTAACTAATCTTACGATATCCCTGGAAAAAGGTGGAGCGTAACCACAAGATTATAACGTTATCAAGGAAAACGAGTGCTTATACGATGAAGAAAGTATGTGAGGCTAGATGTTAGTAGATAAGCAATTTTGTGGTACCTGGCGTAGTATTCCTCCGCATTTTTGTTGGATCGGATCAGTTGTGCCAAGCATGGACCAAATATACTCACCGAGTGAGAGACCATTCGGTTAGTAGATTCGTCCCTGCCCACACCAATGAAGTAATTGCGCTAGTTTTACTTTCAGCACTCGTGCAGCTCCAGGTGAACTAGTGAGAGACCCTCCGCCATGGTTTCCGCGGCAACACTACGAAACGTCTTAGATAACTTGGTTATCAACGGTGACGGCGGCTTCTGAAGCTACCATCCAAACCCCAAAGTCAAATCTCCTAGCGTCAATACATACAGTCAAGATTGACAGACAAGATCATGGCCATCCCCAGGCAGTCCCCGGGTGAGGTCAATGATACTCTCAGGGACGGCAATACCAACAGGTAATTATCTATCACACTGAATCCACCCCTTGAGCTAAACAACACCTCAGCGGCAACACCAACACCCCGCATTCCGCATTCTCACTTATTCAGCCTACCCCCCCGCCGCCTCATGATCTACGCCTATGCCTTCGACAAGGAATACTTCCACTTGGGTTATAACCTCCTCTACCCGGACGCGTACAAGCGCCGCTTCGAGGGAGCATACGGCCTGTTATTCGCCTGCTAGTAGACGTACTCGAAAGTTTTGGATTTCCTCTTCAAGAACCGCATCTTCGATGTGCGGTGGTTCTACCCGACTATTGGAGGGGTAATTATCGAGCTGGGAGGTCGTGTCTGCGGCTCAATCACAGTGCTGCGGATTTCCGATTACCAACTGCGCGAGGATCGTGACATGGCTGCCCTCATACAGTCGAGGTTTCCGAACTTGGCCAGACTTCATATGATGGTGTATGGATATGCGAGTAGGTATACGAGAACTGTTGTGGATGTGCTGAGGGAAGGAGAGGTGGAAGTTCTGTGTGAACCGGCTGATACCATAACAGTTAGCGATCATCACATACAAAATTGGTAATTATGGGAGTTGAATGAGTTGGGAGACAGAGAGAGCATCATCTTCACTTCTCAGTCTTGACTTGTCATCGGCAAAGGGATTCAAGGAGCAAAAAAAAAGGTTTACCCTACTCACGGCTTTTCTCTAGCAACAATCCTACCTACTGTAGGACTACATGAACAGAATGAAAACCATAAAAGCTCACCCTTCCCTCTAAACCCTTCGATAAATTGCAGCATCAATCCCCACCGCCTCACTCATAACCTTCTTCGTCCAGTCACTCACAGGCTGCAGGGCCTTGACCGTATCCCCCAGCTGCTCTCCCTCGCCAAACTCGTGAATTGCCAGAAAAGCTAGCTTCGCGTCTGCGTCGTCGCTAGATTGAGAAACAAGTTCATACCGACACGTGCGCAGCCAACCGGGCTCTTTGGACATTTGCTGGTTGTGCTCTGACCGGTACCAGGCATCTAGGTCTGCAGCGCCCGAAGGTGTGGGTTGCATGAGGGCTATGAGGATGGTTGCTACTGCTGGTGTAGGTGTAGATGCTAAGGAGGCGGAGGAGTCAGTTTGGTTTAACTTTCTTTTTCAAAGTAGGCAGAACCTTTTAATATACGCTGGGTTACTTGAAGACGAAAAAAAAAGTTTCAAAAAAAGACTCGGAACATACTAGCGTCTTTTCTTTCTTTACAGTAAATCTCAATTTCTTTGTAGATTCGCACGTCATTTTGTGCCTCTGGTACTTCGTATCCTTCTTTCATACCTGCTAGATCATCGATTGGTCGGACAACAAGGTGTTGTTTGTTGTAGGCGGTGTTGGCGGCCTTGTACTGTATTTTGGGGGCTTTGCTGTCAGGGTTTGATGATGTGATGTTCGGTGCACCTTTGGGGAAGGTAAGGAACACACCCGGGCCTGTAAGGGGTGACATTGTAGATTGGGTAGATTGTAGTTCAAGGAAATTGGGGAGGGTAAGGATGGGTAGATGTGTGATTTTGTTTGTAGTTACGTGTGTGTTGTTTTTAGAGGAACATGTAGCCTTTCAGCCTTGGTTGTTTTATATGATGACGATTGTGGAATAGCCAACCACCAGCTTAATGGCGAGGGCACGCATATCCCCACTTGCCGGATCAAGTTATCCGTAAGCCGGCCGCTCTTGATCCGGTGATTTCACATACATTTCATGAGACGGGCATCAGAGCACAATGTTTGTTCACTACTCTGACTTTATGTATCATCTAGATTCTAGTTTCTCTAGTGTCTTGTCTATTATCTAAATCAGTGTACTATATTTACAAATCCAAAATACATTTCGACTTGTCATCTCTACAACTTGCTCTTCTCAATGCGCTTAAACAGCACATCACTGTCTGGATAAGGGTCCACTGTGATGTCGTTGAGCGGATTGAGCTCGCTGGCTCTGTGGAACAAATCTTCGTACACCTTTCCGTCTGCGCGACCTAGACTGCTGTCAAGGACCCAGTCATCGAAGCCCCAGGCATCTACCAGCCTGATGGCGTGGGGTCGAATCTCTTTGAGCAAGTTCATGACGGTGTTAGTTCGAGCGAGCGAGATCTGGTTCTTGCTGCAGGCACCGGAGGCGTAGAACTCGGAACCTTCCTGCTCAAGCGTATGTATCGCGAAAAGGCGGAACAACTTCATCAGCACGTCGAGGATGTTCTTGTCAACCTTGCCCTCCTTCTCGATGTTCCTGAGTGCAGAAAGGTTGGTCTTGACAACCATGTACTGCGCCTGTGCCTTGCTCAGACGGTAGAAGTCAACAAGGAGGTCGTTCCAGGGCTTCTTCTGCTCGTCACGGTGCTTGCTGGCCTCGAAGGTAAGGAAAGACACACGCCAAGCGAAGGCGGAGACAAGGTCATCGTCAGAACCAATGACATCGAAGGCGCAGCCAATGTTGCGACGTGAATGGAAATCAAAGAGAATCTGGGTCGTGTCGTTGGTGGGCTTCTGGCCCTTGAGGACAGAGCGGGCAGACTTGAGCATCTATATATATTGTGAGTAAACAATGATATCAGTGCAGATGTGCAGGCATAGAACTTACATAACGTGCTACTTGCTGAGTCAACATGTAGTTATCACCCTCCCAGGTGGTGGTAGGGAGGTAGTCAGAGTACCATGGTCCAATACCGCTGAAGCTTGAGTAGCCGTGGCCACCGCAAGCTCTTCGGCAGACCTCCAGACCCTCAGCTGCAATGGAACTGCTGAGCGACTTCAGGGCACAAGATGAAGCATGCAAATCTGCCAACATGTCGCTTCCAGATTGCACCTCTTCGGGACCTGCTCCGCGCTTGCTTGGCGCATTACTGGCAGCGCCTTGGGCAATCTTCTTCTGGTTCTCCTGGTACATCTCCATCATTGACTTTCCAGTGAAGTGGAGCGCAAAAGTGGCGGCAAGGAGTGGCAACAAGCGGATTTGTACCATGGTGTAGTTGAGAACGGGAGTCTCAGCCTCTCCGGCAGGGGCGTCGCGGTCTTGGAATTGACGGCGCACAGCACAGTACCGAGTCGCAATGGTGACACCGCGAGCCAGCACACTACCAGCTTGCATAACAATGGTCGATCGAACCCAGGTCAAAGTACCATACACAAGAGAGGGCGCACCTCGGCGACCATACTTGTTGGTGGTCTGATCAACAAATGTGTAGCGAGCCAACATACTGATATGTGGGACCTTGACTTTGTTGAATAGAAGGAAACCATTATCCATGGTATTGTAGCCGAACTTGGGACCAATGTCGCCGATGTGAATGTTCTCGAGAGGCTCGTGTGTCTTCAAGTCTCGAATCTGGACGCAGAAGGGCGTGGGGCCATAGGACTTGCCATCGATGATGAGCTGAGCCATAACGACGGCATGGTTGGCGGTCCTGCCTAATGAGCCAATCCACCATTTGCTAGCGGTAAGATGTGGCGAGTGAATGGTGAAGGTCTTGTCTTCCTTGTTCCAAGTGGCTGTTGTCTCCAGTCCACGGACGTTGGAGCCATGGCCAAGCTCGGTTTGAGCATAGCAGCCGATGATTTTGTATTCGTCGGCCTTTGTGAGCCACTTTTCTTGCTGCTCAGGTGTGGCCTGGCCCTCGAGTGTAACCTGGGTGCATTAACATGCCGTTGGCGAAATTGCAGGACGGAAGTTACCTTGAACATGGTGTCATGAAGACCGTATGGACCAGGTTCGCCAACAAGGTCTGCAGCAGCCTGGAACTCGTCTGTGGTCCAGTTGTGCTGCTTCTTCAGGTTCCGAAGCCTCTTCTCCCTTGCAAGAGCCCTCTCAAACCTATCTATCCGGCCCATGAAGTAGTTCTGCGACTTGTCAAAGACCTTCTCGGCCTTGAGGATCTTGAGGATCCTCTCCCTCCTGTCAATGACATCCTGTGTATGTAGAAGCACCTCCAGCTCTTGGACAGGGACATTGGAGTTTTCGCGTTCGGCCTTGAGCAACTCATGGCCCTGGACGCCCGAAGGCTTCAGTTGCTTTACCCAGTCCGGAGTTGGCTTCATTGTAGTGTTGGAGTGATGATTGAGATGAGAGAGAAGGAGAGACGTTTGGGAGGGTGAATAAGTTGTATGATGATGATATAGGCCTCGGCTGCCGATCGCGCCTAGAAGGCCGGAGGTATCCAAGTGCGACCGATATACCTCGGAACTTTGACTAGCGCGTCGTGGACGCTCGGGCGAAGCTGGCGCGTCATGATATCAAGCCGGGCAATGGCCAGATCGAGCACATGTGCAAAACCAACAGCTGGTTCATGCCTGCCCTTGTGATTGTTCGTTCGCCATGTATACTGACCGATAGATGCTACTTACTGTTGGATCGACTCCATCGCACACTCTTCCCGATGGGACGGTCTGGTTATGGTCGAGAAGTAGGCAGGTAGGTAGGAAGAAGATGGTAATAGGGTCCTTCTGTACAATGAAACCCTAGATGCGACACTGGAATGGTACAGAGATGGTGCTCAACGCCATGGACGCTTACCTGGCAGTGTTGCAAGATATGCCCATGCCTCCGAGGCTCACACATGTGATTAGCCCGAAAGTTTGAAAAGGCCATCATACGCTCGAGTTTGATGTCGAGAGCGAACAGAGTTGGAGCGAATATGTAGTAATCAGACACCGATCAATCATGCCGTGTGCATGGCTAGTTTGTCTTGCAACAGATAGGCGCACCTGGGCAAAACCCGGCTTTGGTGGCCTGTATGCGCCACAGCTGAATTTTCTCCCTGGAGCATATAGCAAGCTAGGGAACGTGTACAGGAAGAAACAATGTAAACGGGCCACGTATCTCCTGCAACCCGTCGAGTGCATGTGAACAAAGCAATGTTTGGTACCGCGTACGGGCCGGAAACAAGGCGGAATGGACCCCTAAACGGCATCTGGACGCTTGGGAATCCGGTGGAGTATAATAAGCAGACTCCCCCCCCTCTTCGATTGCGTTCAGCGATGAATTAGGCTGTCATATCAATTCGTCAAGCTACGCCAGAGTGCGCAGCGCCGGTCGGCGTGGGCTGCTGTTGAGAGGCTGGTATGGGTACTCAAAGGATCGGGTGTGAGTATAAGTGGCACGCGAGCTGCTGCTCTAGGCGCCTGTTGCCTCAGCACTGCAGTGCACCGCCTCCAAAAAGGGCACGAGAAAAGGCCGGCGGGAGGATTCGGGGCGCGTATTCGCAGAGAGCCGTGAATCAGCAGAGATTGAGTTGAGACAGAGCTGGTGGGGGAACGGGGGGCGCGCAGAGAATGCGCTGCCGTCATACCATGCCTGGCCTCGAACAGCCACACCTTTAGCGCGCACGGCCTTGCTGCTGTCAGGTAGAGAGCGTCACTTTGCCTACAACACCACACTGGCCAGTCGTACCCCCGCGAGCTAGAGCACGCAATTCTCTCTCTTCAAACCTCTTTTCACGGGAGCTGCACCAAATCAACTACAGGCTGCTGACTACTCTTCCGTCTGTAACTGCACCAACTGCACCCCCGAAATACACCCCTCACACTCACACACACACTCACACACGCACCCTCGCAGCTTGGAATTCTATGCCCCTTAGGAGATTCGCAACGGCACTCAATATCCCTCTCCCCTTCTCCCACCAGTCCTCCTAGGTACCGGACAGAATGGGTCAGACACTGTCAGAGCCCGTCGTGGACAAGGTAATTGCCTCCCAATGCTCGCCCTCGCCCCCGCCCCCGCACTGTGCGCTTCAACAATGGCCTCTTTGGTAATGGTCGCCTGCATCGAGCTGCAAGGACGCGCATTTCCATCTCGAGACAGCTTCAGTTCTAACCTACTGCTTTGACAGAAATCCGAAAACGGCGATGGCGAGTCACTCATCTTTGGTGTGTCCTCGATGCAGGGCTGGCGGATCAGCATGGAGGATGCGCATGCCACCGTACTAGATTTTGCCGGTGAAGACGGCAAGCCCACAGCCACCGACAAGCGACTGGCCTTTTTCGGCGTTTACGATGGACACGGCGGAGACAAGGTAGCACTCTACGCTGGCGAGCAACTGCATCAGATTGTCGCGAAACAGGAGGCTTTCAAAGCAGGAGATATCAAGAAGGCCTTACAAGACGGTTTCCTCGCAACGGACCGCGCGATATTGAGCGGTAAGTGAGCCTTTGCTAGCTTCTGGCTCGCTGCATATGGACAGGCTGACTTATGCGAACAGATCCCAAGTACGAAGAGGAAGTTTCTGGCTGCACAGCATCGGTCGGCATTCTCTCAAAAGACAAAATCTACGTCGTATGTTGCTTTCTGCCTCCGTCTATCCCATCAATGCTTACAAATCCAGGCAAACGCCGGTGACTCACGTACCGTCCTAGGAGTCAAGGGCCGGGCCAAGCCTCTCTCGTTCGACCACAAGCCGCAGAACGAAGGTAAGCGAGCAACAGGCCGACAAGAAGCAATGCTAACAGCCCCCAGCCGAGAAGGCACGTATCCAAGCAGCAGGCGGCTTTGTCGACTTTGGCCGTGTTAACGGTAACCTCGCGCTGTCCCGCGCGATAGGCGACTTTGAGTTCAAGAAGAGCGCCGACCTCCCTCCAGAGCAGCAAATAGTCACTGCCTTTCCAGACGTTGAGATCCACGACATTAACCAAGACGACGAGTTCCTAATCGTTGCCTGCGATGGTGAGCAAGCACGCTCTGCTACTTTCGCATGCTTTTGCTGATGATACCACAGGAATCTGGGATTGTCAGTCGTCTCAAGCCGTGGTCGAGTTCGTTAGGCGCGGGATCGTCGCAAAGCAGGATCTTGCTTCTATTTGTGAGAACATGATGGACAACTGCTTGGCTTCAAACAGCGACACGGGAGGTGTGGGCTGTGACAATATGACCATGATCATCATTGGTCTTCTGCAGGGAAGGACAAAGGAGCAGTGGTACGAGGACATTGCAAAGCGGGTTGCGAATGGAGAGGGCCCATGTGCGCCGCCAGAGTACGGCAAGTCAGAAGATCCAGTCAAATCTCCCTCAGAGGGCGAATAGTTCAGTTCAGTTCAGTTCTAATACAACTGTGTAGCCGAGTTCCGCGGTCCCGGCGTTCACCATCGCATTGACGACTCTCCTGATGACATCGATATGGATTTGGACAGCAGATTCCGGCCAAACGAGGGCAACGGTGGCCGCGTCATCCTCCTCGGTGACGGCACCGAAGTGTCGACTGGAGACCACGATGGCGACATGTTCGACAACGAGGATGAAGACAAGGATCTCGACTCGCAAGTCAACAAGTACAACCATCAGGCCGACGCAAAGTCCCGTCAAGACCGCGAGGGTACCCCCGGTCCCCAGCACGAAAGCAAAGTCCAGGTGACCGAGTCGCCGTCGTCTGTACAGACGGAGAAGTCCGAGACTTCCGACTCCAAGTCCAAGTCTGAGGCAAACGCGATTCGAACAAGCGAGAAATAGCCCGCGTCTAGTTGTCCCAGTTGCGCCAATTGGATGACCTTATGGGTCATTTCCCACAATGGAGCCATACAATGTCTTTCTTATACGTGTTTTGCAAGCGATGGTGGGTGTGTTGGTTTCCTACAGGATCAAAGCAACGGGTCATGGAAACAAGCCTCACGCAACCTATGCGGGCAGTGTCACGAAATGATACCTGGCAGACTATGCCGTCGCCATCCTTTATACCTAGCTATCTCTTTGTTGACGACACAGCGGTCCTATTGAAAAAGAGCCTATACTTTTACCTACTTCTGTTGACCGTGACGTGATGACGTCATACCGGTGTCCGACACCCCCACGTTGCATTTCAGTATGTATACCGCGGAGACACCTTGTCATATCTGACCACGCTGACCATAGAAGTTGTGGTGAAAAAATTGAACACTTGCAGATAAGCCCTCGTCAAACGCCACTGCCATTTTATCTTAGGGATGAAGATCCGGAGATAACACAGACACCAGGCTCTTAATTTCCGAACATCATCACCTTTCGTCATAGTTAGTGATGGCATTGCAAGCGTCACAATTATGCGTGCATCCAATACTACCGTCTTGTACCTAGATAAAAGACAAAACAACAACCATTCTGCTTTCTGTATCTCAGCTGTCTTGGTTGTCCCTTCTGGAGGCATGTTTGACTGAATATTCTAACAATGGACCCAGTCAATCCCAACCAGAAAGCGCGAACAACGCCTCAATATGCGCTCTACCAGCGAGATAACTTTTGGAAATCCAACGATGGCGAAGTTCCCGTTTTCAACACTGGTAAGATGCCCTTTGTTCTCAGTGCAGACTACAAAGTACCCAATCTAAGTTACACTGCAGAACCGGGCAAGCTCGAAAGCCTAGCAAAAGAGAAGCTTAGTCAAGGTGGATGGTTCTATGCCTCGTCTAACGCTGGTCAATCGCATACGCATACCGTAAATAGACAGTCCTTTTATCGACACAGCATCATCCCCCGTATGCTCGTCGACACGAATCAGCGCGATACGGCAACAGAGATATTTGGACACAAGGTCCCTGCACCAATCGGTTTCGCTCCTGTTGGTATCAACAAGATCTATAATCCAGAGGGCGAGCTTCCCGTGGCTAGGGCTGCTGGAACGCTAGGGCTACCATACTGTCTTTCGACAGCAGGGTCTCAAAGTATAGAGGATGTTGGCTTGGCCAATGATCAAGGTGTGAGAAAACGAAGCGACGGTGAAACTGCAGCTGGCGGAGGCGAAAAGGGCGTTCGTTTCTTTCAACTCTATATGCCACATGACGACGAGCTCACGCGTTCGATCCTTCAGCGTGCTGTTGACAGCGGCTTTAGCGCCTGCATCCTCACTCTAGATACATGGCAGCTTGGATGGCGACATGACGACGTTGCAAACTCGAACTACGCCTTTTACCACGGTCTGGGTGCGGATTTGGGTTTGACGGACCCAGTCTTCCAGAAAAGACTAAAAGAGAAGGGCATTGACCCGAAGACGCAACCCAATGAAGCTGGTGCACTCTGGATCGATAATGTATGGCACGGGCGGGCGCACACATGGGAAAAGGCAGTATGGGCTATGAAGCTTTGGAAGGAGCTTAGCGGTGGGAAGCCCTTCTCGCTGAAAGGTATCCAGAGCGTGGACGACGCGAAGAAGGCTGTGGATCTGGGGTTTGATGGCATCGTTGTTAGCAACCACGCCGGACGGCAAGTCGACGGCGCAGTGGCTAGTCTCGACTCCCTAGAAAAGATTGTGGATGGTATGTTGTCTTACGCTATATGAGTCGTCACTTTGCTAACTTTCGTGCCAGCTGTCGGCGACAAGATCTACATCATGTTCGACTCCGGTGTGCGCTCTGCATCTGACGTCGTAAAAGCGCTCGCTCTTGGCGCAAAGTTTGTCTTTGTCGGCCGCTTGTGGATTTGGGGTCTTGCAATCATGGGTGAGACGGGGGTGAATCATGTCATGCGCAGCTTGTTAGCGGATTTGGACATTCTGATGAATGTCGGTGGGTTCAGGAATATTGGGGAAATCACCAAGGATTCACTGGAGAGTGGTCCCAAGAGCTACCCCTTGATGCATACAGCTAGTAAATTGTAGGCTTGAAGGTTTCTGGGATTAGTGTCTGGACTGATTGTTCAATGTCTTTTGCGAAATTGTAATTTCATCGGGTTCTTCTATGACGGCTCAGGCTGCATCTTCTTTCAATACTACGCCAATAAATAACTGGTACCTCTCATATACCGATTCACCCAACAAAAATCTTGCCGTGTATCATTGTCACCGTCACCGTTACCGTCACTGCGAGTTAATTGGGAAGAGTTACACAGCACTAGGCCATTATAGGCTGACCGCCGTAGGGCTGATGGTTGGTCCAAGCACTCCCGAGCAACTCCAATCCCAAGTTATCTCCAACTCCCCTCAACGCGAAGCTACCTCGTCAATCACAACAGCACGCGCGCGCGCGATATGTTTCGCGTTGCCGGCCGCTACTAAACTCGTCGCATTGTTGTACTAATAAGGGTTTCCGGTGCCAATTAAGAATTCTTTTCTCGTAATCTATTTAGACCGAATAAACAATTGATTGCCTAGCATGTCGGTCATCCTGTGCACAGGTTCGTATAGCTACCCACCCCACCTCTGCATGTAAACGCTGACCTCAACTACAGCTGGTTACGATCACACCATACGGTTTGTTTACACCCGGAACCTGCCGAGTCTCCTCCTGTGCTAACAATAGGACTACAGGTTCTGGGAGGCTTTGTCCGGTATATGTTCGCGCACAATTCCGCACCCCGACTCCCAGGTCAACCGTCTATGTATTTCGCCCGATAAGCGTTACCTCGCTGCTGCCGGCCACCATACAGTCAAGTTGTACGATATCAAGTCTACCAACCCCAACGCTATCCTCACATTCGATGGCCATACCTCCAACATTACCGGTGTCGCATTCCACTGTGAGTCCAAGTGGCTTGTCACCTCATCCGAAGACGGCACGGTCAAGATCTGGGATACGCGCAGTGGAAACGTCCAGCGCAATTACACCCATGGTGTCCCCGTCAATGATGTTGTCATCCACCCAAATCAGGGTGAGCTGATCAGTTGTGACCGCGGCGGTAATGTGAGGATATGGGATCTTGGTGAGAACAAATGTTCGCACCAGCTCATTCCCGAAGATGACGTTAGCGTGGCTAGTGTGACGGTTGCTAGTGATGGCAGTATGGTTTGCGCAGGCAACAATGCTGTGAGCTTGTCCATCTTGCTCTTCCTCCTCGAACGATTACTGATATGATACGATAGGGTAATGTCTACGTCTGGCGTATGATCCAGCGTAGCGACACCACCTCCATCCTTCCCATTTGCAAGTTCGTCGCCCACACCACCTACATCACCCGCGTTCTCCTCTCCCCCGACGTCCGCCATCTAGCCACGTGCTCCGCCGACCATACAGCCCGCATTTGGTCCGTCGATACTTCAGCCCCACATAACGTCATGCCTACCGACAATTTACCGCCAGCTAGTGAGCGTGATCCTGCTGCCTTCCCCTTGGAGACTACACTCCATGGTCACCAGCGGTGGGTCTGGGATTGTGCCTTCTCAGCCGACTCTGCCTACCTTGTTACCGCTTGCTCTGACCACTATGCGAGACTTTGGGAGTTGGGAACCCAGAGCATCATTCGCCAGTACAACGGCCATCATCGCGGCGCTGTTTGTGTCGCACTGAACGATACTGCTGTCGGTAACTAGAAGCTCAGGGCGAAACCAAGGGCAGTATATCCAGGGGCAGGCGAGTGAGTGAAAAAAAAATGCATGGGAAGACTGTACATTTGCATCAGTATTGGCGTTTTGGCGGGTGATATCCGGCCATGCGATGAATGGAATGGGTCAATATGACGGCGCTTGGCGTTTACGGCGTATAGCAATTCTGCTTCTCTATATCGCGTCGTTTGTGGGGTGAGAAATTAGGCGTCTCATGCATCTTCGCCAATCAATAAACAGAAGACAGGACGAAGTGAAACGGAGCATGCATACAAAAGCAAACGAGAAAAAGGGCATGAGTTATTCTGCCTCGTCAAAGGCAGAACCAATCTTGATTGCACACTCTCCTCTTTGTTGTGGTAATGATGATGATGATATATAACTCCCTGTGACGATGCTCCCTCTCAGTATGTCCTGTCAGCCTAGTCCCAACAACGCGCCTTGTGTCTGTTACAACAATTACCCTTCGCCAGTATCAACGCCTTGCTATGCATAAATCTCGTGAAATCTATGTATGAAACACGAAAAAGGAACAGTAGCAGCAGCAGGCGCAACATGCCGCTATTATATATTACAGTTTAATTCCCACACCACCAAAGGGACGAAAATGAGACGAGACGAAAGGGGACCAGTTCTACTCCACGTTACTCCTAACCATGCTCTTCTTACCATAATCTGACAATCGTATGCACTCCTCTCACGACCGTCCGAGCAAGCCCGAAAACCAATGTGCGATATTCTTGCCACTGGTACTCGGCGTAAAAGAGACAACACTGTCTGCATCACCATCGTTCTCTTTGAGGCTGTTGTCCAAGCTGCGATCCGGCGTCGGTGTCGGCGGCATTCCACGTAATGTCTTGTGTGAGCTAGATTTGTGCATTGCATGGGGGAACGTCATGCCTCTGGGCCGGGAGGGCGGCGTACTGGGACTGGGTTTATCGCGGGAACGGAAGCTGAGCGAGGGTTTTGGTGTGCGATAGGGGAGGGAGGATTTGGGAGTTCCACCGCGAGAGATGGATGGGCTTGGGGTGAGGAGCGTCGTTGATGTTGGTGTGTCTCTTGGAGTTATTGGCACAATGGTTGGCAAGGCAGGCGTTGACACTTTGTTTGCTGCTTCTGGTGTTGGAGTAGCATCTTGGGTTGATAAGTCCTTGTTCATGATTCGGATCCTTGGACAGAGCGACGTTGCGTTTGCCAAAGGCGTAGATGGCAATGTGGCTATGGGTGCGTCTAGCCCAGTAGCAGCTGCAAATTTCATCTGGGTCGACAGCGGAACGGCGCCGCTTTTTACCCACGGACGGACTGTAAATTGCCTCTTTGGGAGATCTAGACCTTAGCATCAGCTCAACACAGAGAAGAAGGCTAGAGATAGATGGAAGATGGTGTCTAGGCAGGACCACCTTCATCTCCTTTGGCCTCTCCCGGGTTTTCTGCTGCGGCATCGGCTTCTCCCTCTTGGCCTTCAACACCATTCATCGCTGCAGCCGCGGCCGCGGCAGCAGCAGCTTCTGCCTCCCGCTGTTGCTTCTCAGCCTTGGCCCGCTGGCGGGCAGCTTCGCGTTCAAAGTTTTCCTTGCGGGCACGCTCGTCCTTTGCTTTGCGGAGACGCTCTGCTTCTTCAACACCACCACTCTTCTTGAGCTTGCCTTCTTCGACAAAGGTGCCGAGCTCGCGCTTAAACTCGTCATCGTTCCTGGTCTCCAGATCGCGTTGTCGTGCCTTCTCAGCGCGCTCGATGGCTTCGAGTCTACTCTCATGATTCGGCTGTAGGGCTTTGACTTCTCCGAGAACACCATCCCGAGCTTGACGTGGATCCACGACTTTGTCCAGGGAAGCTGCGTTGAGCATGTTGCGACCACTAGCCGAACGCATCCCGCTTTTACCACTAGCCTCTTTCTCGCTCTCAAGGTTTTGTTGTTTGGTCGCTTGTTCAACCAACTCCAAAGTCTGTGCCGCTTTCTCAAGATCATCTTGCAAATCTGCTGCAAGCTCTTCCTGCATGGTAAGCATGTCTCGTTCTTCGCACACAGTTTGCAGCTCCTGTTCCCAGATCTTGGTCCACAGAGGCTTCTCCTTTGCCAGGAGATCTTGCAACTTCTTGAGCTCTGCAATAGCTGTTGACAAATCCTTTGCAGTAGTCTCGAGCTGGCGTGGCAGGGGTCGAACACCTCGAAGGACGACGTCTTTTCTGAGATCTTCGACGAGATCCTGTAGGTCATCCACCCGGTTGACGATTTTCTCCGAGTCATCTTGTAGAGCCTTCTTTCCAGTATTGATGTATGCACGACCACTATCTCCATCAAGGGATGGTAATGCAGCCTTGATAGCAGTCGATTTGACAGCACTGGCCTTGGTACGTATTGTTGACATGCTGGCCTGGATATCCGACACAAAAGACGAATATGTCTGTCGAACAACTGCTAAATCACGGCGCAACGATTGGACCTCGTTGAGTTGGGCGGCCGAGCTAATGCTCCCTTCAAACGCCTTGCCCAACGGGAGTGAGCTAGAGGCTAATAATGCTGAGTTTCGAGCCGATGAAACTGGTGCCGCAACGATGCCTGCGATTTCTTTTGTTGTCTGTTGTTGGCGTTCGGCAACGCGCTGTATAGCCGATTGCTGATCTTCGACTACTGTCTTTATGCTCTCCACCAGTTTGCTGAGTCCACCAAATTTATCGTCAATGTGGCTTTTGACCTCGTCCAGCTGTTCAACGTTGAGGACCAGTACCGATCTATCTTTTATGTCACTAATATCCTCCAACTCGTATCGCACACCAGACACGGGATCTTGGATGTGAATCTCAGGCAAGTCGCCATAACGGTGTGTGTCCCAGGCAAACTTCTCGATGAAAGCCAACTGCAAACGGGCAGATGAGAGCTCGGCGCCATCTGCAAAAACATATTTCTTGATCTTGCTCTTGTATTGAAGGAACAGTGTGAGTTCTTTTCCCTGCTGAGGTGACTGTTCAGGTATGAAATGTGAGGGTTGTGGAGAAGGTGTTTTTGCTCTGTACGAGTCTTTCTGACTGGCTGTAGGCCTAGACTCCTCCTCCTTTACAGGTGATGCCGAGCCGAGCTCAGCAGGGTCCGCTAATGGTCCGTTGAGAGTAGCACCCAATGAGAGTTGGTCACCTTCGGGGAATCTGGGTGCTGCGAGCTTGTCATCTGGCGTCTTCTGCATAGGGCTATCTTCAGGCCCAGACTCCCTAGGCGGTAGGATACTTGGCGCTGTGCTTTGGTTGCTTTCCTCTGAGATGCGCCTTGAAGCATCGTTGGGTTGATCGTAAGAGAACTTTGTATCCACGACAGGCCGCTGCTGGGCTGGGCTTTGGTTCGAGCGCTGTCGGTTGTGCATCATAGAAGCTCGTGTGCGGACCGCATTCATGGATTCGCGCACATCCCGACCCCTATTCGGTATGGGCGAGTTCTGTACAGGTGGAAGCGGTATGCCATTCGTCCCTAGATGCTTCTGAATCTGGTATGCAGAGAACCTGCGCGAAGCCCTCCGCTCCAGCTCGCCTCCTCTTTGCAATGCGGCCAGCGCATCTTCTTGTTTCGGCGGAGGTGGAGGTGGGGGGAAGTCGACAGGATAGTTTGGTTTCGCAGCGTCCGGAGGTTTGGGCATAGCATCGTCGGCGGGGTATGGAGCGATTACGGGCATCTGCTGGGCGGTAGTGCTTGACATGGACGAGTCTGTAGAGAGCTGACTTCCGGCGGTTGAGCGGTTAGCTTTCGGATTCGAGGGCAGGGGATCGTATTTGCTGGGAGAGGACCGGCCTCCAGCTACCGACGAGGAGCGTGGGGGGAGTTCGGGACCTCCAAACGATGGACTGTCTCCTCTTGAGGGCAGCCGTGTGCTTGCGGAGCGCGGCTGCTGTGCCTCTTCGACGTCACCAGAACTCCCCACACTGACCTGTCGCGGACTCCCGCCATTCCCGTTCAGTGAGCCGTCTCTTCCTGTGCGTTGGCGTAGCCGCTGCTGCTTCTTCTTCAGGCCGTGCAGCAGGTTTATTATTATGTCTCTTATCCGTGGCAGAAAGTTGTCAAGGCTTGCTTGTGACGCTTCCTGGCTCAGCGTCTCTTCCAGTATGCCACGCAGGAGTTCGGGAACATTTCCAAGGTCGTTGGTGTCAACGCCAATAGCATTGAAGGCTCGCGACGCTATGTTAAACTCGTACCCCAGACGCACGTAGACGTCGGAGACCTCACTCTCGGTGGCGGTCCCGCGCGACCATAGTGTCAATGTCTCTGCCGCGTGTTAGCAGGAGTGGGCGCGGGGCATGTCTTTTGGTGGACGAACCGAGCAGTTGCTTGGTGGCGACGAGCAGATGGGTGACTGATTTTTCAATCTGCGAGAGCTGCTGCTGAGGCTGTAATTCAGGCCAAGTTAGCGACACGGATGGGCATGGTGGGTGTCCGGCGCGGAATACGGTAGGCCCACGTACATTCTTGGGCGCACGCCGTGATGACCCCTGAGACGAGCGTATGGAGGAGGCCTCTTCGGTCATGATGGGCACAGCGACTGGCGCAGGTGTGCTGCAACAGAGTGGATGGCCAGGTTACGGGGCGCGAGAGCACGACACGCTCGCTCGGTAGTGTTGGCGACGTCGTTGGGTCTGATGTCCGGCTGAGCTAGTATGGGAGTGGCTGGGCAGCACGTGCATCGAGCACCTGTTTCACACGGCATGCATTCTCCACTGTATTGTCTGTATTGCCTGTATCGTGTCTGTCACCATGTCTATCAAAAGCAAGTCTGCTGCCACAACGGACAGTAGCGTCTACATGTTGCTGCTGTTCTACGCCTGGCTGCTGATAGGCCCCGTGGACGGCTAACGGCAGTCATGGCATGGAACATGGATGCGCGACCTCGTGTCGCTTGCCTGCTTCGTGACATGAGCCTTGACAGCTGCGAACTCCTCGCAGTAGCGCAGAGGCAGAGACCTGACTACGGCCTTTGTCGGACACGGGCTGCAGACTACGGGCTGTGTCCGGCCTCAACCGCTGCTAAGTAGATGGGGCTGGTGGTGGTGGTGGTGGGTGGCGGGTTGGGGGAGCATGTCTAGCATGGTTGAGGCATAACGAACAGGTGTTTGCCCCGTAATTGTACACGCGACGTGTTGTGTGTGTGTGTGCTGTTTGGCGCGCGCGCACCTCTAATAGCGGCAGCATTGCAGAGCGAGGCCTGAGGCGTCGTGTTTGGTACATGGTGCCCGCGGCGGCGCAAGGTTGATGCCACGAGAGAGGGCGCAGGTGGACACGATAGCGGCCTTGCAGTGAGCCAGAGCCAGTGCCAGAGCCAGCGCCGGCACCAGACAGACTGCGAGGTTGTCTTGTCCCAAGACGTCAGCTCCACTCTTCACACAAGAGGCCATCTGTCCCCTCTCCTCATATCTCGCGCGTTGACGGTGACCAGTCGTGCCGGTTGCGCCCTCACGCCGTCGTCCGAGCATCCACGGCTACTGCCTGAGGCTGGCTTACTTAGCTCCCGCACCTTGTTTCATCCAGGCGATCCGCTTGGCGTGCACCTCACTCTGGACTTCTGGCTGGTAATTCGAGCACAGCCTCCTATACACCCGCAATTCGGCCGCACGGCTCTCACTCCATTGCTCGACGACGCTGTGTCTGCTCCAGCATTGAGTGTCCTGCGCTGCTCTCACCCACCGAGTTGGAGCTCCTGCCTCCCCCCGCCCATCGCTCATTCTCCCGCCCATCGCGCCTTCCCGCACCCACACACCAATCCACGCTACCGAGCTCGCCCGCGCCCGCCTCGCCCATCCATGTCCACTGCCGCCGCGACCCCGAATAGCTCCTCCAATGCTCTGAACCAAGCCTCCAACTCTGGCAGGCAACTGAAGATGAGCACAACAGGCAAAGGCATCGACCCACAGCGAAAGCCCGGCAGCCCCATCGACGGCGGTCAGAGGTAAGCGTTTACTCTCTACACATGGACACATACACGTGCATACACATACACACACACATAAACACCCTCCACTAGACTGAGCGTCGAAAGCGTTCACTTGCTATTTCTGGGCTGGCCTGTGAGCACCGTAGCCCGCCCACGAATGCTTCGAGGGCACCGTAGACACAGCTACCGCAATGCGGGATATACTCGTGTGACGTCTAGGAGGTCACATGGAGTCACGGTGCGACTTCGCTGTCCAGTAGACGCTGCCTTCGCCGCGTGCGCTGCTCAATTACCTCGCTTTACAATGCTCTTCCCTAGATCATTCTCGCCCTCATCCGCACCTGGCGCAATGCTGACTTGGCGACTTATAGGAAACCCCCTGCCAAAACGGCATGGACTCAGGGCACCAATCCCCTCACTCAGCGACCCACAAACGCTGTCACCTCCAACGGTGCCATAAACTCCCCCAAGCCCTCGCACAGCTCGGCGGCTCCCTCCGGCGAAACACCTACCCCGATGAGGCACCTCAGTGATCGGATGATGTACCTGCTGGCCAACCTGACTGTAAGTGACGGACGACGCTTGATGCGACACCAACGGACACAGCTGATGGTCATGACTAGGGTCTTCCAGGCATCATCACACTCAAAAATGGCGAAAAGTACTCTGGTGTGCTGTCAGGCACCTCACTGGACCCTAGCGAACTGCGATATGTCTTCAAGATGGTCAAGAAGCTGATGCCCGCTACCAGCGCGCAGACCAACGGTGCCGCCGAGGCTTCTGACGACTACGTTGGTGCGGGTGACTACCATGTCATGTCGTTCGACATGAGCGATGTTGCTGACTTCAATGTTAACAACGTGGTGCTGGATAAGTCCCAGATCAAGGCTCAAAATGGTACGTATAGGCTTACGTCTCTGTTTCATAATGTCGTCGTAACTAACCGTCATAGGCACTTCGGGCTTCCGCACCGACACCGACATCTCTGGAAAACTTGCCATTCGCGAGCGTGACCTCCAAAAGTGGGAGCCGTCAGAAGTCGACCCCAACATGTCCCTCGAATCCTCTGGACGAACGGCCGAATGGGATCAGTTCTCCACTAACGAGCGTCTGTTTGGTGTCAAGAGTAACTATGATGAGAATCTCTACACCACCACCATTAACAAGAACGACCCACAATATGCCGAGCGAGCTGCTCGTGCCGAGAAGATAGCTCGAGAGATTGAGGGCAGCACTGCGTCCAATTCCCATATCCGCGAGGAGCGAGGAGGCTATAACCCTGCCGACGACAACGGCGACGAGGAGGACAAATACAGCGGAGTACGCCGAGACTATACACCACTCGCAAGTGGCCAGTCCAACCGATATACTCCTCCTGCAAGACGCGCGCCTGCCGCCCAAGCAACAGTTCCTGGTGCCCCGGTGGATCCCGCCATCATTTCCTCATCTGTTGCGCGGCCTGGCTCGCAGGCTGCGCAGCGCACTGCAAGCCCCGCTACAACTACTCCTGCTGTTCCTGCCCCTGTCCCTGTCCCTGTCACTACTGCTGCTGCTGCTGCTGCTGCTGCTGCTGCTCCTGTTACTGCCCCTGAGCCCGCCAAAGTCCCAGAGGCAGCCAAAGAAACTCCCAAGGCCGCGCCAAAAGCAGTCGATGCGCACAAAGCCATCACTGAGCAGCTTCAGAAGCCAAGTAGCGCGATTAAGTCTGGCGTGGCTGCCATTCCTCCTCGAAAGTCTGGACGACCACACGATGCAACGACTAATGTTGAGCATGACCTCCTTGATTCGTTTAAGCAATTTTCAGCGGCGGAAAAGTTGCGCATCTCGGATCGCCAGAGGGCTTTTGCTAGAGAGAACAAGGCTGTGAAACTGAACGACTTGAAGAAATTCGCGCAGAACTTCAAGCTCAGCACACCCGTACCATCCGATCTAGTTCCCATACTCGCTAAGGACGAGACAAAGCAACAAGCCATTGTCGACAAGGCAAACAGACAGGCACAAGAGTTGAAAACGACCCCCCCAAAGACATCAAGCAATGCTCCAGACCCTAAGGCAGCCCCACGGCCAACTGCTAAGCCTGAGTCCACCCAAGCTTCTCCCAGCGCAACCATGGATCGTCAACAGAATCAGCGTCCTCGGCCAGGTCAACCCGCCTATGCTTCTGCAAGTATGCGGAGTTCTCATCAAAGCATGAATCAACTGCCTCCTCGGGCTCAAGGACTTCTCAGCACTCGTCTACAGCTCAATCATCAGCAGCACAAACAGCAAGGTGCCCTGCCTTACAATGGTGTTCCCCAGCCCATACCAGCCCAAGATATGCGCATGCCTCCCACAGGTCCTTCGCAACCCTCGAGTGGAGCTCAGACGCCTTCTTCTAGCGTCTCCACGAGGTTTAACGTTCGTGCCCACGAGTTCAAACCGAACCCCGCCGCGATCACCTTCCAGCCTGGCGGAGATCCAAGTGCCAGTTCCAGTCCACGCCCGAACTCGTCAAGACAAGAAGTTCGCAAGCCTCCTGTCACTAGCTTCTTCAATGGGCACCGACCTGCTGTGAAGTCTCTGGATGGGCCAACGACTTTCAACGCCATTGGACGCCTGGAAAAGGAGGCGCAAGCGAGCGACAAGCCTCACCACTCCGACATTGCACCTCCATTCAAGACTCCTCCTACATGGGACTTTCCGGCATCAAATACAAACAAGGGGTACGAGCAGTTGTTTGAGCATGCTCCTCCGCCTGCGCCATTATCGGCACCACAACATGTCATGGCCAACGGGCCAATGTCGCATCAACATCAACTGCCGCCTCATCTCCAGGGTGCCCAAGGCATGCCACAAGGGCCAACACCCCAACACACACCACGTGGTCCTCCAGTACAGCCCCACCTTGGTCAGAATCAGCATCATTATGAAGCCCAGCACATGCAATACTCGCACTCACAGTCGTCTGTGCAACCTTCGCCACGGCCTATGGCACCTTTTATGTATGGCGCACAGCCACAGCAAATGCCAGGTTACCCCCAGCAGGTTCAAGTCCCACAGTATGGCATGAGCCCTAACGTTCAGCATGTTACTATGCGCAACGCACAAGGGGGCCAATTCATCAATCCCCAAGGGCCAGCAATGGGAGGTCAAATGATGACGAATCAGCCTTCGAACGGCCCTTTTATGGGTATGCCGGGTAATCCCCAGATGCAAATGTATTCTCCCGCTCCCGGCCCTGCGTACCCTCAATACGGACACATGCCTGGTCCTGGCGCCAATGGATTCCCCAGTCCAAGGCCAGGCGCACCAATGATGAGCCACCAGGGATCGCAACAAGGACATCACCAGCAGCCGCCTATGATGTACATGCAACCCGGCGCGCCAGCTCCTCAGATGTACCAGATGCAACCACAAACCAGTAAGTGTATTCGCCGCCGACAACATGCACATACCTAACCGTTCCGTAGTGACGCCAATGCGTGGACCTTACGCTCAGCCATACCAGGGTGGTCATTACGGCTCGCCTCAACAACACCATCAATTTCCTCAACAGCACCGCGGTACACCAAGTGGGAGCTATTCGCAGCCTATGATGCAACAGCATTCAACAGGACCACAGGTTCCACCGACTGGTCCTGCTAACATCGGTCCGGACAGCAGCAACGAACCCAAATGAGGAGGTTTAGATGAGAGTTCGCATTGCAACATTCGCAAGGTCTCAAGGGCTTGCTGATCGAGCTCGGCGACAAGCCCACAACACGTATTTCATCAGAATTTGCTATGCGCTTAGCGTGGGAGTTTGGTTAGTCACGATGATGAGTGGCTTCACGCATAGCGATCGGCGTTGGCTGGGCATGGCAGGTGTATAAAAGGATTACGGTACGGATGGCAGTCTTGCGAGCCATGAACATGCAGGATATGACAAGAGACGGAAGGGGTCGACACATCTCGAACGCGACCGCAACGTGCCACGGAGTGAGGGGTCTTGGAAATCGCTCTCGTTGTTCCAAGACTATGAGACAGTATTGAAAGGGGGGTGGTGTGGACAACTATTGACTAGCAAAGCATGCGCGCCATAAACCGCATGCTTCCTGACTACTATCGATACAAGCCAATTAAATAATCGACTAAATGTGCACATCGTCCATGTTACTATGCATGTGTTATTCAAGTAAGCCATCCAACATGCAGGTGCTGAAAATCATCAGCAGGTACAGATCTGACCCACTTACTAGCGTGGACCCAACGTGGTCCCGCATTCCCGCGGTGATTCCGACAGACAATACCTAGATGACTTGCCATCTCGCTTCTCACCTTTCTTTTCCCCCATACACCCTTCTTATGCTGTCGTGTGCTGTATGCTCGCTCCCAATGAAGACGTTGCGTTATACAGTATGAACGACGCTGCCGCCGAACCTCTGATCGCAAATGCCAGCGACGTTCCAAGTGATGCACGCGACCGCTACGACGATGAGGGAGAGATCGGAGAACAAGAGGTAGACGAGAGCGCGCTGGTATCGCCCGGCTTGTTTATATGGAGTTTGACTATATGCGCTGGAGTCAGCGGACTGTTGTTTGGCTACGAGTACGTACTCATGTTCTGCGCGTCTTGCCTGCTACCACCCTCACCCACCAAGAGTTGTTCTAATGATAATATGCAGTACTGGTGTCATATCCTCTACCTTGATATCCATAAATACCGATCTCTCGTCTCGTCTGCTCACGACCCTTGACAAGAGCCTCATAACCTCTTGTACCTCGTTCTTCGCACTCCTTGCCTCGCCCTTGACTGGCATCCTCGCCGACACCTACGGCCGCAGAACTGTGATACTTTTTGCCGATGTTCTTTTCATCCTCGGTGCGCTGTGGCAGGCATGGACAAGCAGCGTGGGCGGCATGATCATTGGTCGGTCTATTGTCGGTGCTGCGGTTGGTAGCGCATCCTTTGTTGTGCCGCTGTATATCTCGGAGCTGAGCCCCAGCCCTTTTCGGGGGAGACTGGTAGTGGTGAGCACCCTGTTCATCACTGGAGGCCAAGTCGTTGCGTATATCATTGGGTGGTTGTTTTCCGAAAGGTTGCATGGCTGGAGATGGATGGTCGGTTTAGGCGCACTACCTGCTACGCTTCAATTCATCATGTTATGTTTTTTGCCTGAGACACCTCGGTATCTCGTCAAGGCTGGGAAGACACAACAAGCGAAGATAGTGCTAGGCAGAGTATACAAAAGCGATGAAAGTGGAAAGAATTTGGTAATTGCAGTGCTAAGGAGGGTGGAGAGGGAGATTGAAGAAGAGGAGGATGCGGCAGGACTACGGGGTGCCCCAGACACTACCAAGGTTGATTGGAGAGCGAAGACGGATAGGGTCAAAGACAGTTTCTCACAACTGATCATTATCGGTGGGAACCGAAGGGCTTTGATTATCGCGTGCATGTTGCAGGGCTTCCAACAGTTGTGCGGCTTTGTAAGTTACCTCGCAAACCTCTCATCGCTCTGCGAGTGTCTGTCAATTTCCATACCTCTGAGATACATCGGTACATGAAACTACCTGCTAATATCCTTCTAGAACTCTCTGATGTACTTCTCTGCCACGATCTTCAGCTTAGTCGGTTTCCAGTCCCCGACTCTAACCTCTCTCTCCATCGCCTGCACAAACTTCGTCTTCACATTAGTAGCATTCCACTACATTGATCGCATCGGCAGGCGCCGTATTCTGCTCTGGTCTATCCCCATCATGGTCCTCGGCCTCGCGCTATGCGCCATCGCATTCCGCTTCGTCGACCTACCTACCGAGTCGACAACTTCCACACCCGTCACTTCCAACAACAAAACGTGGCCTCTCCTCATCCTCTTCTCAATGATCACGTACGTCGCCGGCTATGCTATTGGCATGGGAAACGTACCCTGGCAGCAATCCGAACTCTTTCCCCTTTCTGTCCGCTCCTTGGGCTCTGCGGTTGCGACAGCAACGAACTGGGGCTCGAACACGTTTATTGGCATTACCTTTCTTCCTATGATGAACATCTTCACGCCCTTCGGCACGTTCGCATTGTATGCCGGAATTTGTGTAGGTGCTTGGATCACAGTTTGGAGGATTTATCCTGAGACGGCGGGGTTAGGGCTGGAGGATGTAGGCGGGTTGTTGAGAGATGGGTATGGTGTGAAAGATAGTGTGAGGAGGTTTAGGCAGAGACAACGGGAGCGGTGACGATTGTGCGTGACATTCGATGATTGATGAATAGCGCCAATGCTTCACAAGATCTAGAAAGTATAAATCCCCTTGTTTTTGTCACATCATTCCAGCTTTTACTCTTTCCTCTTTCTTTCTTCGTTACATATATTCAAGCTCAGTCATACAAAGCCCACAATTTCAAGTCGAGCAATCAAACTTTATATCCCTCACCTCACTATCATCATCATCATGAAACTCGCCCTCATCTTCTCCACAGCCACACTAGCAATCTTCATCGCCGCCATACCATCACTGGTCTACTCCTCTTCCTTCGTACCAAGCAACATACCCTATCCGTCTTCTCGCCCGGCTGGTTTGGGTCTAATGGACGACAACGCTGTCCCCAATAATCGTCTCCCACCGGGCGGTATCGCTAGTACCAATGCTCGCCGTAAATCTGCCGCTCATAGGGCTCAACTGAGAAGACAAACAAAGAATTCTGATACATACTATAATGCAGAGAGCGAGAAATAGCAGGAAGTAGAAAAGTTGGCGATTGCGTTGAATGCAGCGAATGATAGTGGTGTGGGAGTGGGTAGAAAAGGAGGACGTGGCGGAAGAGTTGAGTGTATGGGCTGCATCTATTTTTCTTAGTCGCTATTTCCTTGAAGGAACACCATTCTGAGAGGCGATTCTGGGCGTTGAGGGCTTGCACATGCATATTATCAACTGGCTAGGTCATCATTACATCTTCTTAGCTATGCAAGAATACGGGTCACAAAGTAATCACGGATATTATTCAAGAAGGTCAAGACAAATTCCAGTTTTTTAACGAATACAAAGATGTGCTGGCGGGGTAGTGAGCTTGTCCGATTGTGGTTGTATACGCTGAACCTGAATCCTAGAATATTATGAGATTATAGGCACGTACTTCACGTCAGGCTGCAACTGCGTTCACTCTTGTGTACTATAAGCGTTGACGTCACACCTGCAGGCAGCCGTCTATATAACACTCAAGTCTCATTCTGCATCCACTGTCGGCAAATCGTCATGTCCAACAACAATCAGCTCGACAACACTATTCCAGTGTTTTGCACAGCCAAGGTACCTCCAGAAGTACGTTCCTTGAAATCCCAACCTGGATATTGATCCCGGTAGTTTAATGCAACTCAGCTTCTGAACGAATTCTTGATCGAAGCGTTCAAGGCAAAGGAATTGAGAGATGTAGAATGCACACACATAGGCAAGCTGACATGGAATCCGTTCGAACCATGCGTGCTAATTCAGTGTACACAGCTATCCTTGTCGATACAACCGACATTTCAGAGCTAACAGAACCGACTCGACCTCCAGTAAGAGAGCATTTCAATTATCCTTTTCTCGACTGGAAATTAGACGAACTGGTCAACTTTGCTCGGCAATTCGATCGCACCGTGCACGGTATCAATGATACAGATTTTGTCATCCTTGACGAGCAAACTCTCGAAGACAAGACTGTTGTACTTGTCACGCCGTCTGAGATGAGCGACGATATGGAAGACGCGCCCTGTTTAACTGCGAGATCGGACTTTCGATCCAGTTTGATTACGCTGAATGTGAAGATCATTGGCGTTGGGGGTGATGAGCCTTGGGAGGAGGCAGCTGAGAATAATAGCG